>Ga0255775_1001696_pt1 | contig 20014 bp, 16 predicted proteins | sample 011ome_26_FD_179973 | JGI IMG/M metagenome (GOLD analysis project Ga0255775, IMG submission 179973) | Coastal salt marsh microbial communities from the Groves Creek Marsh, Skidaway Island, Georgia - 011511BT metaG (version 2) | ecosystem: Environmental > Aquatic > Marine > Intertidal zone > Salt...
CATATATAATGTGCCATGTAGGTGTTTGTAGGAATTGTAATTGTAATTGTTTCATAGATGGCGTCGCGAAAAACTGTGTGCTCTTTTCTTTTTCTCTTTTGTCTTCGCATATTTTTGAATTCAAAAATTCTACACTCCTCGTACCCCACAAAAAAAAAGACGAGCGCGAGTCCCGATGTCCTCGAAGGAGTCGGGGGCAGCGCGCTCGGCGGAGGGGTACTACTATTGCAAAGTATGTCAACAGACGTTTTTCGGTACTTATGCGGTCGATTCTCGCTGCATCAACACCCGCAAGTGTGCCGGTGAAGTGCGCAAGTGTGCCGGTGTTCTGGAGGCGATTGCGTCGCCGAAGGAATTGTCGCTCACTTTGGAGAAGAGATTTTGTAGAGACTCCGCGAGGAGTGGAGATCCGTTTGAAATTTGGAAGCTCGTGACGGAATGCAAGGATATCTTCGTAACGCACGTGATCCCACGTTTGACGAGTCAGGATTTGAAGTTCTTTCATCAAGTAAATCGAGCGTCGAGGGAGGTCGTCAAAGAGGCGAATGCGATGGAGAAACTGAAAGAAAAGTTTCAAATACGCGAGTTGACATCAGTTGCGAGCTTAAGGTGGGCTTTTAATCGTTTCGATGGCAAAGAGGAGGACTTTTTTGCCAGCGTAGCAACGAGTGGCAATTTATCGTTCGTTCGATGGTGTCGAAAATTTATGAAGTGGGATTACCGAGTGTGTACAAACGCGGCATCTCGAGGCGATATTGCGATGCTGAAGTATGCACGATCGAGGAAGAATCCAAACACAGGGAACAAAGTCTGCGAGATGAAGGGACCTGGTGCTTGTGCTTGTAACGAAGCCGCAGATAATGGTTCACTGGAATGTTTGAAGTTTGCGTTCCAGGAGAAATGCGGCAGCTCTGATAACTGTCAAAATAGATACAATGTCCTTGATTTCACAGCTCGCAAAGGACACCTCGAACTCCTCAAATGGGCTAAAGAAGAGGCAAAGTTAGATTGGCCAGAAGGCGAGAGCGATGATGACGAACTGGACATATATACATCATGCAAAGCTGCTGCTCTTGGCGGTCACCTCGATTGTCTCAAGTATTGTCGAGAGAAAGGGTGTGCATGGGGGCTATGGGTGATGGAAAGTGCAGCGTTTTCGGGATCATTAGATTGTCTGCGCTACGCGTGCGAAAATGGGGCGTCATGGTCATTTTTCGATTTTGATGAGGGATCTGAAATTTTTGATGACGGGGATGAGTGGTGGTATGGCGTTACGCAATATGCAGCCGCTATGGGATGGCTAGATATTGTTCAGTACTGTTTCGAGCATGGTGCCCCGTGGTCGGCCTTCACGTGCGAATACGCCGCTAAAAACAATCACTTGGCTACGCTGCGCTACGCACTCGCAAATGGTGCATCGTTTGCACAAGATTATGACTGGGACATTATCTCCGAGGATTGGTTAGGTGTTGGATCACACTGTGCCAAAATGGGAAACCGGGAGATGATGGAGCTCGCTCATCAATCGGGCGCGGAATGGGGATCGCTGACGACAGAGTATGCGATAAAAAATAACCACTTTGACTGCTTACAATATGCATTTGAACATGGTGCAGAACAAGCCGATCCAGGAGAATTTATCATGTGGGATATAGAGGATGATTATGCTGGGAGTGACATCGGCACGGCGGCCAGAAATGGCAACTTTGCAATGCTAAAGTATATCGTCGAAGTAATGAAGCGGGAAATAGGTGAAAGATACGCTTTTGACGACGACGACGAAGGGGAGTTGGAGGAATGTGATGCCGCAGAAAGTGGCTCTCTGGAGTGCTTGAAGTACATCCATTCTCTTCTCGATGCGAAAGGATACCCATTTCTAGGAAGAGCGTGCATTGACGCTGCCAGATACGGTCATCTCAGTTGCCTGCAATATGTCGTAGAAAACGCGAAGATGACGTTGAAGGAAGGCGCAGAGATACTTTCCGAAGCGTGTGCAGAAGCGAAAACACACAAACGTTATACATGCCTCGAATACTTAAGGTCTCTACTTAAGCACGATTGATCTCCCAGTCACTCCAAAAACACGATTGCTTTCAGAGAAAACAAAATTACATAGAAACATACATTAGCTTTACAAAAGAGAGAGACATACGCACGCACATCTGCTACACTAAATCTCTAGGTGAGCCTATCGATGACCGATTTTTTCTGATCGCCTTTTTCTCCTCCTCCTCCTCCTTTTTCCTGCTGCCGCTGCTCTTTGTTACTATCGTTCTTATCCCCCTGTTTCTTCTTTTGCATTCTTCTCTTTTGCTTCTTGGTTGGCTTACCTTGCCCGTGCTGCGATTGTTGCTTCTGTTGCTGATTCATCGGCTGCATGTTCTGTTGCTGTTGCCTCAAACTACCGTTCGTAAACTTCTCTCTATTCCGTTTCTTATTCTGTTTCTTCTGTTGTTGTTGTTGTTGTTGTTGCTTCTGCTGCCGTTTTACGTTCTTTCCCCATGCCGGCATCAACTTTGGCCACTTATTCACGGTCGATGTCGTCGTTAGCTTCTCCCCCTCTTCTTCTACCTTCTTCTCTTCCTCTTCCTCCGGCGGCGGCGGCGTCTCGATCCTCTCCATCCCCAACAACCCGTCCTCTTCCTTCCTCCTCTCCTCTTCCTCTGCCTCCTTCCCAGCCTCCTCAAATTTCTGCACGTGATATTCGCACTCGTCCAAAACCAAGCTCTCGAAGCACTCCTTCTCTCGCCATCGCTCGATGTTCCTTCGCACCCTCTCCAACTGCTCCGTCCGACACTCGCATATCTTTTCCACCAACACTGAAATCTCAATCGCAAATCTCTGTCGGTATAAGCTCGCAATTTTTTCATTCTCGTGCATAACCAACGAGCTAATCACGTACATCATGGATGGCCTGTATTTCGGTTTCATCGTTTGCGAGTACTTTGAAACGATGTTGACGACTGATTTGTATCTTTTGGAAGCGTCGTTGATTGCTAAATCCGTCAGCGAATCCAATTGGTCTTTGGACCCGGACTTTAAGGTTTTAATTTGGTGTATGAAGTTGCGTTCCCAGTGCATATCATCACCTGGCCCCGCAGAGGATGATGGTGCCATGTCGTGTAGTCGTCGCTCGGTCATTCTGTGCGTTTGTGTGTCTCGCGTGTAGAGTAGTATAAGGTTAATCAGTGACTTTTCCGCGTAAATCTAGTGACGAAAAGGATGAATTCGTGTGGGAAAACAACACCACAAATTTAACCGCTTTTGTGTGATAAAACACTACTCCACTACTGCGCCCGCGTTTTATCTCCTCTCTAGATGATGAAGCGAGCAAAGAAAACGACTCGACCGTGGCCATAATAATGAAATCTCCTCCTTCTCGTAAAAGTGATTGCGACGGCGAAAATGTTTGAAGAAGCAAAAACAAGAATAACGAACAGCTACTCCGGATGGCAACCAGAACCGGACCGGGATTTCGTCAAAGAAGTACTCTTAAAAGAGTGCGAAGAGAATCCAAATTCGTTTCGAGAGGAAATTATCAACACGAGGACGCCGTGTAAACTCATCGGAGGGTTTAAGGAGACAGAATTTGAGTGCCTCTCCAGTTGGTCGAACGCGTATTTGCGAGAGAAGTGCCGAGAGGAAACGGAGACGGTCATTGTTGAGGTTAAAGAAGATGACGACGATGTTGAAGAAGACAAAGAAGAAGAAGGGGAGGAAAGAAGAAGCGAATTCGGGAAAGGCACTCGAGAGCGAATGCAATTCGCGGATTTCATGACTGCGTTTGAACGAGGCGACCACTCGAAATATCTCTCCGCCAGCAACGGCGAACGGTGCGATAAGCGCGACGGACGACCGGAGATATTATCCGTACCTTTAAAGAGTTTAGTAAACCCGTTTATGCTCTTTGGGAATGAATTGAGAAGGAAGCAATGGAGCAACGAAAAGCGCGAGCGGGATTTGACCGCGTTGGACGGGGAAGGTAAAGTGCCGCTGCGACCGAAACTCATGGGCTGGTCGGCAGTTTCAACCGTGAATATGTGGATGGGAAGAGGCACGAGAGGAGAAACGAGCAGTGGTTTACATCACGATTTCCACGATAACTTGTACGTCCTAGCGAGAGGGTTTAAGCGGTTCGAGTTGTACGCGCCGAGCGAGTGCGAGAAGATGTATTTGAAAGGACGAGCGACTCGCGTGTGCGAGAACGGGATGATTTGTTACGACGACGAGACGCCGAGTTACGGGAAGGATTTTGATGCGGCGAAAGAGAGAGTGGAGAGAGAGCAAAAAAGGTTGGAGAAGCAGTGGGCGATAGAGAGAGGTGAAGTGAAAAAGGAAAAAGAGAAGAAGGAGGAGGAAGAGGAGGAGGAGGAGGACGACGAAGATTTCGAGTTTGACGAAGACACGTTCGTGGACGATTATGTAGACTCGGATGAAGGAGAAGAAGAAGAAGAAGAAGAAGAAGAAGAAGAGAAGGATAAAACCGCGAACAACAAGCGCCAAAAAACATATGAAAGAGGAAAGAAAAGAGCGTCAAAACCTCTCCCGAAAAGTTTTAGCACGGTGGATAGATCAAACCTCGATCGGTTTCCAAAGTTCAAGCAGGCGAAAAAGTTGACGTGCGAACTCAAAGCTGGGGAGATGTTGTACTTACCCGCCGGATGGTTCCACGAAGTGTTTTCCTCCGAAAAGAACGTGTTTCAAACCAAAGAAGGGTACGAAGGCCACATGGCTTTGAATTACTGGTTTCAACCGCACAGCAAAGAAGGCGTGGAAGTTGAAGGCCCGCATGGAGTCTCGTTAGAGACGCCGCCGAGTCGAAGAATGATTTGGGAACGCGACTTTGAGATTTGGCTGAATAGACAGAAATGGTACGAACCTCCGGAGATGGAAAAGTACGATTACGACATTCTGTCCGATACCGATAGCGACCCGATGGAACAGGAAAGAAGTAGAAAATTGAAAGAATGGATGGCAAAAAACGAGGAACAGGTGAAGAAGGAGAAGAATAGTTAGAGAGAACAATACTATAGCAAAAATACATGATGTAAACATATTAGATTCAAGACGCCGGCTCCTCCTCCATCTGCAGAGGCACCAAATACTCTAAATTCCGATCGATGTCGTAATGGTACTTCATTTGCCTCTCGTCGTAACGAAACTCCTTCTGCGCGTCCGAGGTCAAACAATCTCGAACTTTAATCCATAATTCCGCGCTTTTACTCTTATCCAAACTCCCAGAACCTTCGCTATTCTTTCTATAATACTCCGCCGCTTCCTCGAACGCCTCTTTGCTCTCGCGTTCCATCTCGCTCGTTAAAGTCGGCACCTCGTGCGCCGGTAAAGGCGTTTCCGGTCCTTTCACGTAGTGAAAAATCACCACCGCTCTTAAACTTATCCAAGGTCCGTATTTTCTGTTCACGGACATGTGCGTTGCCTCGTGTAAAATCGCCATCCCGCTAATCTTCGCCATTTTTTGTATCGCCAACGAACTGTCCGTCTGATATCTCGCGGTTACAAAATCGGCGATACAAATCGAGTCGATTTTTTTCTTCACGTAGAAATCCAGCGGATTCTTCTCCTCTCGCGGCATTAAATCTTCTTTACCGATGTTCGCTTTGTAATACTCTTCGAATATCGGCCACAATCGTTTGGTGTTGCCGATGACGACGCATAAACAATCTTCCGGGGCGTCCGTGATTTTAATGGAAGAATTTTTAGCATCGTGAGTATCAAAAAGCGCGTTGTACTGGCTCAATCGAAACGGAGCGACGAGATCGAACCCGTCGTTTTTTAGCGCCAATTTCACGTTTTCACACACGTCGTGCCATTTCACCATATCTTTCTATTGCTGTTTTGTCAACAACCGAGCGCGCGCGTGTGTGTTTTGAATGATAATAATATACAAGTAAAATGAAGTGAATTTGTTTTTCACACTGCAGAGTACTAAAAAAAATCTCCTTCTCCTTCGCCTCTTTCACTGCATGTCGTCCATGGCCAAATCGTCGAAAGAAGCCGCGTAGCCTCTGGACGAGTAGTTCAACGGCGGCGTCGGCGTCATTTGAGACGAACGCATTCTCACTCCGACGTGTTCGTTTTCCTCTTCGTCTTCGTAAAAGCTTTGGTCTCTTTTGATTTTACTCGCGCACGAAAAGAACAAGATCCGTTTCAGTTTCTTGTTGTAAAAGAAATAGTTGAAATTCCACAAACTCCCGTCGCCATCGAACGGGTCGCCGTCGTTTATGGCGGCGTACGAATACACGTCCACGTCTTGTAACTCAATCGCGCTGTTTATGCACCTCCACAGTTCATCCGAAAACGGTAAACTGCCTCCGCTGCCGCTCGCGCCGTATAACCGAGTTTGATCGTACACTTTACCCACGTCGTACAACATCTGATCGATTTCTTCTTTACACTCCGGAACGCCAACTTCTTTGCTAAAGTTATTCGGTCGCAAATTCGAGAAATCGTGATCTGGATACGCTTGATTTAACGTCAAGATTAAATAAATCAGCGTCTTTCTCGAGTGCGAATCCGTCAAAGGTCCAACCGGCGACGTCGAGTACAAGTTCGGCGACGAGCTGAGCTCTTCCACCACGTCGGTTTCAATCGCGCCAAAGTTTTTCTTATCTTGACCCGCGAGTTTGCCTGTTTTATAGTAGTATTCAGAGAAGGAGGAGAGCAAGCAGCGGTGGTAAGTATGATGGAGAGAGAGAGTGAGTAAAAAATGTGCCCGGCGCGTTTCTCGTCTCATCAAGGGTACCCACGTCCTTTCCGAAGTGGAAGCTGAAAAAAGGAATAAAAAAAGACGAACAAAGGTTACGAACGCAAAGCAGACAAAGTATGAATACTCATAAAACGTACACGAATAATTCTCCAACTGTCCGGTGACTTCGTGGTCGCCTAAGTTCACGTGGGATAGGAAGTTGTTCAGTTGCGCCAACTCTCGGTCTTCCAAGAATTTCATTCTTTTCGTATCTCTCTGTATCAGATAACGGTCGTCGTTATACCCAATTGGATATGAATGTCTCTTTTAAAACTGTATCCGCGGAACTTCTTCTCTGCGCATTGTTGTAAATTTCCTCTCGACGATGGGATATCGCGCGCTTTATCTTATTCTTCTCCCGTGTTGCGCGGTAGTATAAGTGCAGCACTCTTTGAACGCGTCGTCGTGTGCACGTCTCGCGAGAATGATAGTGAAGATAAATGTTTTGTCTCTTGAACAGACCAACACAAAGAGCAATTAATTTAAGAGCGAGTAAAATTACGACGTGGACAAGATTTTACAACTTTCTAAAAGTTTGAAAAAGCAGTTTCGACTCGATTGAGAGCATTTGAAACGCTCTCTGTGGGGTCGCACAGACAACTCTTCCTCGCGTTGTTATCACTCGCCTGCCTCACAATAATAATAATAATAAACGACGACGACGAGAACACACCTCTACCACCACGATGGAGATGAAAAATCACGCGGGAAATCAGCAAGACAACATGAAAGAGTCTTCTAATTCTTCCTCCGAGTTGGAGAAGAAAGAAGCGGCGGCGTTATACGCGAAGATTGTGTTCGGGATAATAGCCTACGCCTCGTGTTCATCCATGATGCTCATCATAAACAAACTCGCGGTGACGTTTTTACCGGCACCGTCGGTGGTTTTGTTCTGCCAGTTGCTCACCTCCGCGGTGGCGATTAAGTTAATGCACGAAGGTGGGTTGGTGGAATCGGACCCGTTGATCGCGGAGAAAGTGAAACCGTTCATGTTAGTCGCGATTGCGTTTTTAGGGGCGTTGTATACCAACGTGAAAACGCTGCAATACGCGAACGTGGAGACGTTCATCGTGTTTCGATCGTCGACGCCGATTTTGATCGCGTTCTTGGATTACGTTTTTTTAGGGAGACAGTTACCGAATATGCGAAGTTGGTTATCGCTGATGGCGATATTGATGGGCGCGATCGCGTACGTGTTTACGGATTCGAACTTTGAAGTGAAGGCGTACACGTGGGTGATGGCGTGGTTCGTCGTGTTCGCGTTTGATCAGGTGTACATTAAGTTTGCGGTGGATAACGTCAAACTGACTCCGTGGGGGAGAAGTTACTACACCAACTTATTGGCGGTAGTGCCGGTGTTTTTGTTAGGCGTGGTGACGAGAGAGCACGAGATTTTAACCGACTTTGAGTGGTCGACGGCTTCGATTTTCGCGTTGAGCGCGTCGTGCGTCGCGGGGGTTTTGATGTCGTACTCGCAGTTTTTGTTGAGAGGGTTGATTTCAGCGACAAGTTTTACCGTGGTTGGAACGATGTGTAAGATTGGGACTGTGATTATTAATTGCATGATTTGGGATAAACATGCGAGCATGGAAGGGTTGATTGCGTTATTCATTTGTATTTTTTCCGGATTGTTTTACCAACAATCACCGCTGCGGAATCCGATTCCAACGCACACGCGGAATTAAACGATACAAATACCCGAATAATATCGATGATGATTATAACGATGACCACAATTTGACGTCGGGGCGGGTTGCGCTGGCTCTCATTCTCATTACTATTCTTAATACTATGCTTATTCTTAATACAAACACATATGCACAAACCGACTAACAGACTAGCGACTGGAGGAAAATTTGGCGTTCCCTCGAGGTTTGCCTCCTCCTCTTCCTCCTCCTCTACCTCCTCCTCTTCCTCCTCTACCTCCTCCTCCTCTACCTCCCCCTTCTTGCGCGTTTTCGTTTCTTTCGTACCTCGAACTCCCTCGTCTCCCTCGATTGCTCGATTTAAAATTCTTCTTCGTGTCCACTTCTTTGCCTTTTGCGCGTCTGCGTTCGTCGACTAATTTCATCTTTCGAATTTCCGCGACGGCTTTCGAGCTCGTCGCGTCGTCGATTGGTCTCCCTAATCTAACCGCAACATCGATTTCGTTCGCTAATACTTTATCTCTTTTTGATATTAAGTTTGTGACCATGCCTTTTGCACCCGCTCGGGCGGTTCTTCCCGAGCGATGGATGTAATCCACCGGATTCAACGGGAAATCAAAGTTCACGACGTTGTCGACTTTAACGCCGGCAAAATCCAAACCTCTCGCTGCTAAATCTGTGCACACTAAAATCAAATTATCGTCCTCGGGATCCGCATCGCAGAACGCTTTCATAGACTCCACGCGCTCTTCCGAGCTCATGTCGCCGTGGTATTGAACCGTGTTGACGTTTCTTTCCGCCATCGTCTTCTCAACCGCGACGCAACTAGACACCGTGTTGCAAAAGACCATCACGCGTTTCCCTCTCTCGTGCATTGGAACCACGATATCTTCCAAAAATTTCATCTTATCCTCGGAACCAGGGACGTTTACGAAGTTATGCTTCAGTCCAGGCGCAGATTTGTGTAACGATTGCGTCTTCACGTATTGCACGTCCGGTAAAGACGTGTCGATTAATTTCTTCAATCTATCCGGCATAGTTGCCGAAACGAGAACGATGGTGGTTGATTTCTTTTTACTCTCGTCTCCGTCATCACCTCCTCTGTTTCGATTTTTCACCGGTCTCAGCAACCTTTCCACGTCTTCCCCGAACCCAGCCTCGAACAACGTATCCGCCTCGTCCAAAACGACAAATTTACAACTCCCGAGAAACAAACTCTTCTCCTCGCAGTGTTTCACGAGTCTCCCCGGCGTCCCAACGACGACGTCCACCGGCGCTTCCAAATTATCTTTTTGCAACGCGAACGGTCTCCCACCCAAAATCAACCTCGATGACACCTTCGCGTAGTGCGACAAACTCTTCGTCACCGCGAATATCTGCTCCGCCAACTCCCTCGTCGGCGAGACGATTAACGCTCTCGGTCGTCGACTCTTCGCCAATCGATCACCGTCGGCTTCTATCTCTTCTCTTTTCAACGCGTCCAGAATGGGTAACAAATACGCCAGCGTTTTCCCTGACCCGGTGTGAGAGGCAATGCACACGTTTCCGCCCTTGTCTCGGATGGACGGAATAGCCAAGGATTGAATTTCCGTCGGCGACTGCAAGTTTAAGTTTTCCAACGCCTCGCGCACGTCCGCGGATAAATCGTCGAAAGACGCCATCAGCAACGCTTGGTCTTCGTCTTCTTCCTTTTTCAAAGAAGAAGAGGAGGAGGATGCCAGAGACGACGCGGCTCTGCCGTTGTTGTCTTTCATCATAAAGTTGTTGAAGACATTCGATCGAGTGGCGGCTGACACTCTTTTCCAATTGTGATGTCGTCGTCCTTCCTTCGACGAGAATAATAATGAACGACTTGACGACGACGAAGAAGGCGCAGCGGTGTTCGCCATCATGGAAAGAGTCGCAGTAGGAGTAGTCACAGTATTAGGAGTAGTAGTTGTTGCGATAGGGACGAAGATGCGATTTAGGAGTCGACTTCTCCACATAAAAAATGTGCGAAAATGTGACGAAACAAGAGTTTTGAGAGACTTTTGCGTATTTATGAGTAGTAGCAGTAGTAGTATTCTTAGTAGTAGTATTCTTAGTAGTATTACTCTAATTTAAAAGGAACGCCGTCTAAGCTGCGATAGGGTGCCGGCGTGGCCATTCTCGCGCTCATCAACATGTACGCCAATCGACTGAACCCGGAGGAAAACTGACCGACGAACGCGTCGCAGGTTCGCGCGGCTTCGAGTTCGATGACCGTAGCTAAAGCGGCAGAGACGGCGCGGTCTTTACCGGAATCTTTCCACAATAAGTTTCTTCTTCTTCGTTTTTTGAAACTCGGTAGGTTGTCGTTGACGTCGTTTTCGGCGTCGTGTAACAATCGTTTCGTGGAGGTGGTGTAAAAGCACGGCAATTCGGCGTTGGAGGCGCATTTTTCAGCCACATTTAAATCGTCCGAGATGAGGAGAATGGAGTGTAAGTTATACTTTTTCGCGAACTCTTTCGCGGTTTCTAAGTATTTTTTCGATGGGACGCACAAACCTTCCAAACGGTTCGGCTCTTCGTGACTCTCGATGTCTCTCACGCACCCGGATCGGCGAACGTGCACCGCGACGCACTTCCCAAACGGATGTCCCGAGTCGCGTTCTAAAGCCTCTCCGGATAAGACTTGTTGTTGTTGTCCGTTTCCCATGAACGACCCAACTCCGTTACTACTCTGCAATATCGTTTCCGCCTGTTTCCGGATCGAGTCTCGAAAAGCTGCTCGAATGACCGCCTCTGCTTGTTTGTTCGGTTCAAACACGTACGACAACGCTTCCGCTTGGTACATCAACGTTCCTCTTCTTTTCGTTCTATACACGCTAAAATCAATCAACCCACTCGCGCCAAACATGCTCGTTCCAACCATTGACGCGCCAATCTGTCTTCCTTCCTTATCTCTCGCGTCCAACAAACATTTCCCGATTGGTTTCAAAAAGCACATCACGTTCCTGTTCAATCCGCACCTCTTCGCCGACGTCCACTGTCGCATGCTCAATCTTCCGGGAACGTACGTCTTATTAAACGCCGATGCTCTGGCTAATCCGCTCGCCACAGACGCCAAGTGTTTCCCGACCGACACTCTTTCCGGCGCGTGATAAATGACCAACGTGTGATCTAAACCGTTCTTCGGGCACCCACTCCGTCTTTTCCTTTGGAAAAAATCAAAGTGCGTCTTCAAATAAAACGCATCTTTTTTCTCTCGCATCGTCGCTTTCGGCATATACTCTGGTTCAAATCTACTCGATCGACACAAATCCACGCACTCGCGCTTGTTCACGAACGCCACCCCGCACGGTGTCTGTGCTTCGCATTTCTTTTCTCCACCACTATTCTCTCCTCCAAAATCGCTATTCTCCTCCTCTTCGTCCGTTCCTTCTCGATGATCGGCGCTCGTCCTCGTCCTCGTCTCCGCTCCTCCGCGCTGCCTGTCTTCCTCCTCTCCATCTCCATCAAACGCATCTTCCTCTTCCTCCTCATCCTCTTCGCTCCTCACCACGTCCACATCTCTCTCCCCGATGACTCGATTCCTCCTTTCGTAATCCATCTCTTCTCTCCGTTGCATTTTCCTATTCGCGTGGTCCCTCCCGCTTTCCTCGTACAACGTCCACCCTAAAAATCGCACCTCTTCGCTTTGCGGTTTGGACAACGGTTTCGGCCGGTCCTCGAATCGCCACTGCCCTCGTTCGAATTTATCTCGAGCGAGGCGAGATGCGTCCGATAAAGGGTGCGTGTGTGAAGACGCGGAGGAGGATCCCAGATGATATTGATCATTCATTCTCATCGTCTCATCCGAACTGGAAACAGACGAGGACGACGAGTTGTTTTTAAGCACCATGACTAAAAATCCCAAGCAGGAAAAGAAGGCCACGAGGGCGGTCCAATATAAAGGCGCGTCCAGGCTCGTCGATCTCATACTTTAACGCGTTCTGCTCGAGCGCTTTTCAGACAGACGGGCAGACGGACGCGCGCTCTTCTGCGTTGTGTATGCCGTGATAGAGTGATGTGTTTTTTGTGGTGATTTGATGTTCTTTGGGGGAAAACGAGAGAGCGTGCGGACGAAACAAATTACAATTCTAAAACAATCTCGCCGGAGTTTTCGTCCACGGACACCGGGTACACCTCGGCTGGTTTCGGCTCACCCGCCATGGGTTTCCCAATCACCGGCAACGTGGGAACTTTAGGACACCACTCGCCCACATTGGCGCCCGTTTTTAAATCGAACTCTGTCGTTTTGATTACGATGATGAGATGATGTTTTATGAGTAAGATGTGAATGGAAAATGAAATGCAAAACAACGCACCGGAACCGTGAACGGAACACACGACGCCGCCGTTTTTCGTGCACGTGGCAGAAAGCAACGGCGTTTTTCCTTGAAGCGGTAAACCTAAATGCGGGCACTTGTTGTTGATGGCGTAGAGTTCGCCCATGAACTCTTGGATCAAGATTCGACCTTTGGTGTCGCTCTCAAAGACAAACTTGCCGTCTTTCAGATCGGTTTTTTTAATGCCCGTGTTTACCGACACAGCGGAGACTTTGAAAGAGCGTCGAGAATTTGCGGATTTGATGGTGGCAGAACCGCGCAAGTGCTGCGCTTTCGAGGCAAACATTTTACAATACAATAGGGAGGATGACTAAACGCGTTTCGAATGTGAAGATTTGATTTTGTGTTTTGGAGGATACGATGAAAGTTTTTGCCACGTGTCACCCACACAAACTCTCTCGCGCAAAGCGCTCTTACGCGCATCATCAATCAACTAATAAACGTGAACGCTAGAAAGACTAAATTAAATGAAAAATGGCAGCAAGGAAGGTCCGGCGAAGATTTTACCTCTCGGGCACATTCGCGGGCGATTTATAACCTCGCAGAGGTAGTATAAGAAACATCCCACGGAGGCGTCGCAGAGGTATTCGCGAAGGCCGTAGTTTCGCGGCGGCCATAGTTTACTACCGCTCGTACCGCTGCTCTTTTCTCCTCCTGCTCCTCCTCCTCCTTCGGTGCTGCCTAAGTGCTTGGACATGACCCACGCGCTGTACGCCATGCTCGCCATGGATTCTCCGAAGAAGAAGTAGTAGTTGTTTTCGTAGTATAACGCGACGCAGATGAGGAAACCGGAGAACCACAGGAAAGGATAGAGGTACATTTTTACCGGCGGTTTCGTCAGAGCGTGATGTTGCGCCAATAGTTTTAAGCCGATGTTGTTCTCGGCAATGGTGGTGTCGTCGTCGCCTTCGTTTTCACCACCTTCGCGAGCATCTGCTTTGCTACCGTTTTTGCTACTCTTCGTTCTAGTCTCGCTACTTTTCTTCGCATCCTCCGTCTCCTCCCCTCTCATCGTCATCAACGCGCTCGTCGATATCGCCCACATCCAGACGCTCGTCTGATGACACTGCCAAAAACACCTCGGAAAATACATCGTCAAATACAAACTCACGACAGAAATCATACCAAAAACCATCCTCATCGTCGCTCGTCTCGTGTTCTCATCCGCTCTCACCGATCGAACCACGTACCACAAACACGAGTGGTTGCTCGCCGTCGCCGAGGCATAAAACAGAATCCCCACGTACCAAGGCACGACCGAATTATACCCACACGCGCTTATATTCTCCACGTTCTCTTTACCAACGAGCATCACGCAGCTCGTCACGTACACTAGAAACACGATTTGTGTGAATAACTCCCCTTGCTTCCTCAAGCGCAAGTGTTTCTTGCTCGTGAAAATGGACAGTTGATTGGAAAGCGAATTGCGAATGGATGCTTTGAGCGATGTGAGTCTTCGTCTTTTTGTTATTGTTGTTGTGTTTCTCGTCTTTGGTTTCCCGCCGCCAAATTCTAGATCATCATCGTTCTGGGTACTCGCAGCGCCAGCAGAGGAAGGAGACGGAGACATGATACAGAGACGATGAATGGATGTTTGAGGGGTCTTGAAAGTGGAGACAACAAGTGTCCGTCTCTTCACTTTTTTTCCCCTACTGATCGAATGGGAGAAGACTCTCGTCCTGGCCGCAGCGCCTCGCGCGCATCACCTCCCGAGGACAACAGAAGGAGGCGGAGACACCATTTTGACTCCGACGCGGAGTTGAGCGGTCGTTCTAGCGACGAAGAATACGAGAGGAGGAGAAGAAGAAGAAGGGGAGAAGAAGCGCCAAATTCGCCGCCGGTCTTTGGAAACGACGGAAAGGACGACGCGAAGGAGAAGGAGGACGATGGTGATGATGATGATGACGATACAAACGAGAGGAAGAAACCCCGAGCAAAAGTGTTGTTTGGCGTCGACGCGAACGGGAACAACCTGAACGCGTTTCCGGAAACAGAAAACCTTCCTGAACTCCCAAAGGCAAAACCAACGTTTGAACTCTCGTCTCTTTTACGGCAAGAAGCGAACGCGAACGAACGAGGGACGTTTATCGATTACGACGAACCAGAGGACAAGTGCGCACCTGAACGCTACGGATTGCGATTACGGTTGTACACGTTCAAAGGGGACGAAGAGATTGAGAAACCGATAAGTTTAGCTAACAAGAGTAGGTATATTTTCGGGCGGGATCGAGACGCGGTGGATATTCCGACGGACCATCCGAGTTGTTCGAAGCAACACGCGGTGTTGCAGTTTCGGAACCAGAGGAAGACGGACGTGTACGGAGAGACGAAAGATGACGTGGCTGGGTATTTGTACGATAACGGGAGCACGAATAAGACGAAATTGAATGGGAAAGTCATCGAGGCGAAGAAGTATTACCGATTGAAAGGGTCGGATTGCGTGCAGTTTGGTTCGTCGACGAGAGAGTACGTGGTGATGGATGAAAGTCTCGCAGACAAGAAAAAGTGAGCGAGTAGAGAGTTCATCGTAGATTTGTAAAAGAGATATCATAGCTACTTAGGTGAGAGCGAGCGCTCGACAGTATTACAATTTTAACCACATGATTTCATCATTACACTTCGCGGCGTTCGGTTCTTCCTAAACTGACGTTAAATCTTGCAGCGACTTGACCTCGCGCCCAAAACCAGAATCGCGACCAGCCGACGCCGGCGATGACGACGCACGCGAAAAGGATAAGCAAGAGTAAAACCGTCGAGAATGTAGATGCGGTCGCAGTATTTCTATCTCGGAAAGAACCATCACTACCACTACCACTACCGGTATACGTCGCGGCATCAAAGGCGAGCGCGGAGAAGTCGACGAGTCCGCCGTCAAACGCTTTACACTGCGGCGAAGCCGTGCCGGATAAAAATTGAACAGCCCAGCCCCGTTCGAGTTCTCGGGACGCCGGCTTATTCTTTTTCTTATCGTTACTGCTATTGCTCTTTTTCGATGAAGTCGCCTGAACGAACGATTTGATGGAACGCGTCGACAGGTCTTTGCGATCGTACCAATACACGCGCCCGGCGTCGCACACGACCATCAGATTAGGTAGAGAACTAGACGTTTCCGATAACGAAGTTCCAATGACGCTCGTCGCCACGACCGAACCTTGCAATTTGCCCACGTACATCGGCTCACCTTTGTACTCGACAATCTCCGGAAAGTTGAAACGCACAGTGTTTATATCACTCTCGGTATCTCCTTTAATATCGGATGAACCTTTCAGAAACAGAAGCGCGGCTTGATAATGCCCGACGTGTAGAGGCAAACCGTGCTCTGGATCCGGAACGCTCGCGTGTTTCGGCGCCGTAATCAAAACGTCCAAAACATCGTCCCCATCGAAATCAACGATATCAATCGATAGACGTCCTCTCGCCCCACCGCGTAACGTGTGCGTGGAAATGCGCGTTTCCTTTTCGTCGTTCATTTTCAACGCGCCAATTTTCTTCACCAACGCGTCGCCTATTTTTTCAAAAACGAGCAAAATGCTCGTGTCTGGACACGGCGCGACGACGATGATTTTCTTCCCAATCGTGCCGACGAACGGTTTCACTTGCCATTCTGTTTTGAAAACCTCTCTTTTACCGCTTTCCATTTCTCGGTAGAGTTTCTTCAACGCGTCAAATTTCATCGCCGACGGTTTACCGACGTTTTCCAAGAGTGACATCTCTCCGGAAAAATCATTCACGAGAATGTCAAATTTACCGTCCTGGTTCCAATCGAAAGTCGCGACGGTGGTGTAACCAAATCGAGACTCACGCGGTCCATGCAAAGATATTTTGTTACTACCGTCTGGAACGAGTCTCAGTATTTCAGATTCCGTCTCAATCGCGCTCGGAGGCATGTACGACGGTTGCGCATTCGTGCCAACATTTTTAAGCGCGTACAAGACGCCTTCTGCGCTGCCAGAAACTATATCTTCACGACCGTCGTTATCGAGATCAACGAGAGATATAGTACCTAAAGAGGCAACAAACGTATCCGCATCTTCTTCTCCACAAACGCGCGGTGGATAGAAAACCATTTTAGTATTCGTGGCTTCTGTGCTCAACCCAGAGGCTGCGGATTTTTTGATGCGAGAATAAGGAGTAGAAGCGACGTACCGTTTGTAATGGTACAAACTTCCAACGCCGCCGACGAGGAGATCGAACGGCATTACGGACGACGAAGTCATCCTCATCTTCTTGCTACCATCGTTTGCATCGTTATTATTGTTGTCATCGTCGTGGTCACTCGCGTACGGATACGGCATCGGCACCGCGTTTGGCGTAGGATGTGCATTCAACGGCGCGTTCCCGGGAGCGGTTAAAACGCGCTCGTGCGCGATGAAATCATCCTCATTCTCGTTACCTTCGCTGGTACTTTTCGGATTCTTCCTATACATCGTAATTTCACCACCCGAGTGGCCGAGAAGTATACTTCCATCTTCTAATCCAAAAGCAGAAACAATCGGTAACCGATCGATTTCGTCATCGCTCGAAGCGGACGGCGGCGGCATTTTCGCTTTCTTCGCTCGCGCGCTGTCCTTTGCGTCTTCGGCTTCGCCAACCTCCAATTTCCAAATTGAAGTTTCAATGTCTCCTTTGTTGTTGTTATCTGCGTCGCTATTATTATCATTATCGCTGCTGCTGCTATCTCTACTGCTACCACTGCTACTAACACTACCTCTATTACTATTCGTCTCCTCGTTGCGTGCCCCACCGCCGTCCGTGGGATCGTACCTCGGCGCCTCGTACTTCCACAAGATTCTAGCTCGCTCTCGATCAAACTCTCTCCCTTTCACCTTCCTGTAATCATTCACCAATAAATACACAAAATCTGTCCTCCCGGGCACGCACACCACGTTCTCAATCTCCTTCCAATTCCCTCGTATCCCAGTCACGTGTATCTCTTTCCTCCCGACGAACCCGCCGCTCGCCTCGTCGTACCGGCTCCTCGCCAAAATAGTCCCTTCCACGACGAAGAATCCAAATATCTCCTTCGTCTCTTTATTTTGCGAAACGCACTTCGCTTTCGGTGGTTTCAATCCGGAAAACGGATGCGTGACGTGGTTCCGTCGGAAAAAGAACGGCGCGAACGTTCTCCCGTCGTCTGACGCCACGTGCTCGTACAATGTTATTTTGTCAAATTTGCCGTTTTTACTCGAGAGAAACACGTCCGGTCGTCGTACTCTCCCCGTTTTGTTCTTCTTTTTCTGTTTCCCGAACACATCCGCGTACCCGATGGGCCAAACCTCCTGACCAGATGCCGTGAGCGCATTAATCGGCACTTGGTTGGACCAACCGACATCGTCGAATAAATCGCGTCTGGAAAGGACGTTCAGGAAATCTGGCGCTGGAAACGCTCGAGAGGATGCGAGCATCTTTCTTCCGTCTTCTTCTTCTTCTTCCCCTTTTCTTTGATTCTTCTTCGTCGTCGTCGTCATAGTTTCAGTTTCCTCGTTCATTCCTCCTCCTCCTCCTCCTCCCGAAACGACCAATCCAAAACCGAAAAGTCGGTCAAAAAGAAAGAAGACGCAGAAGAAGAAAAAGAAGAGGGAGAAAAGGAACGAGCAAAGGGAGTGAGAAGAAGAAGAACGCGGGGTCATTTTTATGCAACGCGCGCGCACATGATGCGTGTCTGTCTGTGCGTAATATATCACTTCTTAATGTTCGAAAAATGCAACATTTCTCTCTAGATGTTTTTGTTCGAGTGTTGTTTCGACTGCATGCAACAAAAAAAAGTGAAAAAGAAGGAAAAAGCGTCTTTTGACTCCTTTTTTCTCCTTCCGGGTTGCCTCGGAAAATATCTAATCTAATAACGTCATCGTGACTCATCTCGACGCATCTTTTTTTACCTTTGTGTTGCTCACAAATTCACACACACAACTACACACACGTTATATACTACTCTCTAATAAAAATGCCATCTTTACCATCACCAGAAACGACCATGACTCTTGCCGGCGTCGGCATGGTGCGTTTTGTTGTTATTCCTACTTTGCTTTCGTTTTCGTTTTCGTTTTCGGAGGAGTCGTTTTTCGAGACGAAAGAAGCGTTTTGTGTTTGTGGATTTCGCGCGATGGATTAAAAACGAATTCCCCTAAACTCTTTTTGTCTCTCTCTCTTTCTCGGGCGGCGGCGGCGCGCTCTCTGACGACCAACGACTAAAATAATACAAACGCGAAGAACTTTTTCGTTTTCGATCGTTTATGGATAAGTAAGTTCGAGAAAATCGATTTGAGGAGAGCAGCGGAAAGGACGCGCATTTCCGATCGTAATTGGTTTTTATGAGAAAGAGAATTTATTCCTTTTTTTTGCGTTTTGTCGACCCCTTTGGGTTTGACGTGTGCTGACATTTTTTGTACCCTCTCTCTCTCTCTCTCTCTCTCTCTTTCCGTCGCGTGATGACGCGGCGATGATTTTGATGGAACGACGATTAATTATTACAACATTAGTGCAACTACGGCGCGCAAATGCTCCTCGCCCCGGAATTCGCGAACGATTTCTATTACAAGAAGGGCGCGGTTGAAGCCTCGCCGAAGTGGCAAGCGTGGATGGGCCAAGCGTTGGTCGGTAACGGCATCACGATGTTGATGTCGAGAAAAGTCGCGACGAAGCAACAAATGCAAGGCGCCGCGGTCGCGTGGGGTACCGCGTTGCCGATCATGGCCATGCAAAAGGACGATTTTAAGCCGGAACAGTTGATCGTGAACGCGGCGTTTTGCGGCGGCATGGCTTTGTTGTGCGCCAAGGTTAGCGACAAGATGTAAATATGTTCAAGGCACATATTTTGGAACTCTGTTCTGTTCTCCTGCCTTTTGGATGATTATAATTGATATTTATAAGAGAAGAAGCGAACGTACAGAGAGAAAGAAGAAGAGGAAGGCGGTGCGCGAATGCGCGAGAGAAATGTATGATTTAAGGTACATTCATCGACGACGCGACACGAATCATTTTTTTGTACATATAGACCGACCAGACAGATTTTAATTCTGACTAAAATACTACTTCCTAAATACATAACAATCTTTCATCATCATCTAAAAGGTGCAATAATGCAAAGCATCGAATCGCATCATCGTGTTCGCGTCGTTGTCCTCAACCGTTGTCGCGTTCCTCGTAAAATCAGGAGCTACAGGTTTCGAAAGGTACCACACGTCTGCGTTCTCGTCCGCAGTTCGAATCATATCAGAAAGCTCTTGCGCCGTCAGCGAGTAAATACCTGATTT
>Ga0255775_1001719_pt1 | contig 19872 bp, 16 predicted proteins | sample 011ome_26_FD_179973 | JGI IMG/M metagenome (GOLD analysis project Ga0255775, IMG submission 179973) | Coastal salt marsh microbial communities from the Groves Creek Marsh, Skidaway Island, Georgia - 011511BT metaG (version 2) | ecosystem: Environmental > Aquatic > Marine > Intertidal zone > Salt...
TTTCGCGGCGCCAGACGCGTCCTTCGATGACCCGTTCGGCGCGCCGCCGCCCACGCCCCCCGGCGCCGACCCATTCGCTCCAAGCACAGACGCGCACGGCGATGACGACGTCGATGATCCATTCGGTGCACCGCCACCGACGCCGCCACCCGCGAACAACGACCCATTCGCCCTGTAGCCGTCCCGTAGCTCGTCCCAAGAATATTCATAATCATCTTGTCCCCAGACTCTGTCGCCATGTTAAAGAAACTCGCCTCGCGCAAAGACCCGGTGACGACCACGCGCAAGGTGACGTACACGATCCGCGTGCACGCTCTCGACCCGTGGCCGCTGACACTCGCAAACGGGAGCGCGCGGAGCCAAAGTCTCGCGATTGGTTGGGCCAGAGGCCACGGCAAGCGCGGCACCACGCGCGTCGTTCGCGGTGCGCCGAGCGACGCCGATGGCGCGCGCGCGGCGAAATACACGTTTGAGCATGAGTTCACCGTGGAGTGCACGATGACGGTGCACCGAGACGGTGGGGTGAAGACGAAAGGGCTGGAGCTCGCGGTGCTCGCGGTGCCCGAAGACGCGACGCCGGGCGAGCGCGTAGAAAGCGTACCCGTGGGCGCGGTCAACGTGGATTTAGGCATGTACTTGAACGCATACGATGGCATGAGTGATGGGTATGACGTGAACACGAGCGAAGGCGTGCTTCGCGCGGTGGGTCGGGCGCCAAAGTTGTACGTATCCGTTGCGGCGCGCGCGAGCGGGGAGGTTCCGGCGACGCTGAGAGAGCTTTCGAGCACGTCTGTAGTGCGTAACGTGTCGTTATCTCCGCAGCGGCGAGATGAGCCGACTGAAGTGGCGCGGGACATGCAAGGTACCGGTTATCAGTGGGCTTCATCGAGGTTTAGACCGGATGAGGAATCGAACGCTGCGGCGCAGTCGACGACGCCGGCGCCGGATCAAGCCGCGGCGCTCGCGTCGATGGCGAGCATGTTTAAGAAGCGCGAACAGCCCGCGATGACGACCAACGAAGAATCGGTGAGCGGGACGCGCGAAGGTTTGATGAATACACCGCCGGTGGAAGAGGACAGCGCTGAGCGCTCGGCGCTTTTTGGCATCGCGCCGCCGCCGAGAGCGACATTCGTGGCTCGGGACGAAGAGGAGCGCGAGGCTGAGAGCAAGGACATTGCACGCGACGATATTCCAGAGGACGACGCGGAAATCGCCGCTGCACGGGCTGAACTTTTCGGTGCTGCGACCGTGAAGACCGAGACGAACGTCCCCGATGTCGATTCTGACGGATTCTTGCTTGACTCAGATTTGGAATCCGAAGACGAACGCGCCGAAGACGAACCAGAATTCGCCACGCCAGCGGCGGTGAATGATGAAGCCCAAGAGCTTGCGCGTGCTGAAGTTGCGCGTAAGGCTGCGGAAGATGCGGCGAGGGAAGAAGAAGAAGCGCGGCGCATCGCCGAAGAGGACGCGCTCGTGGCCAAACTCGAAGCGGCGCGCAAGGAAGCCGAGGATGAAGCGCGTCTGCTCGCTGAGCAGGAAGCTCTCGAAGTTCAACGCGTCGAGGAAGAGCGACGACGCGTTGAAGAAGAAACTCGGTTGGCGCACTTTGAGTTGGAACGACAGCGTGCAGAAGAAGAGGCTCGACGACTCGCCGAGCAAGACGCGTTCGAGGAGGAGCAACGTCAAAGAGCCGAAGAGGACGCCGCTCGCGCGGAAGAAGAACGACGTTGGGCTGCGGAAGCTGAAGTCGAACGCGCACGCGTTGCCGCAGAAGAATCAAAACGCGCGGCGCGTGAACATGAAGAGGCGCTTCGTGTTCAGCGAGAGCTTCAGCTCGCCGAAGAAAAGGAGGAAGAGGCGAGAATGGCGAGATTGGAGGAGGAGCGCGTGCTCGCCGTTCGCGAACACGAACAACGCTTAGCCGAAGAGCGCGCTATACAAGCCGCCGAGCAAGCTGCAGCGGTAGCGGCGGCAGCTACGGCGGCGGCAGCGAGCCACGAAAAGGAGATGACCGAAGCTGCCGAAATTTCAGCCGACGCGTCTTCGGTGCTCTTCGCCGACGACGACTCCACGATGCTTAGAACGCCATCGCATTCGAACGCGGATGGCGATGCGTTTTACACGCCCGCAGCGCGTGGCAGTCGATTTGCCGAGTCCGCAGTAAAGTCAAGCTTAAGTCGCGACTTGGAAGATGAACTTGTTAGCATGTCAATTTGCGACGCGCTCATCCACGGCGCCCCGGAGAGCACGAGCTTTACGCCGGCGCTCAGCCTTCAAGATCGCGTTACCGCGGTGAGAAACGCGCGCGGTCCGGATGGCGCTCAAAACGAGTTGAATCGTATCGTCGATGCGTTTCAAGTCGCCATCAATGGCGCGCAAGGCGTGAATGCGGCGCGATTGACGTTCATCTGTGCTCAACTCGTGGCGTTGCGCGTCTGCCTCGCCCCGATGGACGACATCGATGTTCACGCCGTGATTGAGCTCGAAATCGTCGCTCGAAACGCCGCGTTCGATACCGTTTGGGCTCAAACATTCCAATCGTTTTTCGTGCCTAAGAGCGCAACGTTTGGCTTGCTCAACGTAACGCTTAATGGCGACGGCGAGCGCGTCGGCCGCGCGTGGGCGTCAATGTTTCAATTCGCCAAGGCTCGCCTCGGTGTCGACGCTGTGCACGACACCGCGGACGTCGCAGGGAGTTCGTCCAAGTTGCTCATCAAGCAACTTCAAGACGGCATTCTTATCGATTTGCTGCTCGCGTTAGACGAACGCGTACTCAACGTGTTGATTGGCGAAACAGCAGACGCCGACATCGCGGCGAAAATTCCGGGCTGCGGCGCGTTGACTTTTTCAGCGGGTGCCGAATTAAAGCGCGCCATTTCGCCCTTAGCCAAAGCAGCAATTGACTGTGGACTAGGGAAGAGCGTTGATGATCTCATCCCGCGTCTTCGCGCAACGGCAGACATTTGCATGATCCCCAAGGACGCGCTCGTGGACGCCAAGCTCCGCGACGACATCGTCTGCGGCGCGCTCGACGCCCGCGAACTTCACGGCATCATCACCAATTTCACGCCCGATGATTTCGCACCCCAGCGTGTCGACCAAAACGTCATTGACGCCGTCATCGCCAGCGCCAACGCTTCAAGCAACGCACCGCCGCGCCCGCGTCGCAGCAGCGTCGACTACGTCCCGGCGACGTCTCAAGGCGCGCCTTGGATTTCCGCGCTCGCGCGCGCGTTAGCCTCCAGCGACGGCGCCGCGCTCAAACTGTCCAACCTCCCACCCTCGTGCGCGCACGCGCGTCGATGGACCATCGTCGCCGACGCGCTGAATACCTAGAACACTCGCATCATCTAGCATTGTGAAACACGCTTTGGCTTTGGCTTGGGGAAGCTGAATATTCCTTTACACTTTCCGCGAGCTCACGTCATTCTCGCGCACGACGACGATGGCCAAATCGCGCGCACTCAAGACGTACGCGAAAAAGAGCTGGGAACCCGAACTTCGCGCGCGCACGGCGAAGATTTCCCGCACCGGCGACTTTATCAACGACCAGAATCTTAAAATAAGATGGTACTCTTGGGACGTCCCGGACCCGCAGGCGATCGTCGTATTCGCGCACGGGTTGGGCGTGTACGGCTCATTCGAGATGCTCACCGCGAGACCAATCGGTGGTGTTCGCGAGCACTACGCCGGGTCGTGGCCTGAGAGGTTCAACGCGGCGAATGTGAGCTTGTTTTGCATCGACCACCAAGGGCACGGGCGAAGCGACTCTTCGCGTCCGGGCACGCGATGCTACTTTGAACGCGCGGATGACTTGGCGCGCGATTTCACACAGTTTGTCGAGCTCATTAAACGCGATAGCAAGCGACCAGTACCGGTGTTTATGATAGGTTCAAGCTTAGGAGGTCTCGTTGTGGTCAAGGCGGCGATCGCGACGCCGAGCGTCGCGTCGGGCGTTGTCGCGCTCGCGCCGTGTATAAGTTTAGATCGTATTAGCAAAGGCACAATGAATCGCGTGTTGTTACCGATTCTCGGATTTGTCAGCGCGTGGTTTCCAACGCTTCCTCTGGCCAAGACTATAGCGAATGCGAGGTTTCCATTGACGCAAGCCGAAGTTGAACGGGACGCGCTCACGTGGCCGTCGGGTAAAAAGCGCACCCGCGCCCGCGTGGCGAAAGAACTCTTAGACAGCACGTTTGAGTTTAAAAAACCAGGCGTGTTAGAACGAATCACCATGCCATTGATTGCGTTTCACGGCAAGGATGATCAAATGACCGATCCTTGGGGGAGTCAAATGCTCGCGGACCGCGCGAGCTCGAGCTCGAGCGAGGTGCGATGGGTGGACGACGTCTTTCACGACTTGTGCCACGAGAAACCAGGATGCGATGTGTTGTGCGACGAGATCATCGAGTGGTGTCGCGAACGCATCAACGACAAACTCGCGTTGTCGTCGTCGTCGTCATCGTCTAGCAATAAGCGCGCGAAAACCACCAGAGTCGCGAAACGCGAGGCGCGTCCGCGAGCTCCGCGGCGCGCGTCGAAACCATCCAAACCATCCAAAACCGCACCCACCGACGAGCCAACGCGCCGTACCCGGCGTGGTGTGTAATAGTATCATATCATTGTTTCTTTCATAACGAAAATATGCACCATGCGTGCGTCGTGCATCGCGTCAGTCGCCTTTGACGTCGTCCCGGTGGTCTCGTAAGTATCACATTCAAAACGGCCCGTGTCGTATCGCAACACCAATCGCACCTCCGGAACGACGCGCGTCACACGCGCGCGCCGCCGCTCGCCCCGCGAACACGCGCGCGAACGGTGCGCCATGGACCCTTCGTCTACGCATATCACGCCGCGGCGCCGCGCGCGCGCGTCATCGCGACACGCGCGCGCATCGACGATCGCGACGCTGACGCTGACGGTGTGCGCGATCGCCGCCCCGAATCGCGCGCACGGCGTGAAATTCGGGCAAGATTTCACGGATACGCTGAAAAAGAAACCCGAGGCGCTCAAGGGACCGACGTACGCGCGGGATTTTGAAGGGACGCAGATATTTGCGGATGATTTATCGACGATGTACATGCACGGGCTCACGTGCGGGGCGTGCATGGCGGTGATGAATGAAACAAAGACGCTGTACGATCATCTCGTGGAGACGAAGTATCATGACCCTGAGGACGTGACTGGGACCAGTATTTATGAGTACATGCGTGAGGCTACGGAACCGGAGGAGTTTTGTGATGGGAATGTGCTTGGGGAGAAGTACGGGTTGGACGCTGCGGACGGCCAAGCGGCGGTGTTCGCGTGGTTGAGGTTACAAGCGGTGTCGCAATTGCGATTGCATGGGCAATTCGAGGGCACGGTGATGGGCAAAAAGGCGATGATGGCGTTGAATGAGTATCGCTGGGCGATTGATCTTGGATTGTTAGGATATAATTTGTTTACGTTGCTAGAGGAGGGCGAGGAGAGATTTGATCCGGTGGCGTTGGCAGAGGCACGGGCAAAAAAGGAGGAGGAAGGAACGGTGGATGACGACGACGATGACAACGATCAGAATGGTGACGAGTCGGCAATGTTGCAAAAGCAAGATACGTCGTTGTTCGTACAACGATCGTTGAAGACGCATCCGTATCGTATCGCGAGACAAAAGATGAAGCTCGAACAAGTGTGCTACGACATCATGAAGAGCCGTCCCTACATTCAGAATCTTTTACACCACAAGTTACGTCGGGATCGACACTACAGCGTGTGCCACCAGCTGAAAAAGTGCGTGTGGAAAACCCCGGAGGAGCTTCATCAGATTGAGATCGCGCGCCGCGATTATTTGTTGCAACTCGAGCGTCAACAGCAAAGAGAGGAGCTTTAACAAAAGCGCAAGCGCGCAACCGCTCGGTAATGAATCACCACCACAGTACCATAGTTTACCATTTGCATGAAGCCCTTTGTAAAATTTCAAATATATCTATCCTCTAAGAAACCGCCAATAAAGATTGTTTCGCTTGTGCAATAAAATCACAACGCGATTCTTCTTTGGCACGGCGCGGAACGAACATCTCTCGACGATTATTTCTTTATACAGCTTAGCGACGAAGAACCGATACGCTCGCGATTCACCGATGGCCCACATTTCGAACGCGTGTGTATCGAACACCACGTGTAAATTCTTCGCACTGATGGATTCGGGCGTCGAGATGCGAAGCTCCATGGTCATGTCCTCTTCGCATGACTGAAAATTGTTCAATTCGACGCGCTCGAAACGCGAAGGCACGACGCTCGAGGCATCGATGAGTGCGTGGCGTGCGTGTTCTATAGGTAATCTCTTCACGACTTGTTTATCTGGCGATGTATTGGGCGTCACTGGGCCTCGAACAATGTCGTCGACGTCGTCGGCGTGCGCGGGCTTCGATGCGGCGCGGTATGGATTGCCTTTCTTCGTGAGCGTCATGGTTTGATACTTTTTCAATGCGTCGACGATGTTCTTTGCCGCCATTCGATGCCCGACAGGGTAATCTGACCCGGGTCCGATTGTGAGTGCAGCGTAGGCGCCAGTGACAAATAATGACGTATTCGGCCATCGACATCCGCCGTTACCGCCCGCGGGCGCGAAGCCGCCGGGACCGTGTTCGTAATCAAATGTTTCGTCCGCCAACGCCGGTAATCCACGAGCAATTTCGACTGAGGTCGTTGCGATCAACGTTCGAAGCGCAACATCGTGCGTGATATCGACGACTTCACCGCATGCGATCCAAATTTCGTCGTACATGGCGCCCTTTTCTTGTTTAAACGCTTCAACCGAATCCGGCGGCGCGCCCGTGTCCCGAAGTCTTTCGTACATTTTGGTTTCAAATTCCATCGTTGCCTCATCTGTGGGCGCAATTCTCGTGAACCATCTGTGCTTGCTTGCGTCCCACTCGGCACCGAGTACGTTGTGCTGCTCAATGATGGAGAGCACGTTTCGTTCGCTCGATGACTCGTCGATGAGACGCAGATAGGTGTGCTCGTTAACGCTCGCCTTTGCCTTGTACGAATCAAGCATCTCGGCTTTCCGCTGCGCATCCGCACACGCGTGAAATTTACGCAACCCCTTGCATCCAAAGTATTGAACATCGCATTCAAATTCGCGCACGTCTAGTAGTCGCCGCGAGAGGAGCGTGACGGATTTCGCGCCGCGTCGAGTCGCCTCGAGCGCGAGCGTCGCCGCCGACATCCCACCACCGACGACTAAAATAGTCTTATCCAGCACCCTGCCTTCAACGCTCACATCGACATCATTCGACGTCATGATGCCACACGCCACACCGCTGTGACTGTCGTACGATGGATGTGCCAAACGATACGACGCCTTGGCGTCGATGATCCAAGACGGCGCGCGAGGTTGCGAATACTTTGGCGTCCAAACGCACTGCGCTGCAAGCACACGCTCGCCTGAATCTAATGTCAACAATACCGCACCATATCGCACGAGAGGATCTACGCATTGAAACTGCCCAATCGCGTCCTCGTCAATCATCTGTACATCCGCGACGACGCCTTTGACGAGACGGACGCCGCGCATGTGCTCCGCCACCATCCTCGCGCAATATTCCGCGTACACCTTGACGCTCGGCACTGGCGCATACGCCTCACTCGTGCGAACAATTTCATCCTGCCGCCCGAAATCCTCGACGAAGCGCTCGAGCCCACACGCCGACGCGAACGGATGCTGCGTCACCGCGCAGCGCACGTGCGAGGCGCCCGACCGCAAGCACCGCCGAGAAAACGCGTGCAACCACGCGCCAGAAGGGTCAATCACCACCGTCTGCGCGCGCTTCGCCTCGGGTAGACGCGCGAGCACGGCAATCGCGCCTCGTCCGCTGCCGACGACGACGAGCGGGGCGTATTGCGGCTCCATGATGCCGAACGCCTCGGCGGGACGACGCGATCGAGGCGCGTGTGACGCGCGTCGACGTCGCCGTTCGATGCGAGACCGCGCGCGAACGGTGTGTTGTTTTTTTGCCGTCGCGCGCGCGAGTCGTACGAAGCGCGTCGCGGTGTGTGGGGTCGTGTGAACGCGCGTCAAGTCGCGTCAGCGTGCGTTTTATTTTGAAAAAAAAAACGCACATTTTGCGCGGCGTACGGCGCGCGCGTTAATGAAACCGCGGTTTAACATGACAATTGCCTACGTGATTTGAAGCTTCCTATGGTAATAAACACTCTCGCACTGACGCCCGACGGTCAGCGCACCTCGACGCGACGCGCTCGTCGCGACGTTGTCGGGGTCGGTCTCGACGCTCGAACAGAGCGCCGAACGCCGACTGACTGACGCTTCGTCGCGACGAAAAAATAAATGGTCTTTGCGTCGTTTACTTGATTCGCAAACCAAGGCTGGTCATGGTCTTGACGTATTCAGCGTTGTTACTCTTCGATAAGTAGTTTTGGAGACGGCTACGTTGACCCAAAAGCTTCTTCAACCCGCGTTGGGTGGCGTAATCCTTCTTATTCTTGATCAAGTGCGCGGTGAGGCCTTCGATGCGCTTGGTCAAGAGCGCAATTTGCACCGCGGAAGAACCCGTGTCGTCTGCGCGCGAAAGGAGGACGAAAACACACGATACGATCAATCGTCAGTCACGAACTCGCGCATGAAACCACACCACGACGCGAATATATAGGCGAAACTACGCGCGCGCGTCGTGACCCTCTCTTTGAGGCGTACGTACTCGCACTCTTTTGGAAGCCACTAACTTCGCTAATCGCCGGTCGCGTGCGCTTATCCGCAGCGACAACTTGGAGAGCACCTCTCTTCGTCGCTTGCGTCTTCTTACTCGCGAACGAGCTCGAGGCGTTCGACTTCACGGCTGTTTTAAGGGTGGAAAAGCGCAGATAAGGGGTTAGGGTCAACGCTGAACCCATGCGCGACAAAACCATGCGTGACGCGTCACCGTGCGCTCGAACGCTCGCGCGCACGCGCGCGTACGATGTACACTATTTCAACGCACGCATCACTCGCGCGCGCGCCGCGCGCGACGCGTCGCATCGCGCGCGAGCGCGGTGCAACGCCCACGAGGCTGCGCCGCCTGGGCCACCGATGATGACGACGCGTGCATCCACATCATGCACCCGTACGCGCGCGCGCGAACGACGCGAACGACGCGAACGACGCGAACGACGCGAACGCATCGAGCATCGAAAACGAATGACGACGTACCGATGCGGGCTTGGGTGGCGTTGACGGCGAACATGACGCACGCGTGGGGTGGAATGGCGACCGCGACGCGGGCCGTCGGCCCCAAAACCCTTGAGAGTTTTTACCCCATATGTATATAGACTTTACGTGCCTCACACTAGTGTGTAAGGCTCCGATTTTCTGAAATGTGACGACGTGCGTGTGTGTGGCTCGAATCGGCATACTCGTCGCACAGTATGACGCCCACGTGGACCGCGGACGACAGCCGTTTTTTTTTGCGTTACTTTGTGACGCTGCGGTGTGTCGTCGTCGTCGTCGTCGTCGTCACCTCGCGCGCGCGCGTCGACGACGACGGCGCGAAAGGCGCGAAAGGCGCGATGGCGATGGCGATGCATTCGCCCGCATCGCGCGTGAAGACGATGTGGCGGCGCGAGCGTCGCGAGACGCGAGACGACGATGAGACGATGGCATCGATGCGCATCGATGCCCTGCGCGATGGGTCGGATTTAGAGGCGATCGATGCGTTTTATATCGACCCGCGGTGCGACGCGCGCGTGGCGTGGGACCGCGTGAGTTGCGTGTTGGTGCTGTATAACGTGGCGATTTTGCCGTTTGATGCGGCGTTTTGGAGCGATGTGGATGGTGGTGCGGTGCGCGCGGCGCGCGCGGTTGGGTACGTCACCGACGCGTTCTTTGCGGTGGATATTGTTTTAAATTTTTTTACGGCGTATTACGACGCGACCGAGCGCTTGGTAGCGAGACGACGGGATATCGTGATGCACTATCTCCGAACGTCGTTTGCGTTGGACGTGTTGGGGTCGTTTCCGTTTGAACTCTTAGTACATGGCTCGAGCGCGAGCTTGGCGGCGGTTGTCAAATTTCCGCGTCTGCTTCGGATGCGTCGAGTGTATAGCTTCCTAGAAAATAAAGAGTCTCGTTCAGTGCTGTTGTTTAGAATTGCTCAGCTCGCAGGAGGTGTGTTGCTCGCTATTCATTTTGTGGCGTGCGCGTGGTTTATGATTTGTGACGCGGACCGCGGCGCAGGCGCAGACGACGAGGGCATTTTCGCCGAAGAAGACGTATTTTGGTGCAAACGTGACGAGCTTACGACGTCTTCGAGATACGTATTTGCCACGCACGATGCGGTTTCGTTTCTCCTGGGTAATGGTGTCGGCGACGGCATGTATAATGCCGGTGCGCGCGGTGCAGAGACGGTTATTTTGCTGTTCTGCGGTATATTGTACTGCGTCGTCTTTGGCAATGTCGCTTCGCTCGTCAATTCTCTCATGTCTCGTAACGAAGCTTTTCGCGCGCGCATGCACGTCGTTAACGATGCTATGCGGTACATGAATGTCGACGACGATTTATCTAATCGTGTGCGTCAGTATTACGAATACTTGTGGCTGCGCTATCGCGACGTAAAGGTTGGCAGCATGGCTATAGCGCGAGATCTCCCGCAGTCGCTGAAGCACGAATTACTCTTGCATTTTCATTCAGAAGTGCTGCGTCGAGTGCCAATGTTTGCTAACATCAACGAGCCTTCGACGGTGCTTGCAATTGTGAACAAGCTGAAAACAGAAATTGCCTTGCCTGGAGATTTACTCATTCGACGCGGCGAGCCATCGCGCGGGTTGTTCTTTATAAATCGAGGTTCAGCGGAGGTATTGCTTTATGTTTCTCCAGACGTCTCAGGCAAAGCGAGACTAGCGTCTGAGACTCAGGCAAATGAGACGAGCCCGTCGAAACGACCGCGACGCATGAGTCGGCAGGCAAGCCTAAAAATCAGCGAGGTGAAAATCAGCGACAAGAATCCAATTCTCCGCGACGGCGATTACTTTGGCGAACGCGGGATTTTACTAGGCGACGTACCTTTGGCGAGCGTACTGGCACGCACATTTTGCGAACTCCACGTGCTCACGACGGAAGATTTCACAAGCATACTCGAATTCGCGCCTGAAATAGAAGAGTACATGATTCGCGCGAGACTTGAACTGTTCAGCGATTGCGAGCCAACTGATGCGAGACATTCAGCCTCACCGAGCGCTGACGACGTCGCCGGAAATATCAGCGACGAAAACACCAAAGAAGCCGCTATCCGCCGACGCCTCACACTCAACCGTGCCATACGCCGAGAGCGACTCGGCACTCAAGCCGCCGAGCTCGTGTCGCTCAATGCCGCAAACGACCTCTCCGACCGACTCGACCGCATCGAGTCTGCTCTCAACGATATCCGTCGATCATCCAGAGTCGTTCGGAAATTGTAACGCCACATCCCACTTCCTTCTCGCGTCCGAAACGCGCACCATCGCGTCGGAAAGTGCGCGCATATGTCGAACAAAGCCTCACATGTTCATTTTCCAGGCGCGCAGCCGCCATACGCGCGCGCGCACAAAGACAACGCCATATCGCGCCGCTTGCGCTTCGCGCCGCCTCGCGCACGCGCCGGACGCACACACGCACGCGCCCTCGGCCGTTTCCCTCGCACGCCACGCGCTCTCGATGTCTTTCGCGCGCGCTCACGCGCCACTTCGTTCGTCGCTGGGTCACCCAGCGGCGAGCACCACTGACGGCGGACGACGCCGGCTCACCACCCGCGCGCGTCCGCATCGCGTCGCTCGCGCCGTCATCGCCGACGATGACGTCGATGACGTCGATGCTGACGCGCAGGCGCGCAAGATGGCCATCGAGTTCGCCGTCATCGCCGACGACACGCGCGCGGTGGAGGTGCAAGTGCTCAAGACGCCCAAGGATGTGTACTTTGCGCGGTATTTAGTACTCGCCACCGCATTTAACCGTCCGCAGATGAACGCATGCTGCGCAAAGATGCGTGATTTGGCGAATGATGATTATGGGTTGTGTATATCAAAGTCTGCGGCAAATCAAGGGGATTGGGTGTGCTTGGATTGCGCGGATGTCGTCGTGCACGTGTTTACGCCGAGCTCGCGGACGCATTACGATTTAGATTCATTGTATAAGAAGGCGACGAGTGTGGAGTTACCATTCGTAACGGAGACTCGGAATGGAAAGCAGGATGAGTTTGAGTACGAAGACGACGAGGACGATGAAGAAGATGAGTTTGAGGATGATGAATTCGAGGTTTTCACGTGAAGAGGTTTCAGTCGTTTGATGTTGAGCGCCGCGACGCCAAAGAAGAAGAAGACCACGACACAGTGTGACGCATTCAGCGTTCAACGCAGAGTTTGATATTTGGGGTAGTTGAGTAATTATTTTTATCTTGTAATCACGCATGTTTTCACGCCGCCGGCGATCAACACACATAAAAGTCGGACAGTCGCACAGCCGTCGCTTTATTCGTTGGCGCGCTTTTTGCGCGCGCACGTCGATATGGTGATCCCGACCCCGGTGCTCACCGCATCGCTCGCGCTCACGACCACCATCGCTGCTTTTGCCACGCGTTCGCTCGCCAAGACCAAGGCTGACCTCGACGCCGCGCAGGTTGACAGGCTGAGACTTCAACAGACGCTCCGCGCGCGCTCGGCGCCGCCTCCCGCGACGGATGTCTTCAAGCCCATCGCCACCGCTCGTTCGTGCTTTAGCCGACGCAACGGCACACCGCGACAAGGCGGTGCACTCGTCCCGAGCGCGCGATGCGAAATCACCATCGATAGCTCGCTGCCGAGGCATTTACTTGAAGGCTTGAGTGAGTACTCGCACGCGTGGGTCGTGTACGTGTTCCACGCTAACACCAACCTCGCCGGTACGAAGACTGGTGGGAAAGCCAAGGGTAAGGTGAGCGTGCCGAGGCTCGACGGTGGGCGTGTCGGGGTGCTGGCGACGCGGACGCCGCATAGACCAGTGCCGGTGGGGTTGTCCGTGGGCGCCATCGTGACCGTCGACGCTGCCCGCGGTAAATTAGTGCTCGGAGGCATAGATCTCGTAGATGGCACGCCAGTGTTGGATATCAAGCCGTATGTGCCATTTTGTGATTCCATTCCTGGGGCCACGGCGCCGGATTGGGTTGGACGAGAGGCGGTAGGAAAGGATGAGCCGCTGAAAATCGCCCGCGTGGACGTGGCGGCTCGAGCCGAGGCGCCGATGTCGAGTTCGTTTACGCGAAGCGCGGCGAGTAAGTTATATGATAACGTCGGTGAGTTCATCGAGTTTGTCAAGGAGGTGTTGTCGTATGACATACGTTCGATTCGTGAGCGTAACGCGCCTCTGGAAAAACGTAAATTTGAGACGTATCGCGTGGTGTTGTGTGACGTGGAAATCGAGTACACTATTAGTGACGAACGCGTCGTAGAGATCATAGGCGCGCAGGCGGTCAAACGCGAGGTTTGGGATGACCTCGAACGCGCGCGGGCTGAGAGATGGGCGAATGAGGAGTGAAAGTGATGATATTAGGTGCGATAGAAGAGATTTCTTGTTGGAAATACATTTTTTTAGTTCTGTACGGTACGCGTATCCGTCTCCATCGACTGCCTAAAGCAACATCGTCATCGGATCCTCTAGATAACCTTTGAATGCAGCAAGCCACTGCGCACCTACGGCGCCATCCACCACGCGATGGTCGCAACTCAACGTCGCGCTCATCACGAGAACTTCCTCGTACCCGGCGTCCGTCTTGACGACTTCCTTTCTAGTGCCACCGACAGCCAGAATGGCAGCTTGCGGCGGATTCACAATCGCCGCGAATGATTTTACGCCAAACATACCCAAGTTGCTAATAGTAAACGTTCCTCCTGTCATATCTTGCGGCGTGAGCGAACCTTCTCGAGCCCGTCCAGCGAGCGCCTTGACTTCAGAGCTAATCGACTTCAAGCCCAAGCAACACGCTGAACGCACGATGGGCACCATAAGCCCACGCTCGGTTTGTACGGCGACAGAAATATCGGCTTTTTTATACTTGCGAATCTTATCTCCCAACCAGCTCGCGTTGACATCAGGCACGGCGAGCAAAGATTTGGCGCTCGCCTTGACGATGAAATCGTTGACGCTAATCTTAGCTCCAGCCGCAGCCTTGTCGTCAGCGAGCTGCTTATTCAACGTTTGTCGGATATCCATGCACTTGTCCATACGAATATCTACCGTGAGATAGAAATGCGGCACTTGCTGCTTACTCTCCGTCAAACGCTGCGCCGTCACGCGCTTGATGGCGCTCACACTCGTGTCCTCAAACTCTGGGAAAAACTTACTCAACGGATGCTCCTCCACGACTGTGCGCACCGCAGCGGCACCAGCGTGATCTTCCGCGCGCGCGTGTTCAACATCGTCAGCAATGATGCGCCCGTTAGGGCCACTTCCACGAATATTCTCCAAACGTACGCCGCGATCCGCCGCCAACCGTCTCGCCAGCGGCGACGCGAACACGCGCTCACCTTCACGCCGCGCGCCCATCGTCGCCGCTCGGCTCGCACTCGACACCGGTGCACTCGACGCCATCGGTGCCGACGCACGCACACCACCCACCACCTCCGCCGAGGCCTCCGCGCTCGCGCCCGCCTCCGCGCTCGAAGACTCGGCCACGTACGACGCAAACGCCCCGACGTCCCCGGCGTCCTCAACCATCACACACACCGCCCTTCCAACCTCAACATCCGTCGCACCCTCCTTCACTAACACCGCCGCAACGTATCCATCATCCGTCGCCTCCATCACCATTGTCGCTTTATCCGTCTCGACATCCGCGAGCGCGTCCCCGCTCGCGATCGACGCGCCGACGTCCACGTGCCATTTCACGATCCCACCGTGCGTCATCGTCGGCGACAGCGCCGGCATGGGTATAATCGTGTGCGGCGGGTAGCTCGACGCCACGTACGCGCGACGCGACGACGATACCGGCGCGATGCGTGCCACTGCGCCCGCGAAAGACTTGAGCGTTGATGATGATGATGATGATGATGCCGCCGATGATGATGATGCCGTCGCGAGCGCGGTTCTGGCGCGCGCGACGACCGCGCGCGCGCATCGACGCGCGGCAGACATGGCGTGCGAGCTCGTCGAGCGCGTTCGAGCGCGGAAACGCGCGGACGTGTGCGGGGCGCGGCGGGGCGCGCGGCGATGTGCCGGGGCACAGGTCAAAACACCCGGGTGTATGGGGGGGCATGTCTACGCGTCGCGGTGGCGCATCCTTGACGGCTACATTCGATCGTTTCGATGCGTTTCAATAGTCTACTAGCTAAGTGATGCGCTTGTCGCTATGCAACGCCCGCGGTTGGCGCACATTAGGTGTGAGACGCGGCGGAGACGGGGATTGGGACGGCGCCGAGAGCGGCGGCTGGGCGCGGCTGGGCGCGGCTCGACGGGCGGACGGCGAGGTCATCATGACGGTTTCGCGCGCGATGGCGGCAACGCGGGCTTCACGCGAGGCGTGATGATTGGCGCCGCACCATCGGCGTCGTTTGCGGCGGTATTCGCGCGTGGAGGTGGTGTGGGCGGGGAGATTTCGACCCGCGCGAGTCGACTCGAGACGCTCGCCGACGACGACTGCCCGCGGCTGACTCGAATCTCAATCTCTTTTGACGCGTCGAACGGATGAAATTTCGGCGCGGTCGACGCTAACGCCGTCGTCGCATCGTCGCGCTCGCGCGTCGCTCGCGCGACCGCGGCGCGGCGCCATTCTTTCGTCAGCGCGTCCGCGCCGCCGCCCAAGACTCGAACGTCATCCCCGCCGACAACCACCGCCCCGCACACGCGCGTCGTCATCGCTCGCCTGAACGTAATCTTCACCCCTGGTCGTACGTCATCAATCGTACCGATATCCGTCAACCGTTCGCGTTCGATCGCCGCGAGCGCGTCGCCCGCGGCGCTAATCAGCGTCAACTTTAACACTCTCCCGCGCGCCGTCGTCCCGGCGTCAGCTCCACGCGCGCTCGCGGCGCAATCCACGACGTCCATCACTTGCCACGCATCTGCGAGCGAACACGACGTCGCCCCGTCGCCATCACCGTCGCCGTCGTCGTCGCCAACGTCGTCGCCAACGTCGCGAAGGTCGCGAAAAAGCCAACCGTCCATGGCCATCGACACCACCGCGTTCACGCGCGCGCGCAGCGCCCTCGCGCCCGCGCCGACGCGACGACGACGCGCGTGCGTTTCACCGTGTGCGTCCTGCGCGCGCGGGCGCGCTCGCGCGTGGGCACCTCGACGCGGTGCGCCGACGTGTAGCGCGTCACAGTTGGGCGCGCGTCATCTTGTAATCAATGTCCACGCGACGACGACGCGAATCAGCGAGCGCGAGCGCGCCCGCGCGCGCGGATGACGACGATGATGACGAGTCCGATGGCGTCGCGCGCGCGCGGGAGGCGTCGAGCGCGTCGCGCGGGCGTCAGGCGCGACGAGGCGCGGCGACACCGTTGGTGACTGTTGAAACTTCAGACGATGATGATGATGATGTTGACAACGACGACGACGATGGGATGGATTCGCGCGCACGAATACATGGACGTCAAAGTATCCCGTTTATCGTGGCGACGGCGTGCGTGACGGCGACCGCGCTCGTGGCTGTGGTGCTTCAAAGCATCAGCTTGCGTTTGAATGCGTTTGCGGTGGCGTCGGCGCGCGTGAGCCAAACGCACGTGGATTTAGCTCCCATGACGCGTCGATTGCGAGACGTTGAGCATGCGATGAAGAAATGTGAAGAGCGTGATGCTGGACGAGCGTCGACGATGCGGGAGTTGAGGCATGAGATGGATAAATATGCGAAAGGGGTGTCTCCTTTGGAAGCCGCCGTCGACGCGTTGAAAGTGAGTCAACGGGACGTCGTTAAAATGGTGCAGGTTGATGAATTGAAGAAGCAAATCGCCACGCTCGCGACAATGTCGCAGAAGAGTAATAACGCCAACAGTGGATTGCTTAAAAAGGCATCGTCAAAGGTGTCTGAGACGGATTTCAAAGCGCTGGAAGCCGCCGTCGACGCGTTGCGAGGCGCGCAGGACAAGTACGTCACGCGCGACGCGTTGAGCGCGCTCACTGCCGTGGATGTCGCGACAGAGAAGCAATTGAAGACGTTGAATGATGAACTCGCGACTGCGACCGCGCAATTGAAGGCGTTCAAAACATCGTCGGCGAAAGATCTCGCGGCGTTCAGTTCCGCTACGTCGAGCGACGTGAAAGACATGTTGGCGCAAATCAGCGCGCTCTCTGGATCTGTGGATACACTTAGCAAGAGTCAAAATGACTTTGCTAGAATGTCGCATATTGATGAACTAAAGAGGCAGATCGACGCGCTTTCAACGAGCTTGCAAACGAAGAAGTCGGGCGGATTCTTCAAAAAGACGCCCGCCCAAATCGCCCAAGTTTCGAACGCGCAAATTACCGCAATACAAAACACTATTGATGCTTTGAAAAAAGCGCAGGGAGAGTTCGTAACTGCGACACAGCTCAATGGTATTGACAGCGATATTAGTGCGATTAAAAAGAATCAGGCAGGGTTTGCAAAGTCGGGCGATTTGAAGAAGCTCGAGGCTCGCATCGCCGCCACCCCGGCTCCACAGTCGGCTGATTTCACCTCGTTAGAGAAGCACATGACGGAACGCGTCGATCAGTACATGAAATCCTTACCGCGCACGATGCCGAAAAGCATATTTTCGAAAAGCGCGGATGTGTCATCAAACTTGTGGTATGCTGACCGCACAGGTCGTCCTGATTACGCGCTCGCGTCTGGCGGCGGACGCGTCGTCGCGCACTCTCCTATTTCACCTTTTGTTGCCCGTGGCGATGGCCCCATAACCGCCGCACTGACTTACTTGCGATCTGGTGTGCATCCGAGAAGTGATGACTGGCTGTTAACGCCATCATTAGAGCAACCCGGCGATTGCTTGGCTTTGCATTCGCCGACTGGTTTCATCGACGTTCGACTTCGCCAGCCAATCACGATTGCCGCGGTTACCCTTGAACACTCGGATAGTTTGGTTGCCTACGACACGCACAGCGCACCAAAAGATTTTGGAATTTTCGGCTGGCTCAGTAACACGAAGAAGAGCAAGGTACCCAAGTCTATGATGCCGTTAGGAAATTTTTCATACTCTGTGGATCTCGGCGCAGTGCAAACGTTTGATGTCGAGGAGCCTCAAGTCGTAGATCACGTGCGCTTATTCGTCAAAAATAATCACGGTCACAAAGGCTGGACGTGCGTGTATCGCTTCCGTGTGCACGGTACGCCAGTGTAGCGTGAGTCTTAGGCATTTAGCGGGCTAATTATGTGTGTAATGATAACCATCGCCAGGGCATCGATTTTCATGCATCTTCAAGCACGTCTCTGGGAGAGTGGTTATTTCAAGCTAAATCTAATGACATTCTACGCAGTCGATGCACTTGATCGTACTGCTGTCAGTGTCACACTGAACGTCAGTGTTTACATAGCGAACGCCCGCAAAGGCGTCGCGGAGTGGGTGATTTGTGTTACACGGCGATTTAAAAGAGAGACGTCTTCTTCATGATGCGGAAGAATTCCTCTTCGTTAACTTCGCCATCACCATCACGGTCGGCTTCGTCAATCATTTCTTGGAGTTCTTCATCAGTCATGTTTTCACCCAATTCCTTGGCGACGCGCTTCAAGTTCTTGAAGGAGATCTTGCCCGTTTCGTCGTCGTCAAAGAGACGGAACGCCTTCATGATTTCTTCGCGGCTGTCGCGTTCGCCCATCTTGGCGGTCATCATCGTAAGGAATTCTTCAAAGTCGATGGTACCGTTACCGTCCTTATCGATATCGGCAATCATCTTCTTGATTTCGTCCTTGTTCGGTTCAAAGCCGAGGGCGCGCATGGCAACCTTGAGTTCCTTGGCGTCGATCGTCCCCGAACCGTCGGTATCGAAGAGGTCAAACGCCTCGCGGATTTCTTGCTTTTGCTCCTCGGAGAGGCCGGAGGTGCGGCCTTTGCCCTTAGTACGCGTAGTTCCAACCTATTCGTGCCAAAACAAACAACCATTGTCAGTACGCGCAAAAAGTCAACAACTCGCGCGTCGGCGCAACTGCATTCAGTGCAACCGACGCGCGCAATTCTCTCAACCCACGCCTCCGCCCTCGCCCAACGCCCGCACCCAACGCCCACACTCCCGAGAAATTTTCATCCCATCGCTCAAACCTCGCACACGCGCCAACCCACGGTCGCACGACGGCCAACACCCCCCATTTAGTGTTCAGAATGCGCGATCCGTTGACGCCAGCACAATCCACGATCGCCAACCCGCGCCCGCACCGCGTCGCGCGACGCCGCGTCTCGCGCCCGCACCGCACAGAACGCCGCCACAAAACTCCATCGCGCATCACCGTCACCCGCGCGCCGAGATCCGCGCGTCTGCGCGCGCGCGCGGCGATGCGCGCCTCGACCAATCCACGCGCGCGATCGCGGGAATCCACCGACGCGCGCGCGACGCAGCGACGCGCCCAGCGCGCGACGCAGCGACGCGCGCATCGACGACGGGGCGAAACGCGCGTCAAACATCGCGATCGATTCGCGTCGCACGCACCATGATGTTCGTAGCGGTCGCGGCGACGGTGTGCGGGCGACAGCCGGGCGACGTCGCGGCGAGTTCGCGTGCGTGAGAGGGGGTGCTCTTGGAGTCATGATTGGTGGAACGTACGACGAGTCCTGACTCAAGACGTGGAGGGGGTGGAGAAAAATTCAAAATGGGTGCGCGACAGGCGACCGGCGCGGCACGACGCGACGTGGACGACGACGTCGGCTTTGGCGGCGTCGGGCGCGAGATATCAATATATTGAGCTCGAGGTGAGGATGCCGCCGAAA
>Ga0255775_1001723_pt1 | contig 19863 bp, 6 predicted proteins | sample 011ome_26_FD_179973 | JGI IMG/M metagenome (GOLD analysis project Ga0255775, IMG submission 179973) | Coastal salt marsh microbial communities from the Groves Creek Marsh, Skidaway Island, Georgia - 011511BT metaG (version 2) | ecosystem: Environmental > Aquatic > Marine > Intertidal zone > Salt...
CTTTATTTAAAGCGCGGCGTCGTCGCGTCTCTCGTCCTCTCTCTCTCTCGCGCGCGTCGTCGTTCTCTTCTCGAAAGCACATCTCGAAACGATGACGAGACGAAGGAACGTCGCGCGCTGCTTTTGCAAAACGTCGTCAAAGCGGCGCGTTGTTTTCGTCGTCTTTTTCGTCGTCTTTGTCGTCGCCGCCGCCTACTCCTCCTCCTCGTCTTTTTCGTCGTCGATCATCGCAAAAAGCTTTCACGAGAAGAAGAATCAAAACCGCTTCGGGAGCGCGCGACGGGGAGGACGCGATCTGTTGCTGAGAAGCGAGGATTCGGAACTGGATTTTCAGTTGGTAAAGACGAAGGAAAAGAAAGACTTTGAAAAGAAGAAACTTTTGCCTCCTCTGTTTTCGCGAGCCGCCGCGCGTCTTCATCATCGGCGCGATGAAGAAGAAGACAAAGAAGACAAAGAAGAAGGAAAGAAAATGTATACCGCGGGAACGAAACATTTGGAGGAGAAAGAACGCGCGTACGTCAACGCGATGGAACAGTTTCGAACGCGAGCGATGGATCGAGATCGGTTGACCGAGGTTGGTAAAGAGTACGAAGAAGAGGTGGAGAAGTTTGAGAAGGAGAATGATAGTAGTAGTAGTAGTAGTAGTAGTAGTAGTGGTAGTAACAACGACGACGGAACGGATGAGAAAACATCGTCGTCTGGATTGACCGTGTTCTTCGGCGTCGCCGGAGGCGAATCGAATTGCGAGTTTACGATGGATAAAGGAAGATGGATCGCGGATCGGTTAAAGGCGAAGAAACTGGTCATTCCAACCTGCGATCATTTGTTCCACTCCGACGCGGATGTTGACTTGTTAGATTACATGATTCCAGATACAGTGAATCATTGTAAAAAAGAAGAAAGTTCGAACACGTTTGAATTGGCGTCCTGGAATCACAACGTCAACACGCACGGCTTGTCTACTGCGGAACGATTTTTCGGCACGAACGACCACAATAATAACGGAGAGAACGTCGAAGAGAGCACGGAAAACGAGTCTAATCCGTCGCACCATCAACAGTTGGTCGCCAAGATTGAAGACGCGTCGCAAAAGAAAATCTTGTGCGTCCAAGTGGGCAACGGCGGATGCGATTGGGAAGGCAAGCAGTTTACGCCCAAGCTCGAATTCGACAGCGTCATCACCCAGGCTCAGTTGAATAAAGAGGAAATCGAAAGTAAAGGGTACGAGTACGTCTACGTCGCCGGCGTGTTCGATTGGCATCCTCAAGACGATAAAGTCAAAGAGTGGCCAGGCCTTTTCAAAATGTGCGATCCGCCTCAATACCAGGAGAAACTTTTCAACGAAGCGCGAGACTCGATCAAGAAATACAACGCGGACCACCCAATAGACCCGGAAAAAACCTTGTGCGCGCACTGGCGTCAAGAAGACTTCGTCGGTAAAGGTGACCCGTACGTCTACGACCCAGTCCAAGGCGCGAAAATCATGTCCGAAAAAGCTGAAGAACACGGCAACTTGAAGGACGTGTTAATCCTCACCAACGACCCCGTCGCCGACGAAGACAAGCAACGATTGGAGACGTTGAAATCTGAACTCCTCAGTCACGGGCTAACCCCACACACGGTCCATCACGACAAACTAAAGCACTCGCACGATGTTTTCGTCGACAAAGCCGCGTGCTTGTTAATGAAAGGTTTTATAGGCACCCGATCTTCTACGTTCAGTCAGAGCATCGCGGAGATGCACGCGTTGCGAGACAAGTATATTTAGAGAGGATTATTCAAAGAGATAGCAGCGGTGGCGAGTACTACCACCGCTACTCAAACGATTCGCGAGGAGGAGGAGGTGCGTCATCTCGCCGTTTATCTGTCACTCCGATCTGAGCGCGAGAGCGGAGAGAGAGAATGAGAGAATTTTTTAGCTAATTTTAAATATCCGCATTAACTCCGTACGGTAGTAAATCACTTAGAAGAGACCGACCTTTCCCTTTCTCTCTCTGCCTCTCTCTTCGATTCGAAGCACAATCCACCGAACGAGATAAACTCCTTTCGCGCGAGGATATAATAACATCTTCTCTCCGGCGTCGCTTTCTTCCGAGCGCGCACGCCAGCGCGCGCTTCTCGGCAAGTTTTTTTAAATCCAAAAATGGAATCGCGCGTAGTCATCGACTCGCGAGAAGGAGAACATCATCATCGCCATCAAAGCATCATCATCAACAACAACAACGTCGGGAACAGAAAAGGAGCGATATTGAACACCTTCATCGTTTTAGTCTTCATCGCGTGCGTTTTACTGTTTGAAGAGTTGGTCGCGGTTGGGTTAGTCGTGCGACGTCGAGTCGTTGTTGGTTTTCCTCTTTACGACACCGGAGAAGAGGTCGACCGGGAGGCGGAGGATGCGAATGTTTGGACGATGACGCCGGAATACGAGGAAGAAAAGCAGCGAGAGCAAACGTCGCCTGTGTTCATCACGTTTAGCGATATCGTCGGCGACGGCGTGTGCGCCGGGGTCGAGACGGCGCTGTTGCGCGGGATCGAGTTGAACGTCATCGGCGTAGCGGATACGAAGAGCGAAGGCGAGAAGAACGGTTTCGCTTTAGAGGAGTTCGCGAAAGTGAAAACGGTCAAGTCGAGAAAGATGTACGGTTTTTTGGAAGCGCTTACGGAGAAAGAGAAGCACTGGGAGGCGTTTGGGATCGCGAGCGGCGATACGATTGTGAACATCGCGGACGCGAGCGACGTCTTGTACTTTCAAGACGGCGCGACGATCATGGAAAAGTATAAGCAGATCGTTCGAGACGCGCCGGTGGATGAAAGTAGGAAACACACCATAGTTTTGATTGGTGCAGAAAGGAATTGTTGGCCGAGCATGGACGGAGAAAAAGAACTCATACCGGGCGGGAGAAAATACTGCGAGCAGTTTAAAGCGGTGTCCGGGAACTCGAGTTATCACTTTCTAAATAGCGGGAGTTTGATGGGCAGAGTGGACGCGGTGAAGGCATTGTTGAAAAGAGTTGAGTCTGTCATGGATGGAGGCAAGCAAAATGACGACGATCAGCAGTTGTTACAAATGCAATACGAGCGTCAGATTAAACAAAAGAGCGAAGGAGGGGGAAAAGAAGAAGACGCATTTACGATACTTCTCGACCACAAAGCGTCGATTTTCCAAACAGGTTGGGGGTCTCATCTCGCGAACGGCCGGTACGCCGCGCGCGATCCGAACGGCGCGTATTACAACGAGGCGAAGTGCGCCGTTGAAAATACGGAGCACAATAGCGAACCTTCGATAATTCACTTCAACGGAGGTAAAGTCGCGCTTTTCCCGGTCGCAAGAAAAAGCATCGAGTGCTTTTCTTCTTCTTCTTCTTCTTCTTCTTTCTCCTCCTCTTCTTCTTCGCTCAGAGAAGAAATAAAGTCGCGGTATCCTTGGTTCGAGATGCAGTGCGATAAATTTAGCAGCATAGGTAGGAGCAACTAGTAGTAGTAACATTATTTTTTATTTTCTAAATTAGTGTGATCGATTGCTTAGTCTACTAATGTCATCGCGTTTACGTACCGTTTGATCATCTGTCCCATGTACCGCACGCCGACGCTCTCGTCGAGCCATTGCGCCAAATCCTGTAAAGCCATCGCCGATTGTCGCACGTCTTCCAACTCTCCTTCTTTTCCGCCGAGGAGCTTGTCGTCGCGAAACGCCCTCGCTTCTGCCAGCACGTTTTCTGGATTTACCGTAAAGCTAAACTCGCCGTCCTCTAAACCTCTACTGAACCAATCGTTGAACACGTTTATGCGCAGCATCGCCGATCCGGCGCGAGCGATGACTAACTGCCTATTGAACGAATGCGAGTTGCCATCGATGTCTAAAAGCACTTTATTCTTCCCGAAATCGCCGTCTCCCATCCTTGGTTTCGCTAAGTCGTGAGCATGCGGAAATCCTTGTATGAAGTCCGTAAAGCCTACGTCAAACCCGGGTTCATTTATTAAATCTTTAATCACTCTGTTGCGCAAGTTGGTCTCCGGCGTCCTCGATCCCGTCGACGATCCTCTAAATTTAATATCGTTCGAACGTTCGTCCCAACTCGGATCCTTGCGAAGCTGAAACTGCTCCCACGACGAACGTTCCGTGGCGTTTAGTATCGATGAGACGCCTCCTTTATTTCTATCCGCATCTTTTGTGATGTAATTCTTGGCGTGCCTGAAATAATCCGGAAACGGAAACAGCAAGTCGTCGTGACATCCGTCCACCTTCGCCATGCTCCACACGACCACGCCATCTCCACTAAAAGAAAACGGCGACGTCCTTCTCTGGATTAACCCGTGCAAATTGGACAGTTGCTGCTGTTTCGGGCACTCACCCATCATCAAAGGCTCGTCGAAACAATTGATCAAAAACCACGTCTCCTTAAAATCGTCTTGGAGGTACTTTTGGCCAATCTCCGCGACTTTATCGCGCATGAATTCGTGAAAGCCATTCGTGGACCACCACTGCGTCTGCCCTTCCAACCGAACCCATTCAAACACGCTTTTGCTAGGGTTATTAGTATTTCGCCGTAACGCGTATAACGCCAGCTTCCTAGAGTCTCTTCTCACCGCCGCGCGCATCCGCTCTCTCGAAAGTTTCTCGTTCTGCCCAAACTTCTCCACGTCTTGGAAATTCTTCTCGAAGAATCGATGAAAAAATCCGTCCCGGTCTTCGCCGCTCACAAAGTGCCTTCGCAACGAAGCCGAAGATATGGGAGGAGAAGATATAGGAGAAGAAATATTAGCACCAAGAGAAGAAGAAGAAGAATCTCGACGAGGTACCACCGCGCTCCTCCTACTCCGACTGCGATCCTCCGCGACGCTCGCGCCGCGTCCGCCGCTACCAAACGTTGTCATCTGCGCTCTCAGCGTCTTCCTCACCGCCAAAGTCTCCTCGTAAAACAACACGAAACATAAGAACGCCGCGACAAAGAAAAGTGTCCGAATCCAAGACTGAGCGCCGCCACCGCTCTCTTTCGTCGTCATCGTTAAAGGCGAAACGAACGCCTTTTTCGGTCGATGTTTCTCCGCGACGACGACCCCCAAAAGCACTTCTTCGTGCTCGTCATCTTCTTTTCCTTTTCCGAGGAGAAGACCGTTATCGTCGTCGTCGTCACCATCGCCGCGCTGCTCGGCGGCAGAAATCGTCGACGAACCCGCGAAAAGAAAGCGATGATGCATGTCTTCTCGTCGTTCGGGGGGAGCGACGAGAGCAAGAAGCGCGTTCAGAACGTGCGGTGCTTCTCTCTCGCCCCTCGAACACGAAAAGAGGCGCGCTCCTTTTCTCCAAATTCGCGTCAAAACAAGTCACCACAAGGCATCAGAAGTCACACTTTCGAGAAAAAAAAAGTCACGAATGATGAGACGAAAAAACGAAAAAATTTTTAAAAATATTTATGTGCGAATTTCCGCCTCAAAAACAGAACAACAACACACAACAACAACAACAACAACAACAACAACAACAACAACAAAACACGAGTTGTCTCGAGAACGTCGTTCAGCCGTTCAACTGCAACATCGTGCAACTGCAACATCCTCCGCCTGGTTCTGCGTGGCGATCTTCGTCCTCCTCGGGCTCGTCGTCGCCTCCTTTTTCTGTTTTCTTCGCCTTCTCTCGTTCTTTTTTAATTAAGAATTGATTTTTAGAATAATTACATGAACAACATCAACGGTATGCATACTATGTAGTGAAAATAACCGAAATTGGTCGTGGCAATATTTCAGTCGCGTCATCACCAAACGAACGGGACTAACTTTTTCCTCTTTTTCGGGAACTTATCGCCGAACTTTTCAATGTACCATTTCCAATAAGCTTTTGAACGAGGCGCCAGGTTCGCCACCGTCCACAACGCAAACGCGAAAAGCGCTCGCGATCTTGTCGCAAAGCTAAACGCGAACCATTGGATCATTTCGCCTAAATAGTTTGGACACGTGGAATATTTGAACAACCCTTCGTTCGGAATGACGTATCCTTTGTGCAACTCTCGTAACTTGGACAATCTGTTATCTGAGTCTACGTTGATGAACCAACCGATAAACGCCACTATCATCCACAACTGACCATCCAATGTTTCTAAATTTCTCGCCCCATTCCGGGCTAGCTCACAACCAACGAGCGTCGCGTTGACTAAGTTGAATAAGACGGCGCAAATGACCACTGAATACGTCGTCGGCGAGATATTTCGCGACGCCGGATAGATCACCGCTCGATTAAAATAGTGCGCGACGAACAAACCGACGGCGAATTTCGTGGACATTCGCATGTTGGGTTTTGGGCTCCTGTTAAACGGCCACGGAAGATACTTCCGCCACATTCGCTTCAAGAAACCAGGTTTCTTCTTCCCGAAATCGAACCAATCCCCGCCGTAAAAGAACGAATATACGAGCATAATTGGACTCACAATCTCTTGAAGGAACAACGACTGGTTTCCCGGCAACATCATCGCTTTACTCAAACTCGTGCTCAACTTTCCATACGGTAAACTCACGTAAAACAAAAAAGGAAATATGCACAAAACCGTCAACATCCACAGGTTAACAGCGTTTGTGAACAGTAACCGCTCGAATCCGCTTCGAAATTGAGAAAAACACAGAGTGAGAAAACCACTCGCTCGGTAAAAATATCGATTCGACTGGAGTTTGCCAGCGTCGTGAATATGTTTTCCTCGGTGTCTTTTATGTCCATGATGCCGTCGCCGACGGATTTTAGCGTGTCCACCAAGGAGGACGGCGCGTTTCGCGATGCTTTCTTTTCATCTTTACCCTTCGCAGATGAAGAAGAAGTGGTATTCGTCGTCGTCCTATCCGGGAGAACACCGCCGACATCATTTGAGGAAGAATTAGAAGTCGGTAATGAAACTCTCGCTCTCTCTTTCAAGCGCATCAGTTCTTGCAACAATTCGTACTCCTCTCCGCTCACCTCGACGGTGCTTTTTCCTCCTTTCTTTTTGTTGAAGCTGCTCATCGTCGAGGATGCTCTCTTCTCTTCTCTTTCTTTCGTTTTTAGGGGTTTTTTGTGCCGCCATCTTGAAATTTGCTACATACAAAAATGTTTGAGAAGCAATTGCATCAGGCGTTGCTGCGCGCGGCGGGTTCGTTCCTGAGCTTCGACGAGGTCGTCGAGGAGGACGGGAACAACACGAGCAACGTATCGGCGTCTGTACTTTTCGGCGGCGGTCCGAAAATTACGCTACGAAACGTAAAGTTGCAACACGAGGAAGACATCGTCGATGGATATTTGGGACAGTTTTTACCGACACATATCGGCGTCGATGAAGCGAGAGTGGGCGAAGTTTGCGTTCGAATGTCTGCGACATCGATTGTCGGAATGCAACCAACAATCGATGTTTCCTTGAAAGGTGTGAATGTTGTTTTAAAGAAGCTCTCGAGAGAGGAGGAGACGCGCCGGCAAAACGAGAGACAGAAAAAGAGCGAGGAGAAAAGAGGGGAAGGAGGAGGAGGAGAACAGATAGAAAGTTCCAAAGACGAAGACGACGACGACGACTTTGGAGCAAGACTCGACCAGGCCGAGATGATTTGGCTTTGCAAAAACTTAGAAAACATTGATTTTACAGAGATTATGGAGAGTTTGTTTGTTAAAGATGGGAAGAAGACGTTCGCGAAGGATGACGACACTTATGTTGCGCGATTTTTGAAAACTCTACTCGCAAATGTTTCTGTGAGCATTTCCAATCTTCACATTCGATTCGAAGACAGTGTAACTGTGATTAATAAGGACAAAATGGGTGTAGGAATTGTGTGCGGAATTAAGTTGGATGCGTTGCTGTGCGAGTCCGTTAGTAGCATTGGAGATCACAAGAGGAAATATAATAGAGCCTCGCATGAAATCTGCAAGAAGACGACTATCACGAATCTTTCGGTGTATTTTGATGAATTAGGCACAAGCGATGACATGAATGAAGCAAATGTTTTAGAACCGTTATCTTTAGATTTGATATACGTGCAAAAAGTAAACGCGGATGCACTTGATAACGGTGGTACTCCCCGAGTTACTCTGAAGGTTAACGTGCACGACAACGCCGGTATCCGCGTGGGTCTACGTAAGCATCAATACGACAACTTTAACAGAGTTCTGGCGGCTCTTGGTCGCGAAAAAGAAATACGCCGGCCAACGGAACGTGTGAGAGAGAATCCTCGACTTTGGTGGAACTACGCTCGTCTAAGATTAGCACAGTGTAAAGCAACGAAAATACCGAAAACACCCCGATTGATGAAGATTAGTGCGAAAGAGGTGAGCGAAGCGCATCGGAAAAGACAGCGCTACATGGAGCTGAGTTCTCGGGTAAATGGAGCAGACGAAGAAGATGTCCTCGATGAACTATTCAAGATTGAAAAATCGCTGAGCTTTGAGGTTGCGTTAACTTGGCGTTGTATTGCTCAAGTTCATAGTTTACAAGAAGACGGAAATAAATGTAAGAATTGTGCGAACTCAGTCGTAGCAATCTCAAGAAAAGTTGCGTTGAACACAATAAAATGGAATAGAAAAGAAGAAGAGAAAGAAATAGAAAAGGAGGAAATGGCGAGTAATGAGGAGGTCTCAACTCTTTCGAGCGATGATTTATGCCAATTGGATGATGTTCTGAAGGTTTGCAAAGATATCACTCATCCTCATCCTTCACAATGTTGGAAAGGTCCTGAATTCTCGGTATTTATATCATTTCAAAGCGTTTCCATATCGTTATTTCTTGGGGCGGAAGCGAGCAACCCCTTGCCAACAAAAACTATTTTAGAAAATTCAATATCGGTCAAAGTTTCCAACTTTGAATTCAGACTCGTAAAGCACGTCGATGACATGCAATCGTTTTTAAACGTTAGCGATATCGAATGTTACGATATTTCGGAACGTCCGATAATATCCAGATTGATGCCAAAACGAAGGGCGGCATGTGCCGATATTAAGTTTGCGCGCAAAGATTCTCGGTACTCACTCACAGGAAATGTCTCGAAGTTTATCATCAGGATAGATAAGGACACGATCACGCGCATAACATGTTTTATGGATGTTCCAGAAGACGTTCGCGAGGACTACTGTTCAAGAACAACATCAAATAATGAGACAAAGGCCAAAAATTTTGGCGAGAGAAGTGCGAACGAAACTGAAAAATCATCTGGTTTGGAAATGTTTGAAACTATTAGCGTAGTTGTCGATGCTCCGATTATACGCATTGATGCACGAAAAGAAAACACTTTAATCATTGATTTAGGTACTATCTCCGTTCATAGGTCGAAAGTAAAAGATTTGAATGTCTTACATTCGATCGAAATCGGCATATCTGGATTATCAGCAAAAATTTTAGACGAAAACGCCGATAAAAACACAGTTTTTCATATCTTGAACGAGGTTGAGGACTTAATTATTTCCTACACGGGGACTCAAAGTCCAGGAATGAAGATTGCATCTTCGCCAAAAATACTTTCCGTTGATGCAAGGAAAGATTTATGTGTGAGTATGTCACCGTGTCGTTTAATGACGATACTCGCAATTGCGGATGAGTTTTTACCCTACAGCAACAGTGGTGAAAAGGATTTGAGAATAGAAGAATCAAAAAATGTCGAGTATGAATACGATTCCAATACACGAGTAGTTCAATCAGAACATCATGTTTATATTCAACAAAGCTTAGGCATAAAATTACTAGGGCAGCCAATGGGATTGACAAAGTATAAAAAGGAAAGAGATGATGATGGCACTGACGGCATAGAGAGAGGAGGCGTAGATCGGCCTACAACATCTGCTGCTATACACAGTGAAGTAGAGATTTTAGAGATAGTAATTGACGGGGGACAGATACATCAAACCAATTCGAATGTAGACTCAGGTACAGAGATAAAATGCGAAAGATGCTTAGAAATTAAGGATTTGCTCCGAGGCGGTAGTTTCCTATCGTTCAAAAACGAAAATCTAACGGAAGAGAAGGATGATGAAGAAGACACGTTCGTACATGCGAGAATTTCAGAAATTGCAATTTCGTTGTACACTCGATCACCACGTTCGCCTTATTGGAGCGATATCTATACCGAAATGGTACTATCAGGTCCTTCGATGATAGCAAATTTGTCACGTCCGACGTTGGGCTCATTTTGGCGTGCGCTAGACGAAATATATGTCCTACTCGACCGAAACATACAGGCTGACGAAGCTGTTGGTCGATTGGATAATTGGCAATCGCTTGACGTCAACTCCTCTGTGACAAATTTTAAGTTGACTATATGTACGAACAGTCTTGAACTAAATGCCGTGCTTGAAGAAGAGGATTGGTGCAAGAGTGACGGAAAGAAGGAAGCGTTCAATATAATTTCAGGAGTTGGAACGCAAATTGAAATTATGAATCTCAATACCGGTTTGAACGTTGAGTGCGCATTACCAGACTTGATGATGGAAGATTTAACAATCGATCCGAGCCACAGATATCGACACTTCGTGAACTCCCGAAAGCGAGATGGTGCCTCGTTCGCGAGGCTTGCGTACAAGAATTTTGATTATCGACAGGAAAGCGTATATCCAGGTTACGATCAAATACTTATACTCAATATGGATAATGCTGAGGTAACATTTTTGATGCGATTCTTTTATTATCACGTTCTAGGATTCTTCTCTGGCTTCTTACCAGATTATATCCCCATTGAAAGTTTGCCTTCAGCTTTGCAAGAAGCCGCGAGAATAGAACGCGATCAGTGGTTGAGGGTCGGCACTTTTGCATACGATGTTTCCATAACTAATTCTTCTACGATTTTACCCCGGAGCACATCGGCAACGTCCGAATGTATTTTAGTAGACTCCAAACGAGTACATGTTTATAATCAATTCAAATGGGAACATGGAACCTCCCATTTAGATGCGGAGGCAATTTTGATGGATAAGATGACGATTGACATTCATGACTTTTCCATGGCAATGTCTGATGTACACAACAAGGGATCTCTGGTGTTTGGTGAAAACATAGTGCTCAGTAACCAGTCGTTTCTTCGTCATATTCGACCGATGGAAACCCTCACAATTACAATCGCTGGCCCGACGTGGGATCCTCACGATAGCAAATGTGGCAGCGAAATCGAGATCTCGACCGAAGGGGTTTTTGCTTTAGAGCTTGACAATTATGAATTCAGTGTCTTGTGTAATGTAATTGGAACGAACTTTGGAGAAGAAAGCTGGGAAATCCAAACTTTGTTTAGCTATCGCGAAGATTTGGAATGGAAAAATCCAAAAACTTCTCCTTTGACAAAGTCTTTAGGGCAAAGGATTATAGTTACGTTACCGTATACGGTTCTGAGACTGTGGAATGCCCCACGCTCCAATCGCTCGAAACCGCTATCAGAGATACACATGGGAAATCTTTACGTGAACTATTATTCGCACAGAAATTATATTGATTATGGCTTGAATATATCTTTATGCGATTTAAAGATTCGAGATAAGCGGATTGGAACCGGGAAAGGTCACTTTGAGATGATACAAAAAGGTTTCAATTTTGATGAATCCAATGTAAACCAGGATGAACGGAACCTGACTTTTTTGCACCTCGACGTTGAAAGCGTTCGTAATGAAACAAATATTGAAATGAACTTGCACTCACGTTGCTGTGTAAAAGTCGATCCATTATTCTTTAGCGAACTTGCCTTGTTCTTTTCTTTCTCAGAGAGTGAAATTGTTGACGAGTTGACGAAAGAAATAATTCGAATGTCTCCCTTAGAAAAGCGTCTCAACGCCGACGTTCAATTTGATAAAAATCGTAGCGATAACGGGCTTATAAAGTTGAGAGAAGATTTGAATTTGAACAGCGGAAGAAGAATCTTAGCCGATGGGCCCCTGTGTTTCTCAAACCAGTGCATCTTGGATGGAGATGGATATACAATAAGACTTCCAAATCGGCAAAGTACTCGCGGTGATCAAATTCCGTTAATTATTCTTGGAAGGAACAAAATTCTCACGTTCAAGAATTGCACGATTGAGATACCGCTACCAGATATGACAGTGAATGAGCGGTTAGAGCAAATAAACATTGGAGACTACGTTTCGTTCGGATCCAATTCGAAAATTGTTCTGGATGAATCGGCTCGGATCGTGAAGACAAATATGAAGAACCTCATTCAAGGCACCTCGATACGGACAACCAGCAATGCAACCCCTGCTGACCAATCATCTCTCCGCGCACGTGTACGGATAAGTTCACTTGAATTGTTGATTTTCGATGTTGGACAGCACGCCGCAGATGGAAAGATTGCTGCATCTGAATATATTTCGTTGAAGACGGGTGTAGATCTTTCATATGCCAGCTTACCTTTGCTCAAAGTTTTAGACCAAAAGGGGCGCACAGAGGTTGCTTTATATATCACGAATCTTGAAGCATTTTTCTGCGATGCAAATAATCGCGCGTGTTTCGATAGACTGCTTCATAAGACTAACATAGATTTTACATACAAAGAGGCCTCGAATGGAAGTATTCAGCTTGATGGAAATGTTTCAGAAGTGGACATTCACCTGAACACGGTCACTCTTCAGAATGTTTTAGAAAACGCAACAAAAATTTCAAATTCCATCCAAGCTGTCTCGGCTTCATTTGGAGCATCAGTTGCCCCTTGCGGGGCTTTTGAATATATTTGTGCATCGAGAGCAGCTGGCTTAAAATTTTTCCGCGTTATCCCTCCACGTGGTTACGCTAGTCTGGGTGACGTTTTGATATTTGCGCATCAACATTCTCCATCGACATCCGTCATTGCGATAAATGCTGCTAGTAACGTATGCACCGCACCAACTGGATTCATAAAAGTTTGGGAGTCTAAATCGAACGATTGTGTCGCATGGTGGCCCGTCCCCAAGGAAGGATTCATCGCGATGGGATGTGTAGTGACAGCGTCCAAAGATAAAATGCCCAATACAGAAAATTATCGATGCGTGCGACAAGAGATTCTGACAGAAAGTACTTTCAGAGATTGTGTATACAGTGGTGGCACAGATGCGGAGCAGCTCTGGACAGTAGACAATTCGTCTCAAACATTCTTTGCAGGACAGTGGCAAAATGTTGGGAACACGGGTAAGAGTTTGAGACCTGCGGCACTGCGCGATCCTCTCCTACCTATTCACGTAGAGACATCGCTGATTGATAAACATCAACACGAATCGCCGCAGACCAGTTGGGACATTAGCCCAAAAAGAGTGGGTAGGTCACATGTGAACGACGATTCGCTCTTGTTAAATTCACCCCAATCCACATATGGAAATATTTATGACGGCAGTGATGACGGCGTTGAAAAAAATGAAGATATGAATACATCAATATCTGTGTTAATTCCGAACGTGCACCTCGAATTATTCGTCAGGGAAGCCAAACGGCCGTTTGCATCAGTTGCCATCGATTCTATAAGACTAGGTATAACAGGTGACGAAGATGGCGAAGAAGTATCGGAGCATGGAGAGGAAAATTTGTTACATGGGGCGCTCTCATCAAACCTCTCGGTATATTTCTATAATCCGATCGTTTCTTCGTGGGAACCTATTTTGCAAAGATTTAAAATTGAAGGTGAATATTCGAACAATAAGAGAAAGATGATTGAAGAGCACAATCTCACAATTCCGTTGCCGATTTGCTGTGACGTGCACAGCTCTTTTGGTGAAAATTTATCATCTTTCCTGCAGTATGATGTCAATATGGTGGATCCTTCGTTATCTTCCAAGTACTTTAATAAAGATGTCAATTCTCTGATATCGAATAATTTGGTCTTTCCAGTCTTTGTTCGAACGGAATACCCTAGTCGTTTGGTTCACAAGGTCGATCCAGGCGAGTCGTTCAAGATTGCTGACGCTTCCGAGAAACTTGAATATCCCAATCCACCTCACAAGGGCATAGAAAACAATAACGAACGCGCATGGAGACACTATCCAGAACGGAGCAAGTGTCACTTAACACTACATCTCGACTCTTGTAAATTTGCTTCAGAGGTTGTTGAGTTGTCTTCATCAGTCCCGGAGTTGCAGTGCTCTGTTCGAATATACTCTCATAACGATAAAGTGGATCAGGATAGATCATTGTTGCAATCGAGTAGATGCCGAACCAGACCACTAACATCGACAATTTCAATTTCAAAAGGTAATGGGGAAATAGAAAGATGGTATAAGTGGGACGAATGCTTTTCGTTAAGTATTCCACTTGACGCAGACCCCAACAGTTGCCTGCTCGGAGTGACCGTCATTGATTTACGAGGCTCCGGCGGCGCGGGTTCGCCGCTTTCTGAGTCTGTAATATCAACAGCAGCATTGCTCAACTCTTCAAGCTCTGGCGACTTGTTTCCATTATTATGTGAGGGTTTAGAACCTTGCATTGTAAAATGCTCAGCTCGACTTGTTTTTGCAAAGGTTAGAGGGCAAGTAGGAAACCTTCTCAAGACAAAATCCTCCCTCAGTCGTAAAGGCAAAAATATGCCATCTATTTCAATGTTTGAATCTGGGCCGTGGCATAAGTTGCGACCTAGAAAAGATGTACTGATGAAAAGTGATAGTGCGCGAACTGATTCTAGCAGCGTGGAAGTTCTGTTTTTTGAGAACAGGAGTTTTACAATGACGACTTCGGCTGATATTTCAGGTTCGCTCGAGTATTCTCTCAGTCCGAGAGTTCAGCTTCGTAACACGACAGAGTTGCCGATTGAAGTTCTCATAGCTCCAAAAGAGATGGATCCCCACGACGCATCGGAGCACATTCTAGCGTTCGATAATCAGCCCACTTCCGATCTATTCATAATGAAGAGGCTTATCAAACCAGGAGAGCTCCTACCATTGCCGTATTCCACCATTGGACCCGACGCCCGTTCAAGCATCCATATGAGGGTTCACAGCCTCTCGTCCCCTTCCTCCTGGGGCAGTTTGGTTAAAGATACAAACAAATTTGTCCCAAAAATTCTCTCATACGAGGAAATTTTGGGATGTAGAGCTTTGAGTTCAGGAATGGAAGGACACGAAATACTCCTATGTGATGGGTCTGGCCAGACTTCGTGGTTTCTTTGCGTTGAAACAATCAGACTTAGTGTACAAGGAAATTATTCTGAAGATAGATCGTCTTTCGATTGGACACTAATCATTAAAGCTCCTTTGAAAATTCGGAATACTTTAGGAGGTAGCTGCAAGATCTCCTTATATTCCTCTGAATTTGATCTGCCAAATATGAAAATGGATAAAGCCGCATTTGTCAAAGCGTTGGAATCAAATGAAAGCATTTCCATCTATAACATTCATCCTGGATTCCACACCGTGATCGCGATTCATTCATTACGTGGCGGATGGAAGATTTCTGACAATGGTCGATTTGCACCTGTTTCACCTTCAGCATTTGCGTCTAAAGTAGCAAGAAATGGAGGCATGAATTCTGTCAATGAAACATTTGAACTCGAAAGAAGAGACGGTTCAAAGTCTTACTTAAATGCAGTTGCTACTATAGTTGGACGATACATTGGAGATTCTAGCGAGAAAGATTCAAGTGCGAATCGTTTAGTCACAATATGCGCTTCTGTTATGATCGTTAATAGAACAGGAACTTTGTTAGCATATCGTGCAACATACAAAGACCGTGACGGTACCAGAACGTCTACTCAAAAAGGTGATGACAGGTCCGATGCCGATTTGAATTCGAGACTGAGCGATCCCGCAAGCAGCACCAATACGAGCAGAAAGAGAACCTTTGACTCTAGAAAGAAAAGTATCGATGGAAGATCTGATCGAGATGGCAATGTTACTTCTATGCGACGTATGCCAGTTGCTACCATGCATTCGCTCAAGACGACGCCGGTCACCTCGCTCGAACATATACATTGGACCCCAGGTGATCGCGATTATTCAACCTCAGAAATGCGAATTTCTTACGCATCGCCGACAGAAATAGATGAAGGTAGCACTTTGATGCTTGAATTTGGGATATCAAACAGCGACGACGCGAATTTTTTCACAAAAAATCTTGAAATGAGTCCGCCTGTCCTTGTTTCTGAGTTTGATTTGAGCAGGCCAGTTATAATTGAAGCGAACGGATTGGAAATATCAGGTCAAAACGTGACGTCAGTCTGTTTACCAGTATCTGTTCGATTTGAACGACAAAGTCTGCTCAGTAAAGTATCGAAAGAAGAGGGATTCTTTGACACGGAAATTTTTGGTCAAGCTGTGACAGTCATCGTGGAACCTGCTATTACTTTGATGAACAGAACTGGAGAGATTTTGGATATCACGGATTCTCCCGATGCTTCAGCGTGGAAATCTATTCCTGCGGATCACTCGAAGTGGGGAGTACCTTGGTCGTGGCGCCTATCCGACCCAGAGCAAAACTTGTTCGCAAAATTACATCGCAAGAATGGGGCATGGAGTTCAAAATTTAATATTGATAGAGATGACAAAAATACATTAAGTGTGCGCTTGCTCGATACAACTAGCTCAGAAGAGGGACAGAATATGCGAGTGAAGTCCTTGAACATTGATATTGAACGCGATTCTCTTCTCACGTGCACTTCTACTATCAATTTCACCGTGAGACGAAATCCAATCATTATTGAAAATACAAATAACGAGTACGTTTTGGCTTTCCGTGAAATACTATCTGACGGATTAGCACGAGTAGAAAACGATACTGACTTTAACAGAGCTTCGTTTCATGAAAATCTTCGTGCTGGTAGTGATTGGACTGAGGTCCAACCAAATGCTTCCATAGCTTTTGCGTGGTTAAATGATTCGGAGCCTGATCGAGCTATAGAAGCAAAGTTCATTCGTGTCGGAAATGTTCAGTCATCTACGAAGAGAGAAAGGCTTTTTGAAAAATTACCATCGCGCATATACAGGGCATTTGATAGCAAAGGCTTGACTGAGCTTCCCGGTCTCGCAGTGCCCATATTTGATTCTGGAGGTGAAGGTTACTGGGCTTTTGAAGCACTGAAAGATGGACTCTCTAACACAAATCAAGATGACTTTAAAAGCACTTTGCTTACTTTTGCTACCGTATCTTTCACACATGCAGATGATGTGAACAGAAAACCATCGAAGCTTAGGTTTGGGTCAGCGCTATCTAAAGATGATCTCCAAAATTTTGCTCAAACACGGGAGGAAGCTTTACAGAATGAAACTGAAAGAATGTTTTGCCCGATCACCGCAAAACGCTCTCGATATTCATTCTCTCTGAAAAACATAACTTTGAGTTTACTCGATAAACGCATCAACGAGATCCTGGTAGCTCACGTCGATGGATTTAGCATATCGCACGATCAGAAAGAAACTTTCACAGAAGCGGTGATTACAACCACTTCTGTACGATTAAAGAGTTTACAAATTGATGATATGACGCACAAAACAATATACCCGGTTCTTCTGCGTCGCATTGACAATGATGTTGCGCAGGATAATCTATTTTCAGCACGTATTCGAGTTCGGGAAGATCTACGCGATAAAATAATACACTATGACCGCGTAGAGTTGAATTTCACGCGCACGCCGATCCACGTGAATATCAATGAACCGTCGCTTTGGTCGGTCTTACTATTTTGTGACTATTTTGTCCCACGGAGTTCTTCAGGGACAAAATCTGCTAAGAGCAAAAGCGGTGAAGGCGTTGGTATTGACGACGTTTCAGTTGTCGTTGGAAATATCGATCGAACGATATACGTGCAGCACTTCTCGATTGACCCTATAACAGTCGCTTTTTCGTTTCGCGCAGCTGGTCTTGATCGAATTCGCCCGAGACGCGCGCAGGAGCTCATCCCTGGCATAGTTGGCTTTATTAACCTTTCCGAGTCTACGGTAAAATTAAAAGGTTTTGCGTTGCATCATCAACTTACGAAGCTCTCGACATTCAAATTAGACGTGGGCAAAGCGTACGGGAAGCAACTCTTGGGACAAATATTCAGAGTTTTATCAGGTATTAGCGGATTAGCATCCGTAGGACTTGGCTTGGGTAAAATATCCAACATCTTAGGTGGACATACAGCAATTGGCGTCGGGATGAATCTTCGGAAATCAATCTCCAAAGCAAGTCATTCGAAAATATACATGCAAGACGATAGACCCGAGGTTGACTACATAACTTTTACAACTGGTGCGATTGATGGTCTCACTTATTTTACGTTGAATGTTGTAAAAGGAGCTACTGGAATTCTTTATAAGCCTGTTCTCTATGGCTATCGCGATGGCGCTTCAGGTTTCTTCAAAGGTGTGAAAAAAGCCACGTTAGGAACGGTTTCCAAGCCAATTGCAGGCGCCGTTGGGTTTCTTGGACACATCACATTAGGAGTAGAAGGATCTATCACAAACGCACTTGCCGCTCTTGGAGTAAAGACAAAGAAGAAGCATGTGAAGAGAATTCGTCCCGCTCGTCTCCCATCCATGGATGGTGTATTGAGAGCGTATGACGAGCAGGATGGAACGGCGTCAATGTTGTGGAGAAAAATAAAGCAAAGACGTTTCGTTCGACATATTTCTGATGATGAGGATTTCGCGTGGGTCATAAATATTGATCATGATAACATTATCATCGCAACTAGTAGGCGTCTCTTCAAGATTGCAGTTAAAAAACACCTAAGCAAGAGAGCTTTAAGCATTGAGTGGGATTTGTTTTGGAAGTCAGTAAAATGCGTGGAAAGGAGTAGGGAAGGAGACTACGTTGACTTAATATATTCCAATAGCAGCTACCTGGATCAATGCCAGCGAATCAGCGTTCCCGTTATTTTACAAGATACGCTGAGCGATAAGATTCTCTTATCGTCGAGATTGTTCTCGAGTAAGAACGAAAAAAGTTCTTCTGAACCTCGAAGGTCCACAAAATCGTCGATCAGAAAGAGTCTCGAAAGAAAGCGGGGCAATTTCGCTGGTGAAGAAGAAGACGATAACCAGTCGTTTTCATATTCATCGACCTCGTCTTCCTCAGGGTTGAGCGACTACTCTGAACACTTAAATCTCTCGACCTCGTTTGATGATAGAATTAATACCACTGATAATCGAAAGCTCGGTAAAGCGTTCAAATTTAGCGACGGTTACAAGTGCGTTTACTCCTCTTCAAAGAGAAGATCGGCAGGATTCAGCGCCAATGCGCCAGAAGAAGAAAACGCACCGAAAATTTTCGGGATATTTAATCCAGTATCGGGAGGAAAGAAAATTACTTTTGGATCAATACTCCAAATAGGAACCAATGCGGCCCCGTCATCATCAATTCCTATGCCAGTGGTCAACAAAACAACAGTGACCGGGGAAGATTCAATTTTTGCATATCCCGTGAAATTTGAACTCGCAGGTAAAATAAAAGGATCGAATGTACGCTTCTTCTGGCCGGTACCACCGGAAGGTTACGTAGCTCTGGGAGTATACTCTGTTAGAGGCAAAAAAGCTCCAAGTAAGAGAAAAAGTGTTGTATGCATTCGCCAAGATTTAGCGAAACCGTTCAAAATCACGAAAAAAGGAAGCTCTGCGTTCCCTGAATACGTATTTGTAGAAAAAGCAGATTTTACATTGTGGAGAATTTTGAATACAGTCAATACGTTTACAATCGTCGATGGTCACGCGCCCTTGCCGCCAGAGGATGAAACATTTGCAGACTTCAAAAGATACGATCTGTGATTATGAAAAAGAACTATGATGAGTAGTGTTGTAAAGAAGAAGATGATGATTAGTTTACTACTAGCTTTTATTACTGATTAAAACTGCACGTAACCTCGTTCGCATGTTTTGTCCTCATCGTTTTTCTTCAATGAAACAAGTACACCATTCTGTCTTTGTAATGAAACAATTTACACAACAAATTACACCATTTCACACGAACCACAACTCATAACTTTCTGGAAACAAAAGCGCGAGGAAAAGAGAGAGAGAGA
>Ga0255775_1001737_pt1 | contig 19776 bp, 16 predicted proteins | sample 011ome_26_FD_179973 | JGI IMG/M metagenome (GOLD analysis project Ga0255775, IMG submission 179973) | Coastal salt marsh microbial communities from the Groves Creek Marsh, Skidaway Island, Georgia - 011511BT metaG (version 2) | ecosystem: Environmental > Aquatic > Marine > Intertidal zone > Salt...
CTGCTTGGAATTATGTTTACAGGCTAAGTTCTGATTTTAAAAAAATTATAAACTGCGAGAGCTCAGCTCTTGCTAGCAATTTAAAAAAAATATTTGACTCGCAGGAAACGTTTGATCTGAGGGAGCTGGATAAAGCTCTCAATTCACTACCTAAAAGAACTGCGATAACTTTGATCATGCTGAAAATATTTGTTGATAACGATAAAATACAGATAAGCTTATTAAAGGATTTTACTGAGCAAATGTTCAACCCTCATATTATTCAATATTTTGCTATTGAATCTATTCGCTTTGAATTCTATTTGCGTAATAAAGGACTTGCAGAGTGTATTCCGTTTGAATCAAATAGTCTGCTTGAGGTAACTAAGGCATCCTTCTCTAAAAAATCATTAATCATGAAAACTGTCTTTAGTATAGAAAAATCAGTAAAAGATTTAAGATCGGGACCAATTAGAAAATTTGCATACTATTTAATAGATATAACTATTAACAGCATTAAGACTTATACAAATTAACTCGATATGTGTTTCAGTTTATTATGGATATCAGGTCTTATGAATTTTTTCTGGATGGCATTATCTAGCTCTTGGCTAGAAATAATATTTTCAGATAGACAAAGTGCTAGCTCCTTAAAAAAGAAATCAGTAACTGCTTGATGGGGATGCTCTCTTCCTTTTGTTAAGTCTTTTCCAAAGAGTTTATAAATAGGTGCCCTGGGTATGTATTTAAATAGCGGGGGAATTCTAGAATTTAAACTTAAGCCAGCCCTCCAAGGTTGTGTAGTTTTTTCAGTAGTGTGCAATAAAATAGTATTGGAATTAATTTGATCAAATTCATTCCATTTTTTATCTAACTCTCCAATTGATTCTTTTTCTAGCCTAAGATTAATCAGATCATCATAATCAATTTCTCCAAGATGCAACTGATCTATAAAGTTCTCTAGAGACCAATGGAGAAGATTCTGGCATGAAATTAGCATTGCGCTTGAAGCCCAGGAGTTTTTTTTCAACCCTTTTCTTGCATAAATTGAATGTCTTTCAAAATCAAAATTTTTCAAGCCTTCGATGCCCTCCTGAACTTGAAAGATGTCCGGATCGATAACTAATGCTTTTCCATGGAATCCCATTAAAAATGGAATATGAAATCTTAGTAAGGTAAATGACTGCATATCATTTTTGTTAAATTCAACCATCTTGCCCCATCTAAGATAGGGTTTCATAAAAAAACGCTTTAATGAAGGAATTTCAGATTCCGATAGAATCACCACATCATTTGTAGAAAACTGAGACCTGTTAATAATTGTATTTTTAGCAACTTTGGCGCCAATCATTTGACTGTCATTCGTGCATATAAAGATTTTCATTAGTGATACAGTTATAAATCAAGATAAGAAATTATAGCTGATATTAAATTTCAAAAAACTTTCTTTCAAAAAACTGTTGCGTCAAACTTATGATAAGATCATTTTATATCCCTGTATGCCCTCTTTATAAGTGTTTCAGTTTTAATAAAAGATTTTTAAAGATAAAAGAAAAAGAATATAATCAACCAAAATAGCTCTTAAAAATAAATATGAATAATTTACCCAATGATCAACTGAATAACATTTATGACGATGAAATAGATCTTAGTGAATTATTTAATGTGCTTTGGGATAAGATATTTTATTTAGGAGCAATAACATCTATATTTTCGTTGATCTCAATTATATATGCACTCATGCTGCCTAATATATACCAGTCAAAGGCTACCCTGATGGCAGTGGAACAAAGTAGTGGGATGAGTGGGATGGTTGGAAGATATAGTGGGATGGCAAGTTTAGCTGGGATTTCTTTGGATTCTAAATCAGGTTCAAAAGATCAAGAAGCTATAGCCAGAATCAAGTCTTTTGAATTTTTCTCCAATAATCTCTTGCCTAACATGAAGCTTGAGAATTTGATGGCTGTTAAAAAATGGAATCAAGCAAGTAATACTCTCACTTATTATGCAGGCGACTTTAACTCAGAGTCACGCCAATGGCTTCGAAAAGCTAAACCCCCAAGATCAAACATTCCCACCTCGCAAGAAGCCTATGAAGAATTCGTAGAAATCATGAGCGTCAATAAAGACAAAAAAACAAATTTAGTAACATTGATGGTTGAGCATAAATCACCTTTCATAGCTCAACAATGGGTTGAGATTATGATAAATCAAATAGATCAAGTTATGAGAGATCAAGATAGGCAAACAGCCACAAAATCAATTGAATATCTTAATAGCCTTGCTCCTACCGTCATTAATGAAGATATAAAAAAAGCTCTTTCTGCGCTGCAACAGGAGCAAATGAAACGATTAATGATGGTTGAGGCAAACGATAATTACGTTTTTAAAGTTCTAGACTCACCAATAGCAGCAGAATTGAAATCTAAACCTAGGCGGTCACTCATTGTTATCTGGGGTACTATTTTAGGCATGGTGCTAAGCGCTCTGGGTGTTCTAGTTTTTAATTACACAAGAAAATCTTCCGATCATTAGAGTAAATCTTTCTTTGCTCCCAATCATGTATTAATAGATGATGTCCATTTTTCAGTGATAATATTGAATAAATTATATTTTATAGTAAAAGAGTGAAAGCTAAAGATACAAGAATAGCCGTAATTGGTCTCGGTTACGTTGGTCTACCACTGGCAGTCGAATTCGGGAAGAAATACCTCACTATTGGTTTCGACGTTAATCACTCACGCATAAATGCTCTTATTTCAGGCAATGATTCAACGCTAGAAGTTGATACAGCTGCGCTTGAGAGTTCTGCACATCTTAGTTATACAACTGATGTAGATAAACTCAAGACCTGCAATGTCTACATTGTTACTGTTCCTACGCCCATTGATGATAATAAACGCCCCGATCTCTCTCCTTTGGAAAAAGCGAGTGAAACCGTTGGAAAAGTGCTGTCGAAAGACGATATTGTTATCTATGAATCAACCGTTTACCCTGGGGCGACCGAGGAGGTCTGTGTGCCTATACTAGAAAAGCATTCAGGTCTCACTTTCAATAAAAACTTTTATTGTGGCTACAGTCCAGAGCGCATTAACCCTGGTGATAAAGAGCATCGGATAACCACCATCAAAAAAGTGACTTCGGGGTCTACGCTAGAAATAGCTGACAAAGTCGATGCCCTCTATCGTTCGATTATTACCGCAGGCACCCACAAGGCAAGCTCCATCAAAGTGGCTGAAGCCGCTAAGGTTATTGAAAATACTCAGAGAGATATCAATATTGCCCTCATAAATGAGCTAGCATTGATTTTCAGAAAACTGGATATCGATACCGAAGAAGTTTTAAAGGCCGCAGGGACTAAATGGAATTTCCTCCCTTTTAAACCAGGCTTGGTTGGTGGACACTGTATCGGAGTAGATCCATACTATCTTACGCATAAAGCGATGGAGGTAGGCTACTATCCAGAAATCATCCTGGCAGGACGAAAGCTAAACGACAGTATGGGTAAATATGTTGCCGATGAAATTATTAACCTGATGACCAAAAAGCGCATTCAAGTGGTAGATTCAAATATCTTAGTTATGGGCCTCACATTCAAAGAAAACTGTCCCGATATCAGGAATACCCGTGTGGTGGATGTTGTTCAAGAGTTGAGTGGTTTCAATTGTAATATAGACGTCTACGATCCTTGGATAGATAAAGAAGAGTCAATAAGGGAGTTCGGAATTACTCCTATCGAGCAACCTGAACCGGGAAAGTATGATGCAGTTATTATCGCCGTGGCGCATCACAAGTTCAAATCGATGGGTATCACAGCCATACACGCGCTAGGCAAAAAGAAACATGTAATTTACGACATAAAATATATCTTGCCCTCAGAAAAGGTAGATGGGAGACTCTAAAAACTCTGATGTCACATATCTTAAACTTAAGGGTTTTAATTTTTGACTGGAAGCTGGAAACTGGAAAATGAAAACTAACAAATCTGAAAGATATGACTGCATATGAGAAAGTAAAAAGGGAACTACAAAATAACCCCAAAACCTGGTTAATAACTGGTGTTGCAGGGTTTATTGGTTCCAATCTGTTAGAAACATTATTGAAGCTAAATCAAAATGTTGTCGGCCTCGATAATTTTGAAACAGGCTTTCAGCGCAATATTGATCAAGCGATAGCGTGCGCTACTGATGCTTTACGGGCAGATAACCGTTTGCTAGATACTGCCAGTTTTACTTTTATAGAGGGCGATATCCGTAAATTAGAAGACTGCCAAAAGGCGATGATCTTCTATCCTTCTATGTCTGAGAAAGAGGGTATACCAGTAGACTATGTCCTTCATGAGGCGGCGCTAGGTTCAGTACCACGCTCAGTAGAAGACCCGATCAAAACTAATATGTCAAATATTGATGGCTTTCTTAATATGCTAGTTGCTGCCAGAGATGCCAAGGTAAAGCGCTTCATCTACGCCGCATCTAGCTCTACCTATGGGGACCACCCTGACCTTCCGAAAGTAGAAGAAAAAATTGGCAATCCGCTAAGCCCCTACTCAGTGACAAAATTAGTTAACGAGCTTTATGCACAGGTATTTGCAAGAACCTATGGCTTTAAAACTATAGGCATTCGTTATTTTAATATTTTTGGTAAAAGGCAAAATCCAAACGGCGCTTATGCTGCCGTCATTCCAAAATGGATTGACGCAATTCTTCAAGGTAAAACCGTCTATATTAATGGTGACGGCACAACAAGCCGAGATTTTTGTTATGTTGATAACGCAGTGCAAATGAACTTGCTTGCTGCCACGGTGGAAAACGAAGAGGCAACTAATCAAGTATATAATTGTGCTGTAGGTGATCGAACATCGCTAAGTGAATTATATGCGTTGCTCTTAGACGGTTTGACTGATGACGACAGACCATTAACTGCCGACTTGGTTTATCGCGACTTCAGGGCGGGGGATGTAAAGCATTCATTGGCTGATATCAGCAAGGCAAAGAATCTTCTTGGTTATCAGGCAACTCACCGGATTACTGAAGGTTTGAATGAGGCGATGGCTTGGTATCTTGATAATCTAATTAATGAGGAGAGTTTATGAAAGCAGTTATTTTAGCAGGAGGACTAGGTACGCGTATTTCTGAAGAGTCCCATATGAAACCCAAACCTATGATTGAAATTGGTGGCAAACCGATTTTGTGGCACATTATGAAAACTTATAGTGCTCATGGAATTAATGAGTTTGTGATTTGTCTTGGCTATAGGGGGTACATGATCAAAGAGTATTTTGCCAACTACTTTCTTCATACGTCGGATGTTACATTTGATATGAGCGATAACTCAATTGATATACATCAGAATATCGCTGAACCCTGGAAGGTAACGTTGGTGGATACCGGAGACGGTTCAATGACGGGCGGGCGCCTCAAGCGCGTTGCTAAGTATTTGGGCGACGAGGATTTCTGTTTTACTTATGGTGACGGTCTCAGTGATGTAAATATCACAGAACTAGTCCGTTTTCATAAAGAACAGGAAAGTCTGGCAACTGTGACTGCGGTTCAGCCGCCGGGTCGTTTTGGGTTACTTGATGTGCAGGGAGAGAAAATAGTTGAATTTAATGAGAAGCCACTTGGTGATGGTAGCTGGATCAACGGGGGCTATTTTGTGCTCTCACCTAAGGTAATAGAACGCATCGAAGGGGATGCAACATCCTGGGAGTCGGAACCAATGAAGGGCTTAGCGGAAGATGGAGAGCTTTCAGTTTTTAAGCATCAAGGGTTTTGGCAGCCAATGGATACGCTGCGTGATAAAAATCAACTTGAGGAATTGTGGGATACAAATAAAGCTCCTTGGAGGGTTTGGTGATTAATCCATCGTTTTGGAAGGGAAAGCGGGTTTTTGTCACAGGCCATACAGGCTTTAAAGGCGGTTGGATCTGCTTATGGCTAAAACATCTTGGAGCTGAGGTCATTGGTTATTCTCTGAAGCCAGCAACTGTGCCATCTTTTTTTGAGGTTGCCGGCGTTGGTGAAGGTATGCAATCCATTATCGGGGACATCCGAGATCATGCAAAGTTATCAAAGACGATTTTGGGATCCAAGCCCGACATGGTGATACATATGGCCGCACAGCCACTGGTACGATATTCCTACGCACAACCAGCGGAAACTTATGAAGTAAATGTTATGGGAACGATATATCTACTTGAGGCCGTGCGGGCAACGCCAAGCGTTAAAGCAGTAGTGAATGTTACCTCAGATAAATGCTATGAAAATCAAGAACGGATTCAGGGGTACACTGAAAATGAAGCGATGGGGGGGATTGATCCCTATTCTAGCAGTAAGGGTTGTGCAGAGTTGGTTACATCGGCTTATCGTCAATCTTTCTTCGAACCAGCGGGCATCGCGCTAGCCAGTGCTAGAGCTGGAAACGTAATAGGCGGCGGTGACTGGGCTGCAGATCGTTTGATTCCAGATTTTTTGCGTGCCATGGATACTGGTGAAATATTGAACATACGTTCACCTAAAGCTGTACGACCTTGGCAGCATGTATTAGAACCACTGTCTGGCTATTTAATGTTGTCTGAGCAACTATATAATAACGGTACTAGTTTCGCTGAAGGTTGGAATTTCGGACCATCAGATGATGATTCGCGAACGGTAAGCTGGATAATTGAACGAATGGCTGAAATGCGTAAAGATATAAATTGGCGATGCGATGAGGCGCCACAGCTTCATGAGGCCAATTTACTTAAACTAGATAGTAGTAAGGCACGTCGTCAACTGAACTGGCAGCCGGTCTGGCGACTGCAATCGGCATTACAAAAAACATTAGAATGGCATGAAGCTTGGAGAAATGCCGAAGACATGCGGGCAGTTTCTTTGGTTCAAATTAATGACTACCTGTCTACATTGAAGGGAGATTAAGTATGTCACGATTTGATTTTATTCAAACTCCATTGTCTGACCTGATGTTAGTCCAACGTAAGACGGCAGAGGACCATCGTGGGTTTTTATCGCGCTTTTACTGTATAGAAGCATTCTCTGAAGCAGGGATAAAAAAACCAATAGTTCAAATCAACCAAACTCTCACGCGTAAAAAAGGTGCAGTTCGTGGCTTGCATTTTCAGCATCCTCCGCATGCCGAGACAAAGCTTGTGAGCTGCTTTAAAGGTGAGGTTTTAGATGTGGCAGTAGATATTAGGCGCACCTCACCAACCTTTCTACAATGGCATGCTGAAATTCTATCTGCCGAGAACCATAAAAGTTTGCTCATTCCAGAAGGATATGCCCATGGATTTCAGGCGCTAACTGAAAACTGCGAGCTTATCTATTTGCACACCTCAGCCTATCATTCTGATTCGGAAGGTGCGCTCAATGTTACCGACCCTGCGTTGTCTATAGACTGGCCCTTACCAGTAATAGACCTGTCTAAGCGAGATCAGAATCATCCTTTTGTAACCAAAGTTAATTTTAAAGGAATAGCTTTATGAAGTGCCGCCATTGCCAATCTCAGTTGACAGTCTCATTAATTGATCTAATAACATCCCCACCGTCGAACGCCTATCTGAATCAACAAGAACTCCAGGCGACTGAGAAATATTTTCCATTACGCGTACTAGTGTGTACCGATTGCTGGTTGGTGCAGACAGAAGATTATGCGGGGGCTGATGAGCTTTTTTCATCTGATTATGCTTACTTTAGCGCATTCTCATCGTCATGGTTAAAGCATTCTGAGCAATATGTAACCAATATGGTCGATCGCTTCGATCTGGATGAGCAATCATATGTCGTAGAAGTGGCAGCGAACGATGGCTATCTCCTGCAATATGTCAAAGCACGGGGAATACCATGTCTGGGTATTGAGCCCACCACCAGTACTGCGGATGCCGCTCGTAAAAAAGGTATCGAGATTATCGAAGCTTTTTTCGGCGTTGAGCTTGCGAATAAAATGGTTGAGCAAGGTGAGCAAGCTGATTTAACAGCTGCTAACAATGTTTTGGCACATGTCCCCGATATTAATGACTTTGTTGGTGGCTTTGCTGCTCTATTGAAACCAACAGGTGTTTCAACCTTTGAGTTTCCTCACTTACTGCGACTGGTGTCTGAAAATCAATTTGATACCATTTACCATGAACACTATTCTTATTTGTCGTTGACTGCTGTGAAGAAAATTTTTGAGAGCAATGGTTTAAGTGTATTCGATGTGGAAACATTGCCCACGCATGGCGGCAGTTTACGTGTGTATGCTCAGCGCACTGATACCGGGAGTCATCAAACAAGCGATAATGTAATAAAAATTTTAGACCAGGAAGAAAGTGCTGGAATAAATTGTGTCGATTTTTATGCCGGGTTCCAGAGTAAGGCCGATCGAGTTAAAAATGATTTTCTTTCTTTTTTAATTGAGGCAAAACGCACCGGTAAAACTGTTGCGGGTTATGGCGCTGCAGCCAAAGGCAATACCTTGATGAATTATGCAGGAGTTCGTCAGGATTTGCTGAGTTATGTAGTGGATCGTAATCCAGCTAAGCAGGATATGTTCTTGCCTGGTAGTCGAATACCCATCGTTGGAGAAGAGTATATTAGAAAAACCCAGCCAGACTATGTGGTGATTTTCCCATGGAACTTGCGTTTAGAAGTTGTTGAGCAATTATCCTATATTCGTGAATGGGGAGCCAAATTTGTTGTCGCAGTGCCTGAATTGGAGGTGCTATGAGTAGTGTTGACCTGGAGGCGGTTTCGAGTAGTTCATCTGCTAAGCGCGTTTTAGTAACTGGTGCAACAGGATTTATTGGTCAGCATTGCCTAGATTATCTTGTGAATGAAGGATTTGAGGTTCATGCCATGTCTCGATCAAGCCATAAAATAGGAGTCGATGACGATGGTGTTCATTGGTATTTGAATGATTTATTCAATAGCAGTTCTCAAGAAAATATTGTAAATGAAGTGCGACCAACACACTTATTGCACTTTGCATGGTATGCAGAACCTGGTCATTTCTGGACAGCACCTGAAAATCTTCAATGCGTGAATGAGAGCCTTGCGCTGCTAAAGGCGTTTGGCGAGCAAGGAGGCGAGCGCGTAGTCATGGCCGGAACCTGTGCTGAATATGATTGGGGTCAAGGTTTGTGTTTAGAGAGCGTTACTCGGCGAAAGCCGAGTACGGTTTATGGAACGTGTAAAAATGCTTTACAGGAAATATTATCTATATACTCTAATCAATTTGGATTGAGCAGTGCATGGGGAAGGATTTTTTTTCTATATGGTCCAAAGGAACATCCATCAAGGTTGGTATCTTCTGTTATTCAATCAATCTTACGAGGTGAGACTGCTCAGTGTTCCAGTGGTGAGCAAGTGAGAGATTTTATGTATGTTACTGATGTGGCCTCAGCCTTTGTAGCTTTACTTAATTCAGACATACAGGGTCCAGTTAATATCGCGTCAGGCGAAGCTATTACCCTTAAGGATGTGGTAGAAAGAATTGCTACTAAGTTGGGTCGCCCAGAATTATTAAAGTTGGGGGCTCGTTCTACCAATCTTCAGGATCCTCCATTATTGCTTGCTGACATCAGTCGTTTAAAAGACGAGTTAGGTTGGCAGCCCAGTTTTGATATTGATAGCGGACTGGATGAAACAATTGCTTGGTGGAAGGAGGAACTCAAACGGTCCTAATAAATAGAAGGCAAAGGCTTTTCACTTATCCACGCTAAAATGTAACATATTTTCCAATTGGGCGGGCGGAACCTGGGTTGCGTAAATGGGGTTGGGGTGTTTTACTTTAGTTTTGATGGTTCGTTCAGATATACCCATTTAATTCAACGTATAATGCAAAGAGAAGAAGCTAAATATAAAAAACTTAAATGTTATGCGCTATCGAAAAAATTGAGTAAAAAATATTTTGCCGATTTGCTACCAAGGTAATATGGATTCAGATGAATAGAGTTAAACTAATATTGTGGCTAGGCTTTTTTTTACGCCTTGCTCTTGCCTTCTACAATGGTTTTGTTGGGCCGACTTATGGCTCCGGTGATGATGCCCTTGGGTTTCATTTTGTGGCTGTTGATGTTTCCCAAGATTTTGTGATCGACGTGTTTGTATTAACTTATATATATCCGTATCTTTTGGGTATTTTCTATTTCATTACAACTGATTCCCTGTTTTTGGGAAGCGCTTTATCTGCTTTAGGATGGCTTGCATCCGCATTTATTCTCCTTCGGATTATGAGAATCTTATCATTTAATATGTTGTACCAATCGAGGGTCATGCTTATTTATGCTTTGATACCTACTTCATTAATGTATACCAGCGTTACCCTGCGAGAACCATTTCAACTGCTTTTTGTCAATCTAGCTATTTATGCAGCCTTAAAAATTTATTTTCATAGATCGAATGCCCATTGGCTTCTTTTGTTTCTAGCCATTGTGGGCATGGGAGCATTGCATGGCGCACTTCTCGCGTTCGGTGTCTTTATAATTGCTGGGACATTGTTTCTAACAACATCAAGAAACAGAAAAGGTGTGTCATTTACTAAGGTTGTTTTGGTTACTCCTATCGTGATTTTGTGCTTGTTTTACGGGTTTGAGTTATTCATGAGTCTTACTTCATATGGTGACCGGCTGGATGATGGTTTGGGCACAGCTGTCCAAATCTATCAAGAGGGAACCCTGTCAGACGCATACGATGCACGGGCAAATTATAGAACTGAGGTTGCAATAAATAATGGGCTCGGTGGGCTTATTCTTTCTCTACCTTACTTTTTGTTTCAGTACCTGTTTGAGCCAATGCCTTGGAATATTTCATCTATAGTTGATGTAGTTCCTTTACTAGAAAATATGTTGCGATTTTGGTTAATCTGGAATGCATTGAAATATTTAGTAGGTACCTATCTTAACAAACCTATGTTTGTTGCACACAATACTTTTGGAAATAGAAGATTTTATTTATTTATTTTTCTATCATACTTATTAATAGAATCACTTTGGTCTTTGGGAACTAGTAATTGGGGCACAGCTTCAAGGCACCACGTGCCAAGCCTTGGCTTGCTTTTAGTAGCGGGTTTTGCATACCGAAATGTGATATTTTCGAAATACAATCGTTCACATAAATCCTGATATTGATAGTTATAGTTATAGTGATTACTTATCCCATTTTTTTCTATTAACAACTATCTTTTCTTGCTGGAGGATTTTTCAAATAGCAAAGTATGTCTAGTGAGGATTCATGTGAGAAACAGTAGATGATATCTTCTAATTACGAATAGCATAGTTAAGTTTAGTGTAATTTTTTCACTAAATGACGAACCTAAAAAACTACATTTCCTAAATCGTCTTCGTCAGTCAATGACTTTATTCTCACGTACTGAGCTAAGATATGCATCAAGCTATGATGGGTGTCCTCCACAACTCCATAATTTTCGTTGGGTATGTGTATGCTGTAATCACTCTCATCTCTTGCCTTGCCACCCGAAAAACCTACAAAGCTTACTGTAATCATCCCTAAAGTTTTTGCAGTTTTAATAGCCTTTACAATGTTGGGACTATTGCCGCTGCTAGAAACACAAATAAGGATGTCTCCCTTTTCTCCATACCTTTCTAACGGGAAAGAAAAAACACTCTCATAGTCTATATCGTTAGCAACTGCTGTAAGTATTGGTACGTTACTTGAAAGAGAATAAATTACTGGAGAAATATCAGTGCCGGTAGAGGATCCTTTCAGAAAATCACATACAAAATGCTCTGAAATAGCCGCAGAACCTCCATTGCCACAAGAATATATCTTCTTCTTGTCTTTAATTGAGTTAATTAACAAAGAGGCAATTTTATCCAGTTCTTCCAAGTCAATTGAATCGTAAGCCTTTTGCATTTCATAGGCATAATCTTTTACAAATTCATTCAATTTAAGGTGTGTTTTGTTTGGGAATTTCAATGTCTTAAGTTCCTATATTATTTAATCCTATATTATTTAATTGATCAACTCTACACCAATCAAAGAATTAAGTACAATTGTGGTTATAAAAAAAAATTAAACCCTCTTTACAACACCTTTTTCTGGTTCAATTACCGCTTTCTATAGCCTTCAAAATCTCTTTAACCACTATATCCGCTCCAGCTTCTGATAGATGATCATCATCGAAGTAGAAAGGAACCGAGTCCTCTATTACTACACATGCTTCAATGCCATATCGATTACAAAGGGCTGATCTCAATCTAACTGGAATGACAGTGGTTGTATTTTGCTCGAAGAATTCGTCAAATGTGCCTATAACAAATTCATTTCTTTTATCATACTCCTCAACAGGAAAAGAGAGAGTCTCTAGCTCTAAGCCAGTATTATTTTTATGGTGGAGGTTGTATTTGTATGGATTACAACCAACTTCAGGCACTGGATAAACTACAACCGTGTTGAGTTTGGAATTTGAAACTTCTAACAAATTTACGAGAGCCTTAGCCATGCTTCCGGTAGACGGATCCTTAAATCCGTATGTATCCATCGGCAAGTAATCTCTATATGGAAGGTCCCTCTCCTCACAACCAAGTGACTCACTCGTATAGTGTGGCTGATTAATCTCACTTGAAGGGAAAAAGTATCTCATGCTCCAACGATTAATGAGCACGAGGTAGTCCGCATCAGCGAAATAATCTAGTGCCTCAAGGTAATTAGTAGGGCATTCAAGCTTATGATGACTTTTGTTATTGCTATTTGTCGTAAAAACAGTTGTTTCACATGCCAAAACGTTGCGCAACCAAATCCCCTTTATGTTGCCCATTCGCAATTTATGATCGAGCGAATACTGAAGAGCTTGAAGATGTGAATCTCCGTAAAAAACAAGAGATTTATCTGAATCCTTGTCACCAAATGTACAAAAAGAAAAATTTTGTTGGTGTATAACATCCTCATCCAAACACACCTCACCTAGGACTACCTTCTTTTCACCCAGTGATTCGAATTGAACATTTTGTAATTTACCCGGCGCCTTATTTAGCACGGGTTCGAATTGGAGGAATAATCCCAACGCAGAGAATGCTACTATTCCAGTTGCGGAAAGCGCAAAGATTTTATATTGGGTAAAGTTCTGCTTATTTCTAAATGGTGCCTCTATAAATCGCCAACTAATGTACGCTATCAGCAGTGAAATTAGGCATATTAAAATAAGTAAAACATCTGAAACTTCAAAAAAGAATCGATGTTTGGCAAATGCTAGTAAAGGTTGGTGCCATAAATAGGCGCTATAGGAAATTAAACCCACACCAACGATAGGTTTAAGACTTAATAAATTATGAATAAGAGTCTTTGGAACTGCGCACAGAATCAATAAACCTGTTCCGATAGTGGGGATCAAAGCATATAAACTTGGAAAAGGAGTTGCTTCGTCAAAAACTAGAATTGAGTAGAGGATCATTCCAAACCCAAGCACACTGAATGCTTGATTTAGGAGATGAGATTGTGAATGAGCATTGAACTTAAGATAAAAAGCGGTAAAGACGCCAACAAGCAACTCCCACCCCCTTGTGGGTAGGAGATAAAATGCGCCTGATATTATTTTTGGATGAGACACATATTGAGTAGCCGATGCCGCCAGACCCAAGCAAAGAAAGAATATGATTGATAATACGATTAGAATCCACTTAATGCCCAGTCGCCAAGTGAGTATTAAAAATACTGGAAATAATATGTAATACTGCTCTTCAACGGCCAAGCTCCAAGTATGAATTAATGGCTTCAACTCAGCGGCCGTATCGAAATAACCACTTTCCCACCAAAATAGAGTGTTAGAAATGAATATAGATACTGCAATCAAACTCTGCCCAAAATCTTTAAGATCAATTGGTGTTAGCCAAAGCCAAGCAAACGGAAGGCAGGCAGCCATAACAAAGAACAGAGCTGGTAGAATTCTACGAGCGCGGCGCTCGTAAAAATTGACGATACTAAATTTTTCTTCAGCCATTTCAGAAATAATGATGGTTGTGATCAAGTAACCGCTGATCACAAAGAAAACGTCTACGCCCACAAAACCGCCACTAAACCATTCAAAGCCCGCGTGAAATAGGATCACTGGCAATACTGCCAGTGCTCTTAAGCCGTCAATTTCTGCTCTATACTTCACAGCGTTAAATGCAACAACTAATCAAACAAGATCATATTTATTCGCAAGCATGAAATAATAATCAAGGTTGATTCTTCGCGATTCCTCAAGTACGCCTTCATATGCAACTGCTCTTTCAAAATGCTTGTCTAGAACAGATCCATCTAGGCAATAAGTAGGTGCATATTTGAAAGAGAACAAACCTGATTTAAAGGGGATACAAATAACTTTTCGCCCCAACAGTGTTGACCAATAGACTCCGTGGTATGTATTAGTAATTATGTACTCAAAATCAGATAAAAACTCTAATTTCTCTTCCATGTTATCGCCTGAATTATCTGCTGTTGGGATATGCTGCTGGTTGCAAGCATTTAGAATACTGACTCTTTTGTGGTTATATACCCCTACTTTATTTCTTGGCTTTTTTTCTCGGTATTTAAAGAAAAGATTACTCATGCATGATGCACACGGAACATAATTAAATTTCTGGGGACTAGAAAAAACTCTGATCCCTTTCTCGTCTAAAAAATCAAAATAATTTCCATACAAGTCATGGTCTCCATGGGAAAGAACTTTACCTCTATTATTCAGAGAATCTACACCAGCACCCCATAAAATAGAAACATTAGCTTTAGCTTCTTTAATTCGATTTAGATGAGGGCGAAAAAACTCTGAACCAATACCGCCTCCTCCCAATATCAAGATGTCTGTTTCATTAATTTTAAATTCTGGATTTAAAATATCGCCTGCAATGCCGGGCTTAAATTGAAAATATCGCCAAGGTGGACACCACCAGTCTCCAACATTTTTTTTATCAGCACGAAATATAAATTTTAAATTAGTTTTTGCTGAACTGTAGTTCGATTTTCTAAAAGAGCCATCAATTATCTCAGGAGGAATTACTATGCTCGCGTTAGTTTTTCTGTTGAAGTATTGAAAGAGACTTTTTAATTTATACAAAATCTTTAGATATATTCTTTTAATCATGTAGTAAAGCCTTATTACAATTGAATTTTTAGAGCTAAAATTTAGCTCTCATCGTTAATGATATACATTATTTAGGAAACAACAAACGCATCAGATCTGATAAACTCTGAGAATTATTTGGCATAATTATTTTTATTTCACATCAAACGCTAAAACGATACGCTCTTCTTCTGATTCAAACGGAATCGTATAATGCATGAGAGACGCTGGAAATAAAACCATACTACCAGTCACTACATTTATTGTTTTTTTCTCGTTTTTACGTTTACCAATAGAATCATTTTCTTCACCTAAGGAGACAACCAGATTGCCGCTGTCAACATTTAATTTTCGAGGCACACTTATATATATACTTCCACTCAACCAGCCTTCAGTATGGATATGAGGCTTTAAATTACCACCACTTTTCATACTAATGAGCCAGCCATAAAGACTATAGTTAGTTGGTATTTTTTTTATTAATCCCTCCTCGCTACTCTTGAATTTTTCTAGATACTTTTCTATTTCAACTCGAATGATATTTTGAATTTCTTTTGTGTCATCACTTTTTATATCAAATATATTTCCTGAAGTTTGATTACCATTCACCAGAAGAGGTTGTCTTCTATTTGAAATCCGGTTTTCATTGAGTATAGACTTTGCTTTTTTTACAAATATTTTTTCAAAGTCATATCGAGTATTCAAGTCATTATGTAAAACATAATTTAATGGTTTCGTGCAAAATATGTTCGGTTTTTTCAACCCATATTTCAAGGCAGAACGGCAAGTAAGAGAACCGATAATTGCGCTAGCTTTATCCTGATCGATCAAATAGTCCAATTCATCAAAAAAAACGGACTTTTTATCTTGCAGAAACAAACACATCAATAAGTGATTATGAGTTTTAAAATCCTCAGGCTTCAATGCTATGGTATGGTTATAGCTGGCTTCAGCTTCATCTAATCTTCCTTGATCTTTTAGCGTGATACCTAGGTTGAAGTGAGCTTCAGCAAAGTTAGGCTTCAATGCTATGGTATGGTTATAGCTGGCTTCAGCTTCATCTAATCTTCCTTGATCTTTTAGCGTGTTACCCAGGTTGTAGTGAGCTTCGGCAAAGTTAGGCTTCAATGCTATGGCATGGTTATAGCTGGCTTCAGCTTCATCTAATCTGCCTAGTGCTTTGAGTGTGCTACCCAAATTATTGTGAGCTTCGGCAAAGTTAGGCTTCAATGCTATGGCATGGTTATAGCTGGCTTCAGCTTCATCTAATCTGCCTAGTGCTTTGAGTGTGTTACCCAAATTATTGTGAGCTTCGGCAAAGTTAGGCTTCAATGCTATGGCATGGTTATAGCTGGCTTCAGCTTCATCTAATCTGCCTAGTGCTTTGAGTGTGTTACCCAAATTATTGTGGGCTCCTGCATCTTGAGGAGATAATGCAACTATTGTCTCATACGCAGCTACGGCTTCAGACTTTCTGCCTGTTCTTCTTAATACTGTAGCTAAAATTTTCCAAGCAAATTGATGCTTTGGAAAATCTTGAATGATGTCTAAAGAAAGCTTTTCTGCGTCACTTAATCGTCCGTTTTTATAGTGCTCAAAAAGACTACCTAGTTGCGTCTGAGGAGGGCTAATGAGACCAGAATCATCTTTTTTATTCATGTTATTTGTTTTATTCCCACTCAATAGTGGCTGGTGGTTTGCTCGAAATGTCATAAACCACTCTGCTCACTCCCTCCAATTCATTCACAATTCGATTGGAGACATGCGCCAAAAATTCATATGGAAGCCTAGCCCAGGTAGCAGTCATAAAATCAACTGTCTCAACCGCTCGAATTGCTATCACATCTGCATATCTTCTCTCATCTCCAACAACTCCAACTGATTTTATTGGAAGATATGCACAAAATGCTTGGCTTACTTGATCGTATAAGCTTGCCTTAGTTAATTCTTCAATAAAGATTGCATCAGCATTTTGAAGGATTGAAACTTTTTCTTGAGTAATCTCTCCCAAAATCCTAACTCCCAATCCAGGACCTGGAAATGGATGCCGATTTAACATCTCTGCTGGAAGACCAAGCTCAAAACCCATTTTTCTAACCTCATCCTTAAACAGATCACGTAAAGGCTCAACTAATTCCATCTTCATATCATCAGGAAGACCTCCAACATTGTGATGAGATTTAATCACCCTAGCCTCTTTAGATTCTGATTCAGAAGATTCAATTACATCAGGATAAATGGTTCCCTGAGCTAAAAAATGAATCTCATCTTTTAATTTAGCTGCCTCATTATCAAAAACATCAATAAAAGTTCTACCAATAATTTTTCTTTTCTGTTCTGGATCTGAGATGCTTTTCAAATGTCTATAAAAAACTTTCTGTGCATCAACGACTAATAAATTTAAATCCATCTTATCTTTAAATAAATTTTTTACATCTTCAGCTTCATTTTTTCTGAGCAATCCATTATCAACAAAAACACAAATTAGATTTTTTCCGATCGCTTTATCTAAAAGCATCGCTGTAACAGATGAGTCAACTCCGCCTGATAAACCAAGCAATACCTTTTGATCTCCTACTTTTGCTTTAATCTCATTTATTCTTTGCTCTATAAGATTTTCCATTCTCCATTTGGCATCGCATTTACATATCTTGAATGTAAAATTTTCTAACACAGCGTTGCCTTGTTTAGTGTGGGTGACCTCGGGATGGAACTGCAGCGCATAAATAGGTTTTTGGATATGCTCCATGGCAGCTATCTGAGCTGATGCAGTTGAAGCAATTAAATTAAATTCATCTGGTAGAGTTGATACATGATCTCCATGACTCATCCAAACATCAACCGAAGATACAGAGCCAAAACCATCAAAAAGTAAAGATGGTTTTTCTAAAAGAATTTGAGCATGGCCAAATTCTTTATTTTTTGAGGAAGAAACTTGCCCTCCAAATTGCTCCGCAAGAGTTTGCATCCCGTAGCAAATACCTAATACTGGTATATCTAAATCAAAAATAACTTCAGGGATTCTAGGCGTATTAGATTTAGTAACTGATTCAGGGCCTCCAGATAAAATTACCCCCTTGGGGTTAACAGATCTAATTTTTTCAATTTCAATATCCCAGGGAAGTATTACCGAAAACACATTCAACTCTCTAATTCTTCTTGCTATAAGCTGAGTGTATTGAGAGCCGAAGTCCAATATTAAAATCGTATCAATATTTTTCTTATCTAAAGAGAGATTATTAGAGTTTGCCATACTTAACAATGAATGAATGAATGAATGAATATTATAAAGGAAACTATATTAAATCTTTCTTATGATATGAAAGGTTTAATTTTTTCTGCAAGGTCGGAAAGCTCAGGTTTATACTTAATTATTTCATCTATGGATAAACCCTCAAGCTCATGAGGAAAGACAAGCCATTTATCTGTTTCATGAAGATAAAAGTCAGGCTTTCTATCTGTTTTACTTTTCTGTAGCTTGAAATATGGCGTAGCAACTTTGATTTCAGGAGTATTTTTTTTGCAAGCGGTTTGGAGATCTAGAATTATTTTTTGAATCGATATGCCTGTGTCATGAACATCATCGACTATAAGAAGTGAATCTTCTGATTCAACCTGCTTAATAACATAGTTAAGGCCATAAACTTGAACCTGACTGTTTCTCTTATCTATTCCTGTGTAATGAGAAGTACGAATTGCAATATGGTCGGAGGGCACGCCAAGGACATCTAAAAATTCTTGAACAGCTATACCAATTGGGGCTCCTCCTCTCCAAACACCAATAATGTAATTTGGGCGGTAGCCACTTTCATAAACTTTCCAAGCAAGCTTAAATGAATCGCTCAATAGCTCATCAGCTTGAATAAATAATTTATCCATTAATAATTAATAAAGCAGCAAATTAATAGCTCATACTTAATCGAACCATGAATTGACGAGGCGGAATAAGCTCTAATCCAGTAGCAGCCACACCAAAGACATCTGTCATGCTTGAATTAACACCATCTTCATCTGTCGCATTAAGAATTTTAAAGTCGAGCCCCCATTTATCTCCTACAAAATCAATGCTTGCAGTTAGATTCAACAAATCATACGAATCAATAGCATCAACAATGGAGTTATTAGAGACTCTTTGCTGGAAGTCTCCTCTATGGATGTATTGCATTATTCCAATAAAAATACTTCCAGAAGCAAGCGCTGTTTCATAGGTGAGATTAATGTCAGCTGAAAACTCTGGACTTTTTGCTAATTCATTTCCCTTAACATTTTCTCTTAAACCATATCGAAGATCCTCTTGACCAAAGAAATACTGATATGCATCAACATTATCTAAAACCATATAATCTGAAGTAACCTCAGAATCAAGGAATGATAAATTCATATCTAAGACCAATGAATCAGTTAACAGTCCTTTAAACTCTACCTCAAGCCCAGACATTTCTGATTCAGGAATATTTGCTACCCCACCTCTATATGGATCAGGGTCGGTAGCCTGAAATTGAAGATTTTCATATGTATACGAGAAAACTGCAATATTTGCACGGGCCCTTCCGTCCATTAAGTCAGTTTTTAGACCAAACTCAATTGAATCAACTGTCTCAGCCTCAAATGTAGGAAATACTAATGCAGGCGCTAAAGGCCTTCCGGCAGCAGCATCTTCAGCCTCTGTAAAACCAAAAGTTAAATTGCTACCACCAGGCTTGAAACCTCTTGCAAAGGATAGGTACGCCATTGCTGAATCAGATAAGTCTAATTCGC
>Ga0255775_1001753_pt1 | contig 19628 bp, 15 predicted proteins | sample 011ome_26_FD_179973 | JGI IMG/M metagenome (GOLD analysis project Ga0255775, IMG submission 179973) | Coastal salt marsh microbial communities from the Groves Creek Marsh, Skidaway Island, Georgia - 011511BT metaG (version 2) | ecosystem: Environmental > Aquatic > Marine > Intertidal zone > Salt...
CATGGAAACAAGGTCGGACGGGAATAGCCTTTGTTGATGCGGCGATGCGCGAAATGTATGTGACAGGTCGCATGCACAACCGTGGTCGGATGATTGTTGCATCCTATTTGACCAAGCACTTGATGACCCATTGGTCAATTGGTCAGCGTTGGTTTGATGACTGTTTGGTGGATTGGGATCCCGCAGCGAATGCGATGGGATGGCAATGGGCAGCAGGGTCAGGGCCAGACGCGGCACCCTATTTCAGGATTTTCAATCCAGATACACAATTGGACAAATTCGATCCCCGCGGTCTGTATAAATCGCGATGGATTGCAGAAGGTTCGCCACGGATCACCGGCACAGCCCTGTCGTATTTTGACGCGATCCCACGATCATGGGGGTTGTCGCCCAAAGACCGCTATCCTGCGCCTGTGGTCACATTGAAAGACGGGCGGGATCGGGCCTTGGATGCCTATTCCGAACGGGATCGTCTTGCATGATCGGTCGCCGCCTTCGGCGAGGATATTTTGAGACAGTAAATGACAGTGGGATTTCCCACAAAATGCTGTAAATAGCGCAAAACCAAAGTGGCAACGTAGGATCATTTGAAATGGCGTCGATGTTTTTTTATGGCACATTGTGCGATTTGGAGTTGCTTGAGATTGTGTTGGATCGGCCTGGGTCCGAGATCACGTTTTTCCCTGCAACGCTGCATGATCACGCGGCCTATTGGGCGACAACGCAAAACTATCCGGTGATTGTTCCCGAAGCAGGGACACAAACGCAGGGCCTGTACCTGCCGGATCTGTCTGAGGTGGATATCGCGCGATTAGACTTTTACGAAAGCGGATTTGTGTACGAACCTGTACCGGTCGATGTCGAAACGCCAATGGGCACGCAACGCGTGTTGATTTATTACTGTCATGATCGTTCGGTCGTGTCGGATCGGCGTTGGGAACTGATCGATTGGCAGCGCGATTGGGGAAAAACTATTCGCCGTGCGATCCGCGAACTAATGGATCAGTTTGGCAAGGTCAGCGCAGGTGAGTTTGATCGGTGGTATCCGTTTTGCGAAGACCGCGCCCATTCATGGAGCCTCGCACAAGACGAGACACGCCCACCAATCGAAGAGGGCGCAGGCGATCGCACGGTCGATGTGGTCGAGCACCAGCGTATCTATACCAAGTTTTATGCATTGGAAGAATTCAAGCTGTCCCACAGACGCTTTGACGGCACGATGTCGCCCGTGTTAGAACGCGCGTTGTTTGTAAATCGCGATGCGGCGATGGTCTTGCCCTATGATCCGGTGAGCGATCGCATTTTGTTGATCGAGCAATTCCGGATGGGCCCATTTGGACGCGGCGATAAAAATCCGTGGCTTTATGAGCCCATCGCAGGCATGGTCGATTTGGGCGAAGCACCAATTGAAACCGCGCGCAGAGAGGCACAGGAAGAGGCCGGTTTGGAAATATCGCGGCTCATCCCGATGTTTGATGGATACCCAAGCCCCGGCGGATCAACAACATATTTCCATTTCTTTTTGGGGGAATGTGATTTGCCGAACCTTGACCAAGGGACCGGTGGATTGAAGGATGAGGGCGAGGATATTCGCGTGCATATCATGTCATTTAGCGACGCGTTTGACATGGTGATGCGGGGGGCGTGCCGTGTTATGCCGCTTATCACGGCTATTTTATGGCTGGCCCAATATCGCAATCGTGACCTTGTGTCTTGAGCCTGCGCGTTTTACACATTTGGGAAAGAGAAAAGGAAACTGCAATGAACTATGCACCGGATTTGGCATCTGCCATTGGAAACACGCCCTTGATCAAGCTTCGCCGCGCAAGCGAAGAAACGGGCTGTGCCATTCTGGGCAAGGCAGAGTTTATGAACCCCGGTCAATCGGTCAAGGATCGTGCCGCGCTCTATATTATCAAGGATGCGGTTGAAAAGGGGCTGCTGAAACCGGGTGGTACAATTGTCGAAGGCACCGCAGGGAACACCGGTATCGGCTTGGCCCTAGTTGGCGCGTCGATGGGGTTTAAAACGGTCATTGTGATCCCTGAAACCCAAAGCCAAGAGAAAAAAGACATGTTGCGATTGGCTGGGGCCGAATTGGTTCAGGTTCCCGCCGCGCCCTATAAAAACCCAAACAACTATGTTCGCTATTCTGGTCGATTGGCGGCAGAATTGGCGAAAACAGAACCAAATGGGGCAATTTGGGCAAACCAGTTTGATAATGTTGCGAACAAGCGCGCGCATGTAGAAACCACGGCACCTGAAATCTGGTCGCAAACGGATGGCAAAGTCGATGCGTTCATCTGCGCCGTTGGATCAGGCGGGACATTGGCGGGATGCGCAGAATATCTGCAATCCAAGGGCGTCAAAATCGGCCTTGCCGATCCAATGGGCGCGGCACTGTATTCTTTCTATACGACTGGAAAGCTCGCGTCTGAGGGCGGCTCAATTTCAGAGGGGATCGGGCAGGGGCGGATCACGGCAAATTTGGAAGGCTTTACTCCGGATCATTCTTATCAAATCAGCGATGAAGAGGCCCTTCCAATCGTATTTGATCTGATGAAACACGAAGGCCTGTGTCTGGGTGGGTCATCGGGCGTGAATATTGCGGGCGCAATGCGCTTGGCGCGCGACCTTGGACCGGGTCATACCATTGTGACGATCCTATGCGATTATGGCACGCGGTATCAATCCAAACTCTATAATCCCGAGTTTTTGAAATCCAAAGGATTGCCTGTTCCCGATTGGCTTGATCGAGCGCCTGCCTCCATTCCCGGTGTGTTCGAGGATGTATAAGTGATTTTGCGTTTCTTAAAGGTATTTTTCGCCGTCGTCGTATTAACAGCAAGCTCTGCCTCGGCGCAGATTATTTCGGATGCCAATTATGAGAAATGGAACGCCGTTGCAGTGCGCGCGGAAACTGTTCTCTCCGATGATCGCGCGTCTGATGCGGCGTATGAAGATTTGCGGTCGCAAATTGTCACGTGGCGCGAAACTTTTCTGGACGGGCAAAGTGAGAATGATCTGCGCCTTGGAACGTTACAGGCGCAATTGGCGGCGTTGCCTGCAAAACCAGAAGAGGGCTTGGACCCGGTTGCAGATCGTCGCCAAGAATTGAACGATCAAATTGCCGCGTTGAATGCGCCCATCATTCGCGCACAAGAGGCGTATAATCGCGCGGACGGTATTATACGCGAAATCGACAAGCGCCTTTTGGATCGCCGCACGTCAACAATCTTGGCCCTAGGTCCAACGCCGTTTGCACCCACTGCGTGGTTGGATGCGACGGAAACCTTAATCAAGGCGGTTAATACCTTATCAGGCGAAGTGATAACAACACTTGGCCGGTCGTCGACGCAGTCTGAGTTGAAAAATAGGCTGCCGTCATTTGCCTTGGCATTGATCGTGTTTATGGCGCTGTTTTCATGGGCCCCGCGCATGGCGCGCCGCGTGTCACAATCGATTTCTGCTTATAGCGCATCGCAAACTCTAAACGGATTTGTTGTTGATGCGGTTGTTTTGGTCCTACGCATTGTTGCGGTTCAGTTGTTGTTAAATGCAATCATTGCGCTGCCAATCTTCGGTCTGCGGGGGCGGCTGGTTTTGTCGAACGTGCCCGATTGGGCAACCCTGCTGTTGGTCGCAGGATTTTTGACAAATCGTCTGTTCACGGGGATCGGTGCCGTATTTAATTTCGACAATGCATCAGCCATTGCGCGGTATTTCAAATTTGGCGCGCTCATCTTGGTTTTGTCCTATATCGCCGAGTTACTGATCCAACTGCAATCGGGGTCCGATGCGGTTCGATCAGTCGTGTCCTTTGTTAGCGTCACAGTCGCAGCGGTTGCCTTGTGGCGTTTTCTGGCATTGCTCAAGGTCAATATGACGCCAAACGAGGGCGAGACCTATAACCTATCTGGATTGATCGCAAAGCTTGTCTATCGCTTTTGCCTCATTATCGCGTTTGCGGCGCCGGTTTTGGCCGCTATTGGGTTTGTAAATGGTGCGATGGCGCTTATCTTTCCGGCATATCTGTCAATTGCATTGATCGGCGCGATATTGATTTTGCAGACCGTGACATCGGTTGTCTTGTCTGCCTTTATGCATCGCAACGCAGACGAAGGCGATGGGCTGTTGTCCATCTTGATGGCGTTTATCATTGTCTTGGGGGCATTGCCGGTATTTGCGTTGATTTGGGGTGCCAGTGTTTCAAACCTAACGGAAATCTGGACAAAATTCCAAGACGGGATTGCCTTTGGCGGGACCAAGATTTCGCCCTTAGACTTTTTGAAATTCGTCGTGATCTTTACGGTTGGCTACAGCCTGACGCGTTTGATCCAATCTGCGTTGCGCGGAACTGTTCTGCCCAAAACCAAGCTGGACACGGGTGCGCAAAACGCGATCGTGTCTGGATTGGGCTATGTCGGGATTTTCTTGGCTGCGATGGCTGCGATATCGTCTACGGGGCTTGATCTTTCGTCGCTGGCAATTGTTGCTGGTGCATTATCGGTTGGCATCGGTTTTGGCTTGCAAAATATCGTATCGAACTTTGTATCCGGGATCATCTTGTTGATCGAACGTCCCGTGTCCGAAGGTGACTGGATCGAAGTTGGCGGGCAAATGGGCTATGTGCGCGATATTTCGGTACGCTCTACGCGGATTGAAACCTTTGACCGCGCCGATGTGATTATCCCAAACGCTGATTTGGTGTCGGGGGTTGTGACGAACTGGACGCGTGGGAACAAGGTCGGTCGATTAACCGTGCCAGTCGGTGTCGCATATGGAACGGATACGCGCAGGGTGGAAAACATCCTTCTTGAGATTGCGCGCGATCAACCTCTGGCGTTGCTTGATCCGCCTCCATCTGTGGTTTTCCAAGGGTTTGGCGCTGACAGCTTGAATTTCGAAGTCCGCCTTATCCTGCGGGACATCAATTTCATGAATGTCGTAAAGACAGAGGTTAATCACCAAATCGCAGAACGCTTTTTTGCTGAAGGGATCGAAATTCCGTTTGCGCAGCGCGATATATATATCAAAAATCTTGCCGATTTGACCAAGGGCACCACATGACCGATCCGCTTTATATCCAAGACAGCTATGCAAAAAACGCAATCGGCACGGTGATAGACATCACGCCCGATAACGGGATCGTTTTGGATCAAACCATCTTTTACGCGACCTCGGGGGGGCAAGCCGGGGATCAAGGTCGTTTGGTTTGGGCAGGGACCGAAACAACCATCGAAACCACGATCAAGGGGGACGGTGGTATCAGCATCCTGATGCCCAAGGCCGGTGACGCCATCCCATCCGTTGGCGACAAAGTTGAGCAATACATCGATTGGGATCTGCGCTATGCCCATATGCGCATGCACACTGCCTTGCATCTGTTGTCTGTGGTCATCCCGTTACCGGTCACAGGCGGTTCCATCACCGCCAGCAAGGGGCGTTTGGATTTTGATATGCCCGACGCACCAGAGGATAAAGATGCGCTCACTGCCACGCTGAATGCGTTGATTACACAAGACCACGCTGTTAGCGATCTTTGGATTACAGATGCTGAACTTGATGCAAATCCGGGCTTGGTGAAAACCATGTCCGTCAGCCCACCAAAAGGGGCAGGGCGCGTTCGTTTGGTGCGCATCGGAAATGACACCGACCAAGTGGATCTGCAACCATGTGGCGGGACGCATGTGCGCAAAACAGGTGAAATCGGCGCGGTTATCATCGGAAAAATCGAGAAAAAAGGCAAACAAAACCGCCGTGTAAATCTATTTTTCGCCGAGAGTTAATTCCCTAAAAATATTTACAAAACACCCTTGCTATTCCCCCCTGATTGCGTCTAAAACCCAGCCCACGGACAGGTGGCCGAGTGGTCGAAGGCGCACGCCTGGAAAGTGTGTAGGCGGGAGACCGTCTCCAGGGTTCGAATCCCTGTCTGTCCGCCATATTAAATTTATAAATATCTGTTTTTATTTATTAAATAATTTAATTAATCAAACCTGTCCCCTAAAAAATCCCCAATAAGAATTTTAAATTTGCATGTCTCACGCGCGCGTAGCTGTGACATTGCCTGTTCATAACACAGAAAATTAATCCAAATCTTGACTGGTCAAGACCTGACGATGATTTAGTAATTAGGCGACACAAGACAACGCTCGGCCAGCTAGAGCATCAACATTCACTTGAAACTTACAAATCCCAAATGATTATTCGTATAATATGTCCACATTATTATAGATGCTGCCCTCACCGCATTGTAATAGAGCGACCGACTTATCGCCCTTTTAAACCTGAATGGATCCTTCAATGGGGTGATTTTCGTCTAGTCTATCAACGGAAAAGCTAACTACGTAGCTATACCCTGCATTGGGAAATGTTGCTGCGTGCCAGAGGTATCGACCAACACCATGATTATAAAAACCATCAAAATTATCGACAGCACTAGCGTATAATTCCAATTCCGGTGTAGAAAAAGCTGCTCGGTATCTGTACCGCATAATCTTATTATTGTTCACGTAGACAGAGACAATTTTACTGTTTTTTTCAATCATGCATGCAAATGCAGTTGCCCCAAAACCAAAGGCGCAATTTACAAAAACCTTAAGTTTTTGAGAGGGCGCGCGTGAAAAACGAAATCAAAAATTCTTCGGCAGAGGCAAAAATTTCGGTATCATTTTGATGCGACAATATAGCTTTAACTTGAATGTCAAAATCGGCATAGTGTTGGGTCATTGACCAGATGGAAAACAAAAGGTGATAGCCATCAACATTTGCAATTGCTCCTCGATCAGCCCAAGATTGTATTAGCTCTACTTTTTCGTCAACAAGCTCTTTTAGACTTGTTCCCAAAACCTGGCGGGTAAGTGGCGCGCCATGCAGTATTTCTGTGGCAAATAATTTGCTTTCCAATGGCCGAGTTTGCGACATTTTTAGCTTACGCAGCACATAGTTTAAAATTTCATCAAGCGGATTGCCGTGTTCGGTGATTTGTTTTAACGGCTCCAACCAGACATCCAAAAGCCCATTTAAAACGTCTGAATATATTTCATCTTTGCTGCCATAATAATACAAAATATTGGGCTTGGTCATACCGGATTCTTCGCCAATTTTGTCGATTGTCGCCCCCCGCAATCCATGTTCCGCGAAAACTGTTAAAGCGGCCTGTTTTATTTTTTCGCGGTTTTTTGTTTGTATGCGCGAAAGCGGCTTTGTCCGTGGTAAAGTCATGCGTTAGGAATGTCTCTTTAGTTCTGTCTCGTTCTAATGGTCAAATGATGAGGGTATGTAAAGCTCCATTGCCCCTAATTTAACCTCAATAAACAAAATTGTCCAAACGGTCAAAAAATTTATTGACCGGCTTTATCAAAGTGTTCCACACTCACACTAGCAAAACAAAATGTCGAAGGAGTAATGTCCATGCAATCAACCAAGAATTTGCGGATTGATCCGGATCGCTTATGGGACAGTTTGATGGAAATGGCCAAGATTGGCCCTGGTGTCGCAGGTGGCAATAATCGTCAAACTCTGACGGATGACGATGCAAAAGGGCGTGAATTATTTTCCCAATGGTGTGCTGACGCAGGAATGACGATGGGCGTCGATAGTATGGGCAATATGTTTGCTACACGTCCTGGAACAGATCCTGATGCTTTGCCTGTTTATATGGGGTCACATTTGGATACCCAACCGACTGGTGGCAAATATGACGGTGTTCTTGGTGTTCTTGGCGCGCTTGAGGTGGTACGGACAATGAATGATTTGGATGTGAAGACCAAGCATCCAATTGTTATAACTAACTGGACCAATGAAGAAGGGACGCGTTTTGCACCTGCTATGCTTGCTTCAGGGGTTTTTGCAGGCAAGCATGATCAAGAGTGGGCATACGATCGCCAAGATGCAGAGGGAAAAAAATTTGGAGATGAATTGAAGAGAATTGGCTGGGTCGGGGACGAACCAGTGGGTGCGCGAAAAATGCATGCCATGTTCGAGTTGCACATTGAACAAGGTCCAATACTTGAGGCAGAAGGAAAAGATATCGGTGTTGTGACCCACGGCCAGGGTCTGCGTTGGATTGAGTGTACATTCACGGGCAAAGAAAGCCACACAGGTTCTACTCCTATGGCGATGCGTAAAAATGCCGGACGTGGATTAGCGTTGATTACTGAATTAGTGCATGAAATCGCGATGAAAAACCAACCCAATGCTGTGGGCGCGATTGGACATATAGATGTGTACCCCAATTCGCGCAATATTATCCCAGGAAAAGTTGTCTGTACCGTCGATATGCGCACGCATTTGTTAGACAAACTAAATGCAATGGTGGATGAATTTAACATGCGAGCGCCGAAACTTTGCGCTGAAATTGGCGTGGAATTTTCTTGTGAAATAGTGGGGCAGTTCGATCCTCCAGCATTTGATGAAAATTGCATTGCGGCCATCCGAAATGCGGCCCAAGAATTGGGATACAGTCATATGGATATCGTGTCTGGGGCGGGGCATGACGCCTGTTGGATCAATGATGTGGCTCCTACGGCCATGATTATGTGCCCATGTGTCGATGGTCTAAGTCATAATGAAGCCGAAGAAATCAGTAAAGAATGGGCGCAAGCGGGAACGGATGTGTTGTTGCATGCGGTGTTAAACACAGCGCAAGTCCAATAAAACAGGGTAAATAAAAATGAGACAAGTTATTAAAAACGGAACAGTAGTCACCCACGATTTAACCTATGCCGCCGACGTTGCGATTGAAGAGGGCAAAATTGTTGAAATAGGTCAAAATCTTCTCGGCGATAAAACACTAGATGCCACGGGATGTTACATCATGCCTGGTGGGATTGATCCGCATACCCATTTGGAAATGCCGTTTATGGGTACCTATTCCAGTGATGATTTTGAAAGCGGAACGCGAGCGGGTTTGGCGGGCGGAACTACTATGGTTGTAGACTTTGCCCTGCCCAATCCGGGCGAAAGTCTGCTTGAGGCATTGAAACGCTGGGATAACAAATCTACCCGCGCAAATTGTGATTATTCATTCCACATGGCCGTCACCTGGTGGGGCGAGCAAGTCTTTGATGACATGAAAACAGTGATTGAACAGCGCGGGATCAACACGTTCAAACATTTCTTGGCATACAAAGGCGCGTTGATGGTTAATGATGATGAATTGTTTGCGTCCTTTTCTCGCCTTGCTGAATTGGGTGGCACAGCAATGGTGCATGCCGAAAATGGCGACGTAGTAGCGGAACTAAGCGCGCGCTTACTGGCCCAAGGCAACATTGGACCCGAGGCGCATGCCTATTCCCGCCCTTCCCAAGTCGAAGGAGAGGCCACAAATCGGGCTATAATGATTGCGGATATGGCGGGGGTACCGCTTTATGTGGTGCATACCTCCTGCGAGGAATCGCACGAAGCCATCCGCCGCGCACGTCAGGCAGGAAAACGTGTCTGGGGCGAGCCCTTAATCCAACATCTGACTTTGGATGAAAGTGAGTATTTTAACGCGGACTGGGACCACGCAGCACGCCGCGTCATGTCCCCGCCATTCCGTAATAAAATGCATCAAGACAGTCTGTGGGCAGGTCTGCAATCTGGGTCTCTGAGTGTTGTGGCAACCGATCATTGTGCCTTTACCACGGAGCAAAAACGCTATGGTGTTGGCGATTTCACCAAGATCCCGAATGGCACAGGCGGACTAGAGGATCGCATGCCTATGCTGTGGACTCATGGGGTGCGAACAGGGCGACTAACCATGAATGAATTTGTGGCTGTAACCTCAACAAATATTGCGAAAATTTTAAATTGCTACCCACGAAAGGGTGCGGTCTTGGTGGGCGCAGATGCCGATTTGGTTGTCTGGGATCCCGAGAAATCCAAAACCATCACTGCGACCAGCCAACAATCCGCCATTGATTATAACGTATTCGAAGGACACGAAGTTACTGGGCTTCCGCGCTATACCTTGACACGAGGTCAAGTTGCCGTTGACGATGGAGATGTTAAAACTCAAGAAGGCCATGGTAAATTCGTGGCACGTCAAGGCAATGCTACGGTTAATCGCGCATTATCCAGCTGGAAAGAGCTGACCGCGCCACAACCTATTGTACGAACTGGAATCCCTGCGACAGGTGTATAAATATGAACGAAACCACTGCGACGGCCCCGATTATTTGTGCTGAATCTCTCAATCTGACGTTTGAAACAAATGATGGTCCCGTTCATGCCTTACAGGATGTGAATTTAGAAATAAGGGCTGGTGATTTTGTAAGTTTCATAGGCCCATCTGGATGTGGTAAAACTACCTTTTTGCGCTGTATTGCTGGGTTGGAAACCGCAACGGGTGGAGAATTATCGGTCAACGGGATGGCGGCCGACCAAGCCCGTCGTTCACGCGCATATGGATATGTTTTTCAACATGCAGGGCTATATCCTTGGCGCACGATTGCGGGAAACATTCGACTGCCTCTGGAGGTTATGAAGTTTCCTAGGGCTGAGCAGGAGAAGCGAGTCAAAGAGACACTTGAACTGGTTGATCTAGGCGGATTTGAGAAAAAATTTCCTTGGCAATTGTCGGGCGGAATGCAGCAGCGCGCATCAATTGCGCGCGCTTTATCCTTTGATGCAGGTATTTTGCTGATGGATGAACCGTTTGGGGCATTGGATGAAATTGTGCGGGATCATTTGAATGAGCAATTGTTGAAATTATGGCGAGATACGCAAAAAACTGTTGTTTTTGTGACCCATTCGATTCCCGAGGCGGTATATCTGTCCACAAAAATTGTGGTGATGTCGCCACGGCCAGGGCGGATTACGGACGTTATTGAAAATCCTTTACCACCTAATCGCCCATTAGAAATTCGTGACACACCCGAATTTTTGGAAATCGCAGCGAGGGTACGCGAAGGTTTACGTCAGGGACATTCATATGACTAGATCTTGGTGGCCCATTTTGATTGTGTTGTTGTCGATGCTGACACTTTGGGTATTAGCAGTTGCTCCAATGAATTTTCGGCAAGCTTTGGATCAGGCTGAACGTCAAAACGAACTTGTCATACCCGAAGGTTTCGGGGCGCGACAAGAAACAGGACTTGTCAGTTTATTGTTTAACAACGCATCCCACATTTCCAAAGCATTTCATATGGAGCGGCCCCGCCTGCCAACCCCTGCCCAAGTGTCCAAAGAAATTTGGGATACCACAGGTGCGATGGCAATAAAAGGGCGGGCTTGGTCAAAGCGGTCCTTAATTTATCATGCATGGATAACTTTGAAGTCCACCTTTTACGGTTTTGGTCTTGGGCTCACATTAGGGCTAATTGGGGCGATCTCAGTTGTCTACTACCGTGTTGCTGATTTAACTTTGATGCCTTGGGCCATCATCAGCCAGACCATCCCCATTGTGGCGCTGGCCCCGATGATTATTGTTGTTTCGGGGCAGATGGGTATTGAAAATCGTGACATCCCCAAAGCAGTTATTTCTGCATATCTGTGTTTTTTTCCGATAATGGTTGGCATGGTAAAAGGTCTGCGATCTGCGGATCCTATTCAATTGGATTTGATGAAAACCTACAACGCAACTGGGCGAGACATATTTTTCAAACTACGCCTTCCAGCATCAATGCCTTATCTCTTTCCATCGCTTAAGGTGGGAATTGCTGCGGCGTTGGTTGGCACAATTGTGGGCGAATTACCAACTGGTGCGATCAGCGGACTGGGGGCACGAATTTTGATTGGGGATCAATTCGGGGCGCCTATGGCGATTTGGGCAGCATTGGCGGTTGCGGCTGTACTGGCAGGAATTTTGGTCACGCTGATTGATTTCATACAATCTTTAACACTTCGACGCATGGGGATGGTTCAATGATAGGTGTTATTCTATTTTTCGCTATCTGGCTTTGTGCTTGGTTTTTGAACATATGGCTTAGCAATTCTGCGACGATATCATCACGATTTAAATCCGTTGCTGTGCCTGCGGTGTTTGGTACAACAGTCATGTTATTGTGGGAATTAGGTGTTCAGATCACTCAAATCAGTGCAGTGATTTTGCCCGCGCCCTCATTGGTATTTACAACCCTTTTTTCTTCGCTTGATACGCTTTGGATCGATTTCGTCCAAACGGTAATCAAGGGCGCATTGCGCGGGTTTTTCATTGGGGCGATTGCAGCATTTAGTATTGCTATTGTAATTGACCGATCCCCTTTCTTGACCAAAGGAATGTTGCCGATTGGAAATTTCTTTGCGGCGCTACCTATTGTGGGTGTAGCACCTATAATGGTAAACTGGTTTGGATTTGACTGGCAATCCAAAGCGGCGGTTGTTGTGATTATGGTGTTTTTTCCTATTTTGGTTAACACGGTTCAGGGGCTACATGCCAGCAATGCAATGCAGCGGGATTTGATGAAAACCTACGCCGCATCATATTTTGAAACCTTGTTCAAATTGCGCCTTCCATCAGCAATGCCCCACATTTTTAATGGGTTGAAAATTGCAACGACTCTATCTCTGATTGGGGCGATTGTGGCAGAATATTTCGGATCGCCGACGCGGGGTATGGGATTTCGGATCTCGACTGGTGTTGGCAGTCTTTCAATAGATTTAGTTTGGGCTGAAATTTTCGTGGCCGCGATTGTCGGATCACTGTTTTTCGGCTTGATGACGTGGATCGAGGCCCAGATCACATTCTGGCATCCATCCCAAAGAAAATAAAAAGTCCAACAAAAGGAGAACACAAAATGAAGATTAGATCAACCTTAACGGCCATGGCCTTATGTTTATCTGCACAAAACGCAGTTGCAGCAGATGATGTGACGCTACAACTTAAATGGGTGACCCAAGCCCAATTTGCAGGATATTACGTAGCATTAGAAAATGGATATTATTCTGACGAAGATCTGAATGTTACCATCAAACCTGGTGGACCCGATATTGCACCGACCCAAGTTTTGGCAGGGGGTGGTGCAGACGTGACCGTAGATTGGATGCCGTCAGCGCTTTCCGCGCGTGAAAAAGGGTTGCCAATGGTTAATATCGCGCAGCCTTATAAATCATCCGGTATGATGCTGACCTGTCGCAAAGACGCGGGTATCGCCACAACTGATGATTTCAAAGACAAAACACTTGGCGTTTGGTTTTATGGTAATGAATTTCCATTCCTAAGTTGGATGTCACAACTTGGTTTGGCAACCGATGGTTCCGCAGGGGGTGTTAATGTTCTGAAACAAGGCTTTAACGTTGATCCGCTGTTGAACGGTCAGGCGGCCTGTGTGTCAACTATGACATATAACGAATATTGGCAGGTGATTGATGCGGGGCTTAGCCCTGATGATTTGGTGACCTTCAAATACGAAGATCAAGGGGTCGCCACATTGGAAGACGGGCTTTATGTGCTTGAGGGTAACTTATCTGACCCAGCGTTTAACGACAGAATGGTGCGCTTTGTTCGGGCATCCATGAAGGGATGGAAATGGGCCGAAGAAAACCCAAGTGACGCAGCGATGATTGTTTTGGAATACGATGAAACCGGTGCGCAAACCGAAAATCATCAAGTCCGTATGATGGGCGAAGTTGCAAAATTAACCGCGGGTTCAAACGGTGCCCTAGATGTTGCCGATTATCAACGCACGGTTGATTCTCTTTTAGCGGGGGGATCGGATCCGGTGATCACCAAAGCCCCAGAGGGTGCATGGACACATGCTATAACAGATTTGGCGTTGAAATAAAAAATGTCTAATTTTTAAACCAATAGCCAGTGCATATTTTTGCGCTGGCTTTTTTTGTGCAAATGAAAAAATCGAAAATTTTTCTTGCTTTTTTTGATTTAATGATAAAAATTTGACCATGCGGTAAAAAATAAACAACAGGGAATCGACTATGTCAAATGAACAGATATCGCCAGCAGTTGCGACAGGGCGTCTGCCAGAAGATGCCATAAAACAGAACTTTCAAGAGCTGCACCCGCCATTGAACGATCACGAAGCGTTGGTTGCAGCTGATCGGTGTTATTTTTGTTTTGATGCCCCCTGCGTCGAAGCCTGCCCCTCGGACATAGATATTCCGTTGTTCATTCGACAAATTTCGACGGGAATCCCTGAAGCGGCTGCTAAGACAATTTTTGATCAAAATATTCTGGGCGGAATGTGCGCAAGGGTGTGCCCAGTGGAAACGCTGTGTGAAAAATCCTGTGTACGCAATGATGCAGAACATAAACCTGTGGATATCGGCCGCTTACAACGATACGCAACGGATCGTTTGATGTCCAAGTCTGTCCATCCCTTTAATCGTGCAGCCGCCACGGGTCATAAAGTTGCGGTTGTAGGGGCGGGGCCTGCTGGGTTGTCGGCTGCACATCGTTTGGCGGTCAAAGGTCATCAAGTTGATGTGTTTGATGCACGACCCAAAGGGGGCGGTCTGAACGAATATGGGATTGCCGCCTATAAAGCCCCAGATAATTATGCGCAAAAAGAGCTTGAGTGGTTATTGCAGGTTGGCGGAATATCTTTGCATCATGGTAGACGATTGGGTGATAATTTAATGTTGGCAGACCTGCGGCGGGATTATGATGCCTTGTTTTTGTCCATTGGTTTGGCGGGAGTCAATGCCATAACATTGTCTGGGGATGCACGAGAAGGCATTGAAAATGCTGTAGACTGGATTGCTGATCTTCGTCAATCTCCTACCAAAACGGATGTGGCTGTCGGAAAGAATGTGATCGTGATCGGCGGGGGAATGACTGCAGTCGATGCGGCCGTTCAAGCCAAACTTTTGGGCGCGGAAGCTGTGACTATTGCTTATCGTCGGGACAAATCTGCTATGGGAGCGTCCGCGTTTGAACAAGATTTGGCGACATCCAAGGGTGTCCATATCCTTTATAATGTGGCGCCAAAATTGGCTGGCGTAGATAGCATTACTTTGGCCCGCACTAAAACGGAAAATGGAAAATTAGTTGAAACAGGTGAAACTGTTACTTTGGCCGCAGATCACATTTTGCAGGCGGTTGGTCAAAAGTTGACTGGCGCGCCTGATATTGTCGCACTTGATGGTGGAAAAATCGCAGTGACTGGTCCTGGTCGCACGTCAGTCAAGGGAATTTGGGCCGGCGGGGATTGTGCAAGTGGCGGCCAAGATTTGACTGTAACGGCTGTTGCCGAGGGCCGCGATGCGGCCGAAGATATTCACGCAAGCTTGTCAAAAGGGAGCTAAGATATGGCGGATCTAACAACGAATTTTATTGGTATTAAATCGCCCAATCCATTTTGGTTGGCATCGGCCCCACCTACTGACAAAGAAGTCAATGTACGCCGCGCCTTTGATGCTGGATGGGGTGGTGTTGTTTGGAAAACCTTGGGTTCCGAGGGGCCTCCCGTCGTCAATGTTAATGGCCCGCGTTATGGGGCCATACACGGGGCTGATCGGAGATTGTTAGGATTAAACAATATCGAATTGATAACGGACCGTCCGCTTGAGGTGAACCTAGAAGAAATCAAGCGTGTCAAACGTGACTATCCAGATCGTGCTTTGATCGTTAGCCTGATGGTGCCTTGCGAAGAAAAACCATGGCGCGATATTTTGGCCCGTGTCGAAGATACCGGCTGTGACGGAGTAGAATTGAATTTCGGGTGCCCTCATGGGATGGCGGAACGCGGAATGGGGTCGGCTGTGGGGCAGGTGCCAGAGTACATAGAGATGGTGACCGCTTGGGTCAAACATTATTCAGATTTGCCTTGTATAGTTAAATTGACCCCAAATATTACTGATATCCGCTATCCTGCCGAAGCTGCTAAACGGGGCGGCGCCGATGCGGTCAGTTTGATCAACACAATTAACTCGATAACCAGCGTGAATTTGAATGATTTTGTACCTGAACCCACAATTGACGGATATGGGGCTCATGGAGGATATTGTGGGCCTGCGGTCAAACCGATAGCATTAAACATGGTCGCCGAAATCGCACGCAGTGCAAATACAGCAGGATTACCAATTAGCGGGATCGGTGGAGTGACCAATTGGCGTGATGCCGCTGAATTTTTGGCATTGGGTGCGGGCAATGTCCAGGTTTGCACCGCGGCAATGACGTACGGTTTTAAGGTCGTTCAGGAAATGATATCGGGTTTATCCCAATATATGGATGAGGCGGGTATGGAGTCTGTGTCCGAATTGGTTGGCCGCGCGGTGCCAAAGGTCAAAGATTGGAAAGATCTAAACCTGAATTATGTCACCAAAGCGGTTATTAATCAGGACAAATGTATCAGTTGTGGGCGATGTCATATCGTGTGCGAAGATACGTCACATCAGGCAATTTGGGCGCACCCAGATCGCACATTTGAAGTTAATGACGCTGAATGTGTGGCCTGTAATCTGTGTGTAAATGTTTGTCCCGTGCAAGACTGCATCACAATGAGAGAGCTTCCACTTGGGGAGATTGACCCAAGGACAGGCGATCCAGTGGGCGAATATCGCAACTGGAGCAATCATCCGAATAACACCGCCACATGTGGTTAGTGTAAGTGACCAGTCACACAAAAAAATATGAGGGGCATTTTGCAATGCTCCTCTTTTCGATTTTGATCGCTGGATCCAATTCATTGGGGAAATTAATAGCAAATGACATTTCCCCAGGGGCACTCACCGCGGCACGATTTATGATTGGAGCCTGGATTTTAGGGGGGCTGCTTATAATTACTGGGAAATTTTGTAGCGAACACTATCGCCGACCGTTAAGATATTTACCCTTGGTGGCATCATATGCAGCGTTTTTTGTGTTGATGTTTTACGCACTTAAAACAACTTCGCCGATTTCGACATCGGCTCTGTTCACGTTAATGCCGTTGTTTTCAGCAATATTGGCGTGGATATTTCTTGGCCATGCAAGCGACAAAAATGTTTGGATGGCCCTGACAGTTGGAGCAGCAGGCGCGCTTTGGATCGTGTTTCAGGGGTCGCTAAATCGATTATTGGGATTACAACTGGTTCAGGGGGATATATTATTTTTTATCGGGCTTTTGGCTTATTCTTTCTACGCAGTCTTGATTCCAAAGTTAACGCGCGGCGAACCTGTTTATGCAATTACATTTGCCGTCCTACTGGGTGGTGCAATGGTCCTGTCATTGATGTTTTGGCAAGATATTGTATCGACAAATTGGATGGAACTACCGATGCGGGTCTTGTTGGTATTGACATATTTGGCGATCTTTGCGGGGATTTGTTCAATGTGGTTATTGACTTATGCATCGGGATATTTACCTCCGGCCCATGTAACGGCTTACACATATCTAACGCCTTTTTGGGTGATTGTCATGGAGCCTTTTACTGGGCGCGCTATGCCGAGTAGTGTCGCGATTATCGGTGTGGTTCCAATAATTTTTGCATTAGTTTTCTTGCTTAATAAACAAAAATAGTTTTTTAAGATTAGTCAAGCCTTGTGCAATTGCCATCGCGTCCCCAACGCCGCGCCATAACAACCGCCGCCCCTTTTGTTCACATAAGACAGGCTAGCATGCCGCAAGTTTACTGATATTCCCATCTCGATAGTACCATTTCATGCAGCGGCACTGGCTTAATTATCGTCAAAGGTGACGGAAGTGACGCGAGTGACACTTTTTTTCTATTATCTTTGTATATGTAATTCGTGTTTTTTTTATATTACAGTCGATAAGGCAAAAAAGCGTCACTTCCGTCACTTTTGTCACTCTACTTGAGCTTCAGGCCACAGAAGCCGCGGCCGCTGTTTCGGCGGTGGGGCGTATACCTGCGCGTTTTCAACTCCTTTTGGAAGGTGGTCTGTGTCCAAGGCAATAAGCCTTGTTGTTCAGACCAAAATCTAAAGCGCAGATATAGGTCATTGGTTGTTTCAAAGTAATTTTGTTCTTGAGCTGTCTCTTCGTCTAGGAATTGAAGCAAGATGTCTTCATCGTTGAGATATTCTGCGGATGCGTCACTCACCGACTTTGGAACTTTAAGTCCATGCTGCTGCCAGTCTATCGCACCATCGATTGCCCACCGAAGGATTGAAGGCCATTCAGTCTTGAGCTTTTCTTCCAAGTTAAGATCGCGCTTTTCTGGCGGAATTGTGACTGTGAACGGTATCATCACAACACGCGCACGGATCGCTTCATCAATTCCTCGAAAAGATGGCTGGTTATTGCCAGCAATCATGAGCGTAAGCTGGGGATCAAAGTCAAAGAAGTCTCCGCGCATAAAACGTGCAGTCATCCTGTCACCGCCTGTTAGATCTTTAATAACAGCTTCATCCCAGGTTTTGCCCTTTGGTAATTCACTCCCAACGACGAGCCTTGCTCCTTGCAAGCCAGCGAGACCGGTGGCGTGTTTATCACCGCGGCTATTCAGAAAAGTTTCAGACGCAGCGCGACGTGCATAGTCTGAGTACAGATTGGTAAGCGTGTTTAGGACCACAGACTTTCCATTTCTTCCGGTGCCATAGAGGAAAAACAGTTTATGCTCTGTTGTTCGCCCAGTAAGCGCGTATCCGGCAAGTCGTTGCATAAACGTAACAAGCTCTGTGTCTCCATTAAATGTTTGCTCAAGGAATGAAAGCCAGAGGGTCGGCTCAGATCCAATCGCAGCGGGACTACAAGCAGTTAACTTAGTTATCATGTCTGATCGCTTTGCTTCGTACATCTTACCCGTAGTGAGGTCGACGGTACCTTCAGGCGTTCCCAGCAGCATATTGTTGCGATCAAACTGCTCGGGAGTTGCTACACTTGCATGATTTGAGCGTGCTAAAGTCTCAATTGCGGAAACAGCTGATTTATTCCGCAACCAACTGGCGGTTTTCTTGGCCGCGTTTTTAATCTTCGAGCGCTCTTTTTGCTCAGCAAACTCCGCATCCGCGTCTGCTTTTTGTATCGTTGCATCTGCAAGAGCACGTAGGAAGGCGCGTATGCGCGTCATATGAAGCAACTGATCGTCAACGCACCATCTGGTGCCATCCCAAAAACACCACTTGTTCCAGCTTGCGACAAAACGAGCATCTTCATCAAAACTATCTTGGCCGAGCGCAATTGCTATTGCGTCGTGGTTAAACTCAATATGTTGTTGTGTTTTGGTGATATTGACGGTGATGCCCGGCTTGGTTGCTCGCAAGTCTGTGCCATGGTCCTGAGCAAGTTTGCAGACGGTGCCCCAACCAATCCCTCCATTGCTAGAGAAACCTTTCCATTTAGAACTGACCTCACCCGATATGTATTTACTGCCCTTTGCAGACCAAGCTTCAGCTAAATCTAGGTATGAGGTAGAAAGACTGTGTAGCCCCATGAGCACATTGATCCAATCACCATATTTGATGTCTGGATCGATTGAGTTCAATATCCGTTCGACTTCAGCACGACTGGGTTCAGGGTTTAAATCAATATCCATTGATTTTGAAAAGTAAGTGGGTCCCGCAATGATCTCTTCTGGTGCTTCAGAGCTGGGAATGTCATCGATAATTTTTTCCAACTCACTCCAATCTGTGGGGCCAAAGAAAGATGTGTCATCCACAATCCTTACCATAAAGGGTGTGCCGTCTAATTGCTTTGCATCGTTTACTTTTTGATGCGGAAAGCCAGGCAATCTCATAACACGTGGTAGATCATGAATGCCTTTGTCTGTGTTGAAAACCTTGATTAGCTTTTTTTGTT
>Ga0255775_1001759_pt1 | contig 19578 bp, 13 predicted proteins | sample 011ome_26_FD_179973 | JGI IMG/M metagenome (GOLD analysis project Ga0255775, IMG submission 179973) | Coastal salt marsh microbial communities from the Groves Creek Marsh, Skidaway Island, Georgia - 011511BT metaG (version 2) | ecosystem: Environmental > Aquatic > Marine > Intertidal zone > Salt...
TTCTTGCAACCTGCTTTGCATGATCTTCATCACCAGACTGAACATAGCCAGCTAATCCGTATTCTGTATCATTAGCAATTTCTATAGCCTCTTCTTCAGATTCATACTTTAAAATGCTAAGTACAGGCCCAAAAATCTCCTCTCGTGCAATAGTCATGTCATTGGTAACGTCTGCAAAAACTGTTGGCTTCACAAAATAACCCTCCAAAAGACCTTCAGGTCTTCCAAGACCACCTGCTACAAGTCTCGCTCCTTCATCAATTCCAATTTGGATTAAACGTTGTACTTTTTCATACTGAGCTTTATTAGAAATAGGGCCAATTTTGACGCCCTCATCTTCTGGTGAGCCAACAACTGTTGAATTTGCAACTTCAGCTGCAGCTTTCACTGCCCTTTCATAGTTTTTAGATGAAACAAGCATTCTTGTTGGTGCATTGCACGATTGCCCAGTATTCATAAAGCAATGATTCGCACCTGCGGCAGCGGCTTTTTCAATATCAGCATCATCTAAGATGATGTTAGCTGATTTACCACCAAGCTCCTGAGCCACCCTCTTAACCGTTGGAGCAGATGCAATGGCTACAGCAACTCCTGCTCTAGTTGAACCGGTAAAATGCATCATATCAATATCTTTATGCTCAGACAGAGCAGCGCCAACAATGGGGCCCAATCCATTTACTAGGTTAAAAACTCCTGGAGGCACTTTGGCTGAATCAAGAATCTCAGCAAATATAATTCCGCAAAACGGTGTTATTTCGCTTGGTTTTAATACCATGGTGCAACCTGAGGCAATTGCAGAAGCTACTTTGGTGCACATTTGATTCATCGGCCAATTCCACGGAGTAATCATTCCTATAACTCCAATTGGCTCTTTCCTGATTAAATAGTTCTTTTCAGCTCCTTCAAATTCAAAAGTTTTTAATACCTCTAATGTATCTTTGAAATGAGATAAGCCTGAGGTAACTTGGGCAACATTAGAAAGCCATAATGGTGCGCCCATTTCCTCTGAAATTATTTTTGCTAGCTCTTCTGAGTGTTTTTCATATTCTGAAATAATGCTTTCCAGCAGCTCAATTCTCTCCTCTTTGGATGAAAAGCCAAAAGTTTTAAATGCCTCTTTTGCTGATGCAACAGCTAGGTCGATATCCTCTCTAGTTCCTGCCGATATAGAACCAATAATAGATTCATTGGAAGGATTAATAACTTCAATTGTTTCTGAGCCCAGCGGTAAAACCCATTCTCCATTTATATAAAATTTAAGGTGATTAGACATATTTATTCTCACTAAAAAAAGGTTTTCATTATAGAGGATGTTTCTTTGAAAATGCTAGCATAGGTTTTAGGGTTCTAGTGAATTTATGTACTGCTTGCTTCTCTAGCATCTTTAAATGCTTGAATAGCTCTAAGCCGAGATTCTTTCAAATTAATAATAGGTGATGGATAATCAGTAGAGGAAAAAAGATCATCTTTTAGCTGGTGAATCTGCGAAATAGGAACATCTTTTAATTCAGGGATAAATTTCTTAATAAACTCTCCGTTTTGATCAAAATTTTGAGACTGAGTAATTGGGTTAAAAATTCTGAAATAAGGCGCAGAGTCTGTTCCGGTTGAGGAGCTCCACTGCCAGCCACCATTGTTGGAGGAAAAATCTCCATCTATCAAGTTTTGCATAAAAAACTTTTCTCCCAATCTCCAGTCATGAAGCATATTTTTAGTAAAAAACATCGCAACGACCATTCTCAATCTATTGTGCATCCAACCTTCAGCAAGCATTTGCCTAATACCAGCATCCACTATGGGGAATCCAGTTTTACCATTATAAAAAGCTTCAAGCTCCCTGCTTGAGTATCGCCACTTAATAGAATTTGTATAATCTTGGAACGGAAGATTTTTACTTACTTTTGGAAATGAATACATAATATTTCTGTAAAATTCTCTCCAAATGATTTCATCAATCCATTTACAAATTCCTTTATTGCCTGTTGTAAACTCAAAATTATTTAGTTTTAAGCCCTCTAAAATGCACCTTTTTGGAGATAAAATTCCAAGGGCAAGATAGGGTGAAATTCTACTTGTTCCATCAAGAATTGGTGAATTTCTTGATTCGCTATAGGACTTAACTTTTGACTGAAGAAAATTATTAAGTTTTTCATTGGCTGCACTTTCCCCAGCAGGCCAAAGATCAATACTTGCAAAATGGGTTTTAGTGAATTTTAAGGCAGATAAGTCACATGAAATTTGAGGAGGTTTTTTTGACTTTAACGGTTTAGATATGTCCAAAAAACTCATGTCAAAGTTCTCAATCCATTTTCTTTTAAATGGAGTAAAGACTGAGAAAGGCTTTCCTTGTCCGTTTTTGAGGAAACCTGGCTCATAAATCACTTGATCATTGAATGATGAAGATTGAATGCTAATTTTCTTTAACATCTCTCTTGAAGCTAAATCTCTTTCAGCCTCATTCCACCCAAACTCATTATTCCAAAATACATGATCAATTTGATAATCAACACAAAATGAAGACAAGTCTTTTGGTAAGGTCTTATAAGATTGAGTATTGATAGCGATCAATGAAATCCCTAGCACCTTAAGTGATTCTTTTAACAAGTTTAAATTATTTATCAAGAACTCATGTTTAATGTTTGATTCACTATGAGCTTCCCACTGGAAATGAGAAAAGAAGTAGATTGCATAAACTTGATCAGATGAATTCAATGCAGCGTTTAACGCAGGATTATCATCCACTCTTAAATCAGTTCTAAACCAAACTAGTCCTTTTGCCATAGAATCTCTTCCGTTATTTGATTAAAATTCGGCCTTGAAAATATTATTTTTTTCATACCAACAAATAAACTGAATTACTGAAAATAGCATTCTATGATTTGTTTGGCGACCATTTTTTCTTTCTAATAAATTTTTAGCGAATTTTTTATTCAAGATATTAGATTCAAAATTATCAATCTTTTTTAGAAAAAAAACTCTCCAATTTTCTGATAAAAGCAAATCACCTAAAGGAAAAGAAAATCCTTGCTTTCTTTCAAAGGTGAAATCATCGGGAAGTATTTTTTTTCCTAACATTTTAAGAATTATCTTTGAGCGTCCATTTCTTACCTTTAAATCAGGATGAATGTTAAGAAATGCAAAATCTATTATTTTTTTTGATAAAAATGGTGAGCGCACTTCAAGTGAATGCGCCATGCTCGCTCTATCTACTTTGACCAAAACATCTTCAGATAGAAAAGAGCAGAAATCCCCAACACTAATTCTTGTGAAGAAGTCCTGTATTAAATCAGAGTCAATACTTTGAAAATTCTTCTCACTACTAAATAGGGGATAGCTGTTAAATAAACTTTTTATATCTTCTGAATAAAAAATTGGATCGAAACTATTGGAAACTTTATTAAAATTGCTGCTAAATCCTTTTACGAATGAATACCCCCTTGAATTTGTTGAAAGAAAGTATAAAAAAATTGAGCTTAGATTATTTCTTAAGTGAAATGGAATAACTTTAGCGATGCTATGTAGCCTCATTTTTCTGTAATAGCTAGAGTATCCGCCAAATAATTCGTCTCCACCATCTCCACCAAGAACAACAGAGCAATGTTGTTTTACCGCCTCACTCAGCACATATGTTGGGATCATTGATAGATCTGAAAATGGCTCATCAAAAAAATAAGATAGGTTTTCAATTAATTCTGGTGAAATTTCTTCTGCGTTAATTTCCTCATGATCAGTTTTTAAAAAATCCGCAACTTTTCTTGCATGGGTTTGTTCATTATATTTCAGGTGATTAGGAAAAATTACAGAAAAAGTTTTTAAATCTTTTTTATTCCTAGAGGCATATGCTGCAATTAAACTTGAGTCTAATCCACCGCTCAACAAAACCCCCAAGGGAACATCTGCAATTAAACTATTTGTTACTGACTCATCCAACAATTTATCTAGGATACAAATAGCTTTTTCTGGATCAGATATATATTTAGAGGATTTAACATTAGCCACTTTTTCAACAAGATCATAATAAGGAGAAATCTTTATTTCCCTAGAATTTAAATCAAACACCATGAAGCTCGCTGGTGGAAGTTTATTAATGTTTTTAAAAATTGATTGGTTGCGTCCAACATATCCATTATAAAAAAAATTATGCAATGAATTTTTATCAACTATTAAGTCATTTAAATGAAGCTTCTTTATAGATTTGATTTCAGATGCAAAAATTAATGAGCCATCACTGTGAGAATAATAAAGAGGTTTTTGTCCAGCTATGTCTCGTGCTAAGAAAATAGAATGATTAAGATCATCATGTATCGCAAATGCAAACATCCCATCGATTCTATTTACGCAATCAACCCCCCACTCTATGTATGCATTCAGTAATACTTCTGTATCAGAAGTAGAGTTAAAAATATATCCCTTTTGTATGAGTGTTTTTCGAAGTAATTTAAAATTATAAATCTCGCCATTGAATACAATTTTAAAATTTTTGCATGCACTTATTAGGGGCTGATCCCCATTTTTAGTTAAATCTATGATTGATAACCTCTTGAAGCCCAATGCATCTTTGCAAGAATTATGAGTCCATATCCCAAAAGAGTCAGGCCCCCTATGAGACATAAGGCTTAAGGCATCATTGAAAATTTTTTTATCAATGAGATGATTTTGATGAGATGCTCCTAATATTCCGCACATAAAGTATATTTCGTGAAGTATGTATAAATTTTTATATTTTTATATTGTAAAGGGCTTTCTTGCAAAAAACTTAGCATTCAAATTTCAGCGCAAAATTTAATCCTTACATACTTTAGCTCATAGTTCCAAAACATAACGATGCTAATATTTTTTAAAATTAGTCTTTAATTTTGCCATTTGTAAATATTGCATCGACTCTATAGTCTGGATGAAAATTTTGAAGAGATACATCACCTCCTGCCGCTTTAACAATTGCTGCGCCAGCTGCAATATCCCACAAAAAAATACCATCTTCTTGATAAGTTTCAGCTTTTCCAGCAGCAACATAAACAGCTGACATTGCTGCAGATCCGATCATTCTAATTTTTTTCCAAGCCTGAAAATTATCAATCAACTTCTTAAACTCATCGTCAGAGTAATGTGTTTTTGCTGGAATACCTGTCATCAATGTTGACTCATTTTTGGAGGATAATGATGAGACACTAATTGCTTGATCATTCATAAAGGCTTTTGATTCAATATGGCCAAAAAAAATTTCATTATTATTAAAATCATTTATGACACCCAAAATAGGTTTATCTTTACTCATCAATGCAATAGATACACAACTTATAGGTATTTTTCTTAGAAAGTTTGAAGTTCCATCAAGAGGATCTATGATCCAGTATACTTCATTGAGTTTGTTACTTAGTCCAGTCTCTTCTCCTAAGATTGCATATGGACTATTTAAAGTTAAGTACTTTTTAATTTTATTTTCAGTATCTATATCAAGTTGTAATTTTAAATCACGTCCTTTATTTAATAGCACTTTTAAATCAAGGCCTTGGGATTTTACAATAAATTCACCTGCCAATAAGGCAGCCGCTTTAGCTATTTCAAGGCAGCGATCTAAGTCAACCATTGATGAACTTCCTTTTAAAGAAAAAACTTATTATGCTAAATATTCTTTGAAACAAGCGTTTTGTTGAAATACATGCTTTAACTTTATTGAGAGCAAGAATATTAAGGTTAATATTTGCTTTTGTTGATACGCTTCTTGTTCTATCAGCAAATCCGTATTTGACTATGCTAACTTTCATGCTAATTGGAAGGAGTAACACGATAGATTACATTTGCTTTGTCATCTGATATGAGGATACTTCCATCACTCATGATGAATGGAGCAGCAGGCCTTCCATGCACTGTCTGACCTTCTAGCCATCCAGAAATGAAATCTTTTATAGTCTCAACATTGCCTTGGTCATCAAAAATAACCCTTATAACTTTATAACCAACTTTTGAGGACCTATTCCATGAGCCATGAAGAGTAATGAAGGCATTATTAGCAAAATTAGGAAACATATTTGCTGAGTAAAAAGTCATTCCAGTAGGAGCAACATGAGCACCCAGTTCAGCTATCGGATCAACCATATCGAATCCTGATTGCATGTCCCCAAACTCAGGATCAATAATATCTAAAGCATGCTTATAGGGAAATCCATAGAAACTACCTTCAGAATCAACCCTATTGAGTTCACATGATGGGGAATCATCTCCGAGCCAATCACGCCCATTATCTGTAAAATATAATTTATTTGATAAGGGATGAAAGTCAAAACCAACTGAGTTTCTTACTCCTTTTGCTACATATTTCCATGATTGATTCTCTAACTTGATGATACTTGCATGTCGCTTGTCTGCAGATAAGCAAACATTGCACGGGGCCCCAACATTTAAATATAAATAGCCTTCATTATCGTGGCGTATCCATTTCCATCCATGCCATTCATCATCTGGAAGATCATTTGTTACAAGTGTTTTTTTGGGAATCCCTGTAGGGTTTATAGCAAGCCAATTTTCAATATTTTCTATCTTCCAAATGGAATCAATTTCAGAGAAATATAAGTCACCACCAAAATAGCTCACACCCGTAGAAAAAGTTAAATTTTTTGCAATAATTCTCCTTTCATCGGCTTCACCATTCCCATCAGAATCAAATAAAGCAATTATTTGTCCTGATCTTTCTCCAACAAAAATGGTCCCCTTTTTTCCTTCAGTCATTTGACGCGGTGAATTAAGGTTTGAAGCATAAACATTGATCTTGATATTTTCTTCTGATGTGAGTTTGTCTAAGTCAAAGGCGTAGCTATTTGATAAAAAAGTTATTGATGAAATAAGAATAAATTTTCTAAGCATCTTTTTTTCTGTTAAACCCATGAACATTTTTAGTTAATATTGAAATGCATTTTTCTATATCTAGGTTTAGTAAATGTAGTTTAAGATCTTTGATTTCATTAACAAAATTATCTGAGGGTTTTGGTTCTAATGATTTGAAGATTTTAGGATTATTTGTAGGAATTTCTTGACCAGAAATTAAAAGCTCCTCGTAGAGTTTTTCTCCAGCTCTAAGGCCTGTTTCAATAATCCTTATGCCTTGTGTCTTTTTATCAAAAGTATAATTATATCCCTTCAGGTTTATTAATCTTTTAGCCAGGTCGATTATTTTGATTTGCTCTCCCATGTCTAAAATAAAAACTTCTCCGCCCTCTGACAAGGCCCCAGCTTGCATAACAAGATTTGATGCTTCTGGAATAGTCATGAAAAAACGAGTTACTCTAAAATCTGTAATTGTGACGGGACCTCCATGTTTAATTTGCTTTAGAAAAGTTGGGATAACAGACCCTGAAGAGTTCATTACATTTCCAAATCTTACCATTGAAAAAATTGTGTTTGTCGAAGATGCATCAAAATATTGAGCAACTTGTTCAGCATATCTCTTAGTTGCGCCCATCAGATTTGTTGGCCTTACAGCTTTATCTGTTGAGACCATAATAACTTTTTTAACGTTATGTTTATCAGCTAGCTTACAGACAGCATATGTTCCAAAGATATTATTCTTTATCCCTGTTAAGATGTTCTCCTCTAACTCTAGCATGGGAACATGCTTATAAGCAGCTGTATGATAAATATGATCAATCGAATGCTTCATGAAGAAATGCTCAAAAGACTCTTCATTTGAAACATCATGCAAGATGGGAATAATCTCTAAATTTAGGTTTAAAGATTCTGCTAGCACTAAAGCCTCCTCATAAATAGTAAAAAGACTATACTCAGAGAAATCAACTAAGAGAATTTTTTTAGGATTTGAGTTAAGAATTTGCCTAACAATTTCGGAACCAATAGAGCCGCCGGCGCCAGTGATCATAACGTTTTTATTTTGTAAATTAACTTTTTTAAGGGTTGAAACTCTATCCTTAGGCAATAGATCATCCAAAGATAAGTCTTGAATATCATCCATTCTTTTTTGATCGCCTATTAATTGATGTATTGAAGGCATAGACCTTACAGAAACATTTAATAGGCGCAGCTTTTCGATAATTTTTAATCTGCCCTCAAAACCTACACTAGGCATAGCGAGGAGAACTTCAACTTTTTTATACAATAAAATAACCTTAGATAATTTAGATATTTTTGAATAAACTTCTATTCCATCAATTTTGGCTCCATTTAAATCTTTATTGTCATCAAAAAAAGCTATAACCTTGGTAGATGGATCTGCATTTAATAAATACATGAGCTCAATCCCACTGGATCCAGCACCATAAATAATAACCGGTTTGTAATTTATATTGATTTTGTATGGATTTAATATAATTTTTGCGATTAATCTAATTGCGCTCGTTAATGAGAAGAAAACTAGGCTCAAAACAATACCTTGAAGAATTATGATTACACCTATGTCAATATCATATTGATCAAGTTTATAAAGATAAATCCCACTCCAAGATAAACCAAAAATTAATGAGCCTATAAAATTTGCAGTTAAGTGTTTCACTGGATCATAAAATCTAGACATGGAACGATACATGTCGCTTAAATGAAAGAAAATGATGCCCATGAGAATGGGAACTAAAAATCCTAGAAAATTAGAGTAAATTGATATTATTAATGTTGATAACTTACCGTCTAAAAGATAGGAAGATACAGGGGGCCCAATAATAATCCAAGCAAAAAAACCTACTAAAAAATCTGCAAAAACAATTATTGAGATTTTGGTTTTTCTTGAAAATTTAATTATATTCATAAGTTTTTGGAGGCAAGCTTTAATACCTGACGAATATTTTCTTTGTAAGCAAATAATTCTTTTTTTGTAATAGTTGGATGCACCAAAAACATCAAAGATTCTTCGCCTACTTTTTTTGCATTAGGCAATCGAGGGATATTGTAATTTTTTTTAAAAGTTTTTTCTAAGTATATCTCTGGGCAGCTTCCAGAGAAACATGGAAAACCTTTCTTATTTAAAGCTTCAATAATCTTATCCCTGCTCCAATTAGTTTTTATATGATCTATATTTAACAATATGTAGCATTTGTAATATGCATGCTCCATATACTCAGGAGTTGATGGGATGTTAACTAATGGGAGATCTTTAATGGCTTTGTAAATTTCAGCAGCATTTTTATTTCGTAATCTAGTCCAACTTTTCATTTTTCTTAACTGAATTCTACCAATAGCTGACTGCATCTCTGTTAACCTATAATTTGATCCAATAGAGTCATGCACATATTTAAATTTGAAAGATTTTTTTAAATTAAGTTGTTCAATTTTTTTAAAATTTTTTCCATGATTGTTAAAAGATTGGGCAAACAAATAAAGCTTTTTGGAATTGGTTGTTATCATCCCGCCTTCTCCACCAAGCGTCATGATTTTGTCATTGCAAAATGACCAGGCTCCTATATGACCTATAGAGCCTACACTTTTGCCTCTATATTTTGCGCCATGTGCCTGAGCGCAATCTTCAATAACAAATAGATTATGTTTTTTTGCAAGTGACATAATTTGAGTCATCTCGCAAGGCATTCCAGCCAAATGAACACATATAATTGCTTTAGTTTTTTTTGTTATGGCTTTGGATATTTGATCAGGTGAAATATTTTGAGAATTTTTTTGAATATCCACAAACACCGGCTTGGCACCAAGAAGATTGATGCATGATACGGAGGCAACAAAACTTCTAGGAGTTACAATAACTTCGTCACCCTTTGAAATTTGAATTGCTCTTAATGCAATATCTAGTGCCAGGGTTCCGTTTGCAAGAGCAAGCGAATATGTTGTACCTATAAATTTTGCAAATTCTTTTTCAAATTTCTTTCCTATTTCTCCAAAAAGATAATTTACTTTAGCTGACCTTAGCACCTTAGAAACAGCTATAATTTCTTCTCGAGTATATTGAGGCCAAGAATTTTTCATATTACTTTTGCTATATTTTGTGTAAAAAAACTGATAATTTTAAATTAAATTATGTCAGAAATTGAATCCTTATGTATAAAGATTTTTTAAAGCCTTGCTTTGATAAGTTAATGGCACTTATCGCTATCATAATGCTATCTCCATTGTTAATAATAATTTCATTAACAATACTTGTTTTAAACCAATCAAATCCTTTTTTTATTCAAGAGCGACCTGGAAAAAATGCAAAAATATTTAAATTAATAAAATTTAAAACTATGAATGACTCCAAGGACATAATGGGTAAATATCTCGAAGACCATCTAAGAATTAATAAATTTGGAAGTTTTTTAAGAAAAAGTAGCTTGGATGAACTTCCTGAGCTTGTGAATGTTCTTTTAGGTCAGATGAGCTTTGTTGGTCCCAGACCATTATTAATTGAGTATTTACCTCTCTACTCTGATGAGCAAAAAAAAAGACATGAGTGTAAACCCGGAATTACTGGGCTGGCACAAGTTAGTGGAAGAAATCTTTTAAGTTGGGATGAGAAATTTAAACAAGATATCAAATATGTTGAGAACATCTCATTTAAAAACGACTTATTTATACTAATCAAAACTTTTGGTGTCTTATTTAAAACAGCTCATGTCAACCAGTCTGAAACTATTACAATGGAAAAATTTAAAGGAAACAATTAATTCTATGTTTGAAAGCTTATTTAAAAAACAATCTACCTCAAAAATTATAAAAACTAATGCGACTGATGCTGTATTAAGACTAATGTTTGAAATGGCCATAAGCGATGGCAGGCTTGATAAGGCTGAGCTTGAGTTGATTAAAAAAAGAGCAATTAAAAGCGGCTATATAGATGAGAAAGTTTCGAAAATTATCAACAGGATAATTGATGAAACCGAAGAATCAGTTTCTTTTTATCCATCGGTAAAAGAAATTAACGATACCCATTCATTTGAAGAAAAAAAGGAGCTGCTTTCAATCTTGTGGAATCTAGTTGCAGCTGATTCTTCTGTAGATGCATACGAAGAAAATTTATATTTTAAAATAGCTGAACTGATTAAAATTAAAAGATCTCTAGCTAATCAAATAAAACAACAAAACTCTTAAGGCTTATTTACATATATCGGTGATGACCAAGCCCTTTCATTTGTCATACTCAAACAATTATCTCCAAAATCGGTTCTAAAACTTCCTTTACAAAGCTTAAACTCATCTCTTTGTGATAGAGGCGCTCCGTTAATCGCGAGGGTTGCTCTTTGAATTGCTCTTACGTAGTAAACACTATCTCTGGAAAAATTATCATCTTCAAATTCCACAATGCATTCACCACTTCCCTGACATGGAATAGTCTTCCATGGATCTTGAATCAAGGGGCTAATTGCTTCTCCAACATAAACTTGTGGCGTAATCTTAACAACTTCTATTTTTTCAATTACCTCTCTTTCATTACTTGGGTTATAACACTCGCCCGCACATAAGTACTCCAGTCGATCGGAAGACAAAGAATCTATAGACTCTTCTGGACAGCCTGATTCTTGTTTAAAACTACCTGCAGCCCTAACGACAAATTGTGGATTTTGGCTCATGACAATCTCAGAACCCATGGGAGCTATTCCGTCATCGGAATTTATGAGATCAAACCATAATAATATTCTCGGGCCACTGGTTCCATAAACATTTTTATTCTTTAACGCTGTCCAAATTGCATCCTTACCTCTTCCTTCTGCATGCACAGCCAAGATGCCACCTGGGTAGACGAAACTGGAAACTCTTTCGCTGTCAGGCTGGCTTTCTCCAGGAGTAATTTTGGGGATTTCAGGGAATTTTGGATCTGCAGCTTTATTTTGATATGCCCAGATTTTTGATTTAACACCAGTGGCAAAAGTCATCTTTCTTCTTTCATACTGTTTGTAACCAGTTCCAGGTCTTGCAGTATGATCATCTGTAGAGGCAATGAATCCAAAATTATATCTTTTTGGTGAATATTGAGACTGTTCGAAATTAGATATCGCTAGGGCGTATTGAGCTGATTGTTTGGGTCTATAGTTGAAAGCTGGTTTAAAACAATCAGTGCATTGATCACAGCTTAACCACTCTTCAGGTTTAGCCTCTGGGAAAACCATATTGGTATAAGGACCACCAGCTAAAGTGTATTGTTTTGCAAGTTCAACCCTTGCATCGCACTCTTCCGTTGTCAGTCCATCACATCGTTTTTTCTGCATTTCACCGGCTTGCCAGCAGCATGGAAGAAAATCCTCAGTTGGCTCGGGACAACTCATTGTCTGGTTTTGAAGAAAATTAGCTGATGCAATATCTCTATACTCTTCACTATTACCATGACCAGACATAATTTCTAAAAGAATCTGCTTCTCGGAATCATGTCCTTCATCATTCAGGCGATTATCCCAAGAGGTGCCCAATGGGACATGAAAACCCCATGATTGCCCATGTGGGATCACAATGCTATCGGTATTCCATTCATCTAATTTAGAAAAAAGCTCTCTAGGGGTTCTTGCATACTCATAACAATCTAGGGGAAGTTCCTTAGAGTCAACTCCCTCTTCACAATAAGGGATATTCCTGACCTCGTTCAAAAGCCAATTTAAATCTGAATACCTTTTGAAATTAAACACATCCAACCACCTCGCTTTTACTGCTTGTTGGGTGGTATCAAACACACCTAAACCAGATTCTGGGGTACGAGAGCCTATGGGTCTCGCAGGCAAATTATAAATATCCTTAAAAATGACATTTCGATGACCCCAGTGATTTTCTTTGGTAGTACCAATCTGAGTCCACTCCCATCCTGGGAAAACAACCAAATCAGTTGTTAAAGTGTCTTCATTTGAGATATTGCATTGTTGAATAATTTTTTTCTGTTCCCGCCAATGATCGGGAGTAAGACCTTCAGCATGATCATTGAAGCTGAAAAAGTCCAAATTTGCACAGTATCTGGCAAAATCACAAGCCATAGAGCTATCATGCGCTCCCTGGAGACCCATCATAGGCAATTCAAGCGTAAAGGCATCTATAGAATAAGTAGTATGAACATGCAAATCCCCAAAAAGAATTTGAGATGCATCTTCTTCAGCTACCATAAGACTTTCTTTAGTCTGAAAAAATTTTAAATCTTGTTGCCTAATTGCATCACTTGATCGCGGAGGACCCTCTAGCGTTCCTGGATCGACATCAGACCCGCAACTTATTAATAAGAGCAGAAGGGTAAAAAATAAAAAAGGTGAATTACTTTGAATTAACATTAAAAAACAGTAGCTGACCCATATTCTTCGATTAAATCGGTTTCAATTTTTCTTCGCTCATAATTGGTTTCAAACTCCATGCAAGCACCTTGATTCCACTTACCAAATTCCTTCTCTAAGCGATCTCCGATATTAAAATACATTTCTTCTGCTAGTAAACATTTTTCTAACAAAGTGCCAATTGAAGATAATTTAATATTTTCCATAATAAGCTCAAGAGACAATATCTCATTATCAAGTGCTAAATGAGCATCAGAATCGAGTTTTATAAAAGTTCTTTCTCGAGAATTAAACTTTTTCCATGAAGTGCTTTTACCGGTATCAGGGATGCCTGTTTTTGCAAATGAAGCCCAAGAGTTCATCATGGTTTTCATCATTTGATCTCTGAGCTCTCCTTTCGGATAAACATATCGTCCAATTGGCCCAAATTTAAAGTCACCAGTAATAAAGGAAATCTCAAATCCATGAGCAGCACCAATTAGATTAGGAAAATCTGCAAAGTATGATGATGTTTGGTCATCCCAATCAAATCTATATGCGTAGAGTGAATCAAAACCAGATTTTTCTAGCTCAATTAATGGGTCATCAACCCCTCTTAGTTTCCATCCCTGAGAACGCGCTTCAACCCAGAACTTATATAAGTCCTCTTTTTTAAATTCAATTTTTGGAATAGGTACTAACTTTGTTAATGGATAAGATGCGTTTACAAAATACCTATTTGATCCCAACCATAAAGAAAGCTCATCCTTGTTTGATCCAGCAATAACTGGAATTTTATTTTTTTTAGAGGCGGAAGCAAGACCAGCACTCACTCCATCAAAATGAACCACTACTCCATCCCTAGTAAGAAGAGGCAATCGATCATAGGTATCTTTAGAGAGCTTTGCATAAACAGCTAAAAGAGCTTTACCATCAATGGATCTCAAATAACTTTGATATTGTTGACCCCACTGATTAGGATCTTTATTGAATAAACTTTTTATACTTTCATATTTAGAAAAATCAAAACTTGAGAGGACCAAATCAGAGCCTAATTGATTCACTGTAAAGCCTGCTTGATTTATGCCTATCGCCTCCTCTTTTGTATAACTGGTTGTATAACCTGATTGAGAGATAGCCTTATGAAATAATCCCTCTCCCATAGGCGAAGCAAGCAAAGATAATACATTATGTCCTCCAGCTGACTCTCCAAAAATTGTAATGTTTTGAGGATCGCCACCGAAACTTTCGATATTATTCTGCACCCATTTCAAGGCCTCCATAATATCGAGCGTTCCAAAATTAGAAGTTTTATCAAGCCCATCTTGCAGTCCCTGTATGGCAGGATGAGTAAACCAACCCATGGGTCCCAAACGATAATTTATTGTGACCACAAGCACCTGATGCTTACGAATTAGCTCTGAAAAATTATAGTAATCTTTGATCCCTGATGTATTTCCACCACCATGAATCCAAAACATGACTGGTAGATTTTGATTTGAATAGTCTTTAATGAAAGGTGCCTTTATATCCAGGTACAAACAATCCTCTTGCCCAACTATTCCTTTCCCTTGTATTCCTGCATAAATACTTGCCTCCTGCAAGCATCCATTGCCCTCTTGAGGTGCAATCTTAGATTCAGGTGATACTAGCGGCCTAGGAGCTTTCCATCGGAGATCTCCCTCAGGAGGAAGCGCATATGGAATGTCATCCCAAATGATAATATTTCTATTTACTACTCCTTCTGTTATTCCAGATGAAGTAGCAACTGTTAATGAAATTCCTTGCTGAATGGGATTCATGCACGAGACTATAATGAATAAACAAAAAATGTTAATTAAAAAATACTTATTAGTTAGTCTTTTGTTCATAAAGTAATTTTAGCGTTTTTTGTTAGGCAGAGATTTTATTTTAGGAGCAGAATTAATAAATGCAATCAATTGATCAGCAGAATTGATATTAAACATAAGATAAGTATGGCTCGATTAGTCAAAAAATTCCTGATTCTTCATCATCACTTATAAAATCAATACTAAAAATGACTAATTATTATATTAATCGTAGAAAAAATATTAAAAAATATGAATTATTATGTTGAATCATAAAAATATTAATGGAATCATTACTCTTAATTATTAAATGAGGTATTAAATGGTGTTAACTGCAGTAATTAAAGAGAGAACAAACATTGATCTTCACAATGAATTAATCAAAAAAGCTGAGGATCTCATTCCTGTGCTTAAAGAGAGATCAGAATCAGCAAATACTGATAGAAGAATTCCTAAAGAGACCATACAAGACATGAAAAATGCTGGATTCTTTAAAATTTTACAACCCAAGCAGTATGGTGGTTTTGAATTAGATCCTCATACTTTTTCTGAAGTGCAGTTAAGAATTGCTCAAGGATGCATGTCAACAGCCTGGGTTCTGGGTGTTGTTGGAATTCATCCTTTTCAACTAGCCTTGTACGATGAAAAAGCTCAACAAGAAGTTTGGGGAGAAGATGACAATACGCTTGTTTCATCATCTTATGCTCCCATGGGTCAAGTTACTCCTGTTGAGGGCGGTTTCCAATTCTCAGGTCATTGGCAATGGTCCAGCGGCTCAGAGCATTGTGACTGGGCTCTCCTTGGTGGCTTAATATTCCCACCTGAGGGAGGTGCCCCAGAATATAGAACCTTTCTAATTCCGAAAAGTGATTATGAAATCAAGGACACCTGGTACTCAATGGGTTTGAAAGCAACTGGTAGTCAAGATATTCATGTCAATGATGTTTTTGTACCTGAGTATCGAACTCATAAACAATCTGATGGTTTTAACCTCACCAATCCAGGATATGCAGTAAATAAAAATGATTTATACAAAATACCTTGGGGACAATTATTCGTCAGAGCAGTTTCTACTCCAGCGATTGGTGCCACAAAAAAAATGTTAGAGCTATTTATTGATGGTGCCAATAATAAAGCCTCAAGCGATCCTGCAAAATTAGCTGGTGATACTCATACCCAAACAATTGTTGCTGAAGCGGCTTCAAAACTTGATGCATTAGAAACCGTGATGTTTAGAAACTATGATGTGATGGTTGATCAGGCTGGTAATCAAGGCGGCATCTCCATGATTGATAGGGTTAAATTTAGATATGATGCCTCGCTTGTTATAGATAAGTGCCTTGAGGTAGTTGATACGCTATTCTCTAATGCAGGCGGTGGTGCCGTATTTGCAGGCAGTGATATCCAAAAAATATTTTTAGATGTTCATACTTCCAGAGCACATGTTGCTAACAATCCAGTAAGTTTTTCCAGAAACTATGGCGCGATGCAGCTCGGCGTAGAAAATACAGACTATTTTGTATAAATTTTAAAGGTGGTAACCACCATCAACTGGAATGCAATGACCAGTGATGTATCCCGCCTTACTCGAAGCCAAAAACACAGCAGTGTCGGCAACTTCTTTTGGAAATCCAAATCGTTTAATAGCTAAAGTATTCATCACAGCTTCATGCCATGCATCATCAAAGAAAGTATTATTTTCTTCTCTTAATCTATGAAAAATTCCTGTATCTATAACTCCAAGAGCTATGGAGTTAGCCCTGATACCATTTTTTCCCTCCTCTTTTGCGATCCCTTTTAAGACATGCTCAATGGTAGCCTTGGGGGCAACAGACAAAATATCTCCGGGAGGATACTTGAATAATCCTGCAGAGCTTATAAAAACTATAGAGCCTTTGGACTCACGCAAATAAGGTAATCCAGATTTTATTAAATTAAAAAAGCCATTGATATCTGAATTGATAACTCCTTGCCATAAATCAGCATCTATTTCACTAATAAATTTTTGAGGAATATCAAATCCAGCAGCATTAACAAGAGTATTGATACACCCATAATCTTTTATTACTTCTTTGAAAGTCTCTTCTACTGATTGAGCATTGCTGTTATCTAATTGATAAATTTTTACATCAGCATCAATTTCATTTGCTATATCAATAGCAGCTTGCTCATTCTTATAATAAGTAATGGCAACCCTGGCATTAGAGTGAGCAAATTCTTGAGCACACAGTGATCCAATGCCTCCGCTACCTCCAACGATCAAAACACAACCTTTTTGAAAATTTGAATCTATCATGTGAAACTCTTCTCAATCAATTTCTCGTCAGACAAGGCCTCTCCAAGCTGACTAGTAAATTGTACTGCATAGACCCCATTAATTGCGCGGTGATCATAGCTCAGTGAAAGTGGTAAAAAACTTCGGTTCTCAAACCCATCTTTGCTTGAAACAACCTTCTCGAAAGTTTTTGAAATTCCAAGTATTGCTACTTCTGGTGGGTTAATAATGGGTGTAAAGAATTTCCCTCCTATTGCGCCCAATGAACTAATGCTAAACGATGCACCTTTTAGCTCAGCAATTTTTAACTTTCGTTTTTTTGCTGCTTCAGCTAATTTACTTATCTCTCCTGAGATTTCTATAATCGATTTTAATTGAGCATTCTTTATATTTGGAACAATAAGCCCTTCGGGGGTATCTACAGCAATTCCGAGATTAACATAATCTTTTAAAATAATTTTTTCTATGCTCTTATCCAAAGAAGAATTCAGCAATGGAAAATCAGTAAGTAAGTGAGATGTAATTTTTGCTATGAAAGCTAGGGGTGATATTTTTACTTTATGTTTTTTGCATAATTGAGTTCTCGCTTCCAGCATTACATTTAAATCACATTCATCATGCTGAGTCACATGAGGAATATTTATCCATGATGTATGAAGATTAGTCAGAGAAGATTTTTGAAACTTAGAAAGTTTTTGTTCTTGAACTGGCCCCCATTTTGAATAATCAATATCAGGCTGAGAAAACTCAAAGCTATTATTCACTGGAGTTAAGGAAAGTCTAGATTTTACAAATAAGTGCAGGTCTTCTTTTTGTATCCTATTCTTTGGTCCTGAAGGCTGAACAAGCGAAAGATCTATTCCAAATTCCCTTGCAAGCTTTCTAACAGCTGGTCCCGCGTAAATATTCGAATTATTAAATGTTGATGCAGGTGGAGGTATCTTTTGTTTTTCTAAAATGGCTGTTGGCTCAGTTTCAATATTGCCTGGCTCCTTGAAGGCTGTTGGGCCTTCTTTAGACTCATTCTTACTTGAATCCTCTTCAACCTTCTGATCAGAATTATTGATTACTTCTATTTGTAAAAAAGGTGAGCCTGAATTTACTGAATCGCCTATTGAAACATCGATGGAAATAATTTTACCTGCTTCAGAGGCTGGGATTTCCATTGCCGCTTTATCAGATTCCAGCACAATAATTGGGTCTTCGGTGTCAACTTGATCGCCTACTTTTGCACAAATCTCAATAACTTCTACATCTTCAGCTTCACCTAAATCAGGAATATGAATAATTTTTTTTGCCATTAAACTTCCCAAGGGTGAGGCTTGCTTGGATCAACCTTTAATTTCTTATAAAAAGCTGAAATTTCTTTTTTGCTTAGATCGCCTTTTCGAAAAAGTGAGTAAACAGCAACTCTTGCAATATTATTTGCGTCTACTTCAAAAAACTCTCGAAGCTTTGCTCTGGAATCACTTCTACCATAACCATCTGTACCAAGTGTGTAGTAGGGTCCATTAATATAACCTCTAATTTGTTCTGGGTAGGCTCGCATATAGTCAGTAGCTGCAATTACAGGAGTGTCTGAGCATGGCAAGCATTCACCTATATAACTTAACTTTTGTTGTGCAGTAGGATTAAGCTCATTAAAACGCTCGGTTTCCATCCCATCCTTTCTTAACATATTTAAACTAGTAGCACTCCAAACGTCAGCTGCAATCCCAAAAGAATCAAGTATTTTTTGGGCCTTGATTGATTCATTGAGAATCGACCCTGAGCCAATTAAAGTTACTTGGGGAGCGTTATGATTATGGAGTTTATATAAACCTTTGATAATTCCTTCTTCTGAATTTTTTGGTTGAGCAGGCTGAAGGTAGTTCTCATTGGTAACAGTTATGTAGTAATAATAGTTTTCTAAATCAACAAACATTTTCTTGATTCCATCTTTAAAAATAACCGCTAATTCATAAGCATAAGCTGGATCATATGAACGACAGTTAGGAATTGTTGAAGAAAAAATATGACTGTGGCCGTCTTGATGCTGCAAACCCTCTCCATTTAGAGTGGTTCTTCCTGAGGTTGCCCCAATTAAGAAACCTTTTGCCTGTGAATCACCTGCCGCCCATGCAAGGTCATGAATGCGCTGAAAACCAAACATTGAATAAAACAAGTAGATAGGAATCATGGGAATGTTGTAGTTTGAATATGCTGTTGCAAGTGCAATCCATGCAGAGAATGCTCCAGCTTCATTGATGCCCTCTTCAAGCATGACCCCATCTTTAGATTCTTTGTACCACATAACTTGATCAGCATCCTCAGGTTTATATTTTTG
>Ga0255775_1001760_pt1 | contig 19572 bp, 36 predicted proteins | sample 011ome_26_FD_179973 | JGI IMG/M metagenome (GOLD analysis project Ga0255775, IMG submission 179973) | Coastal salt marsh microbial communities from the Groves Creek Marsh, Skidaway Island, Georgia - 011511BT metaG (version 2) | ecosystem: Environmental > Aquatic > Marine > Intertidal zone > Salt...
CAATGAAATCTTCCTCTGTATATCTAAATATAAGTTTTCCCATTTTTAATACAAATTATAAGATTTCACATCCGATTGCAAGTAGTGGTTCTGCCTTCTTGTACTTCATAAATTCAGTTTTACCATCGGGTAATTTTACCATTACTCGTTCGTTTCTACCATATTTTTTAGGTGCAGTTATCGTTGCAGTATACCTTCTAACTTTATCGGTGATTAGAATCCCATTAAGGTGGTCTATCTCATGTTGAGCACAAACTGTTTCTAATAACCCCTCATCGGAAAAGAACTCGTTAGAATCCTTCCATTCAGTTGAATCAGGTGAGAAGATTACAGTTCCTAAGTTATCACACTCAACTGTAAATGATTTGTGTCTAACTGTCTTAACAGGTTTCTTTAATGTTTTATCCAATGATAAACATTGTTCTACATATGCAACCGTTTCTTTAGAAACTTCTGTTACAACTGGGTTGATTAGAACTAATGGTTCTTTAACATTGATAACACATGCACGAACATCTAAACCAATTTGATTTGCCGATAACCCAATACCACCAAATTTAGCTAATCCATCTAATAGTTTTGTAGAGATATCATCAATCTCTTCCTGTGTCATTGGTTTACTCACTAATGGAGTTTTTAATTTACTCGGATTCTTTATAAGCTTCATCTTGAAATATTGTTAATTGATTTGTAACTAATTCTCTTTCGGTTAAATCAGAACCCCATGGTCTCTGGTAAATTGTTTTACCGCCATCGGGTGATTCGTAAATAAACTTACCCTTCATTTGGGTTTTAAGTTCATCAAATTTTTGAGTACTCTGATAGTAAAGTTCTCTAACCTTTTTTCCGAGTTCCATGTCATTTGGGTACTCTTTTACTAATTGTTCTATATCCATATTATTCTGCTATGTTTAAATACTTTTCTAATAACCAAGAAGAAGATTGAACCTTATCACCTAAACCCCATACTGATTCTATTCCTAAAGAATCACATACTGAATTTTCTGGTGTTGTAGTTTCTGTTCTATCACCACCATTACCAAATGCCATTACACCTGTTGGTAAATCACCATGTTCTCTGATGTATCGTGTTCGTGATTGTTCGATAAAATCAATTGCCGTATCATCTAACTTATCTTTAGGATTCATGATATAAACCCAATCAACATTTTTAAGATTATCTATGATGAATGCACGTTCTTTCTCATCCATAAATGATTTACCTTTCTTACGATGTAACCATTTATCATTATTTAATCCTACCCAAACTTCATCAGCAAGTTCTTTGGCTTGATTAATACATTCGATATGTCCTCGATGGACAGGGTCGAATCCCCCACTTAATAATATAACTTTGTATTTTTTCATATTGTTATTATTTTATAATATAAAGATACGAAATATTTTTCGTTTATCCAAATTATTTACAATCATTTTAGAAAAATTTAGTATTAAAGTCTCCATTGAGAATATCAGTAGATGATATTTTAATTTTTGGAAACTCGTCTATATAGTCAGTCTCAGCAGCTGCAGTTGAATAACATTCACCAAGTGTTACTACGAGATTACGTGGTTTCATAGATAACTCCTTTGATAAAACTTCTAAGAAAAGAGAATAAAGTGAAACTAGATGAGGTAATTCATAAGTAACATCACATCGTAATATACTAATTGAAAGTGACAATTCATTATTATTTTTGTGAATTTGAAATCCATTATGATTTGGATTAAATGCCATGAATTGCAATTCATTAGTATTCCAGGATGAGATATACATAATTTTATTAGAATTGCTTTTTATATCTGAAATTAGTTCTTTTAATTGGTCAACTCCATTAAAATCTCTCCATTGCTTTCCATACATTGGTCCAGGGTGGGCCCATCCGTCTGAAAAGTCTTGTACTTGCTTTATTGTATCTATAAATTCTTCTTTTGTAAATAAATTTAAACCAAGGTGATTATTAGTTAATGTCCACGTTTTATATCGATTATATAATATATCATCCCATGTATGGTTTCCAAATTTCCACAATACATTCACATCGACACTACCTCGTAGATACCATTTCAATTCAGATACTACGTTATCAAAATTTACAATTTTATTGGAAATTATAGGAAACCCCATTGATAAATCATGTCTTAAAGTATAACCAAAAAGACCACCGTGGGTGTCAACCGATGCTATTAAATTATTATATTCATTTATTATACTATTCATTGAAATATTTATTTTAAAAATTTATTAGTTATAAATTCTATTTTATTATTGATGGTTATATCTGTATCATAATTTATTAGATGAATGAAATCCCATTTTAATAATTTAATAGATAAATCATTATGAGTTGGTGGGGAGTCGTGAATATAACCATAGTCAACTTTCATAAATGTTAAATAATACGTTAACAAGAATTGTTCTAAAAATGGTGAATAACAATCTTCTTGCTCTTTTACAGATAATATTGATAAGACTTCATGATATATTTCCTTAACTAAGATGGGATGTGACACCATTACAAGTGAATGGTTTGATATGTTAGAAGGTATATCCCACCCATGATTGTAGTATTCTGAAAACTTACTATGATATTTATCAAATGGTTTTTTATAAAGTCTATATAAATATTTATCTTCATCATATGAGTTCCAATCTGTATCATCAGTAATATTCTTTAATTCTGGATATGCAAAATCAATAGTGTTTTTTTGAATTGGTTTTTTAAAAATAATAGTATCAAAATCTGAAATGATATATGGCTCAGTCTGTTCCATCATCGCCAGGATTTTAATCATACCAATCAACCGACCTGAATAGTTTTCAATTGAATCACATATGATTATTTTATCAAAAATAACTCCATTAGTTTCAAACATTTTTTTTGATGCACTATCACAATATAAAATAGTAGTATAGTGTTTACGTGCCATATCTACTGAAGTCTTAGCAATATTAAAAAATGTAGAATCTATTGGTTTATAATGACTATGATTAAATTTTTTAAAAGAATAAATTAAATTCATTATTTATATGTTCTATGATTGTGAAAACCACGTGTGGTGTAATCTTGTAACAACTCAGCTTCACCCGAATATTCAAACGTATTTTCATAACCATCTGTAATGAATGGATAATCAAATCGTAGTGTGGTTGGATTGTGTCTATAATTTATATTAGGATTTATAACACGATTTCCTTTTTCAAATTCAGATATCATTATATTTGACAAGACTGCTTGACCCATCCATCCAATATGTAAATCATCAACCAATCCATTTGTTTCATCGTATATAGTTGGAATATTATAAAGTCTAAGAAACCCAGGACTTGTTATATCATGAGACCATAATATAACAGTAACACCCCTCATTTCTAATTCTCGTTTCAAAGATTCAAAATAAATATTATCACGAGTTTCATATGCAATCTCGTTATCTAATATAAAATTTTGAACATATTTTGATAATACTTTTTTTTGTGTATCACTAATTCTATCTTTAAAATCATTAAACTCGCTTATTGCTAAATGAACAGTCTTGTATTCTCCGTCATTGGTAAATACATCAAATCGTGTAGGGTATGTAGTTTGAATTATAACAACATCATCTGATTTTATTTTATGTAAGTTATATGTAACTCTGAAACGGATATCTTCATTTGAGGCACCACCCCTACCGAAGTTAATACACTCAGCATTAAAGTAATCAGAAAGAATTTCAGTCCATCTAATACTTCTGTGTGATTCGTAGTTATCATAATATTCAAATCCAGGTCGTAATCCATGGCCATATGATGTACTATCCCCAAAAATCCAAAGTTTACTCATTTTTTAATATTAATTTAAATTATGTAATCTTTCGATTTCGTTTTTAATTTTAATATTCCAAGGGCCCCAAGTTATATTATCCAATAACCACTTTCTATAATAAGGTGGCACGGATGCAACTGGTTTACCTGAGTATTTCCCAAAGGTCATGTAAACCTTTTCTATCTCACCTTCTTCATTTCGTTTTTCAGAAAGATTGATACCACCTTCCAAATGAATACCGATTTCATGCATTGGTATACCAGTAATCTGTTTTTTATTCTCCCCATAAAGTTCCCAATTTTCATTACCATCTTGTTTGTAATACAGTGCTTCTACTTTTCCAAACTTCTCTACCGAACCTACAAAATCTACCACTAAGCAATCTTTCTTGTTCTCGTGGATACGTGTTCCTCTACCAACGAATTGATACCACCAAGAAATAGATGCAGTTGGTCTACCAGTAATCAAACAATCTAATTCTGGATAATCAAATCCAACAGTAAGTACATTTACTTGTACGATTACTCTGATTTGTTGATTTCTGAATTCCTCGATGATTCTTCTTCGTTCATCTTTCGGAGTTCCACCATGTACAACTGCTGCACTTGGTATTCTCTTAGCAAGATTTGTTGCTTGTTCTATCGTTGGTACTGCAACAAGAATAGATTTTCTATTTTGTAATTCAGCAATCTTCTTTACAATTTTATTACCAATGTTTTGATTCTCATATGAACGAGCAATAGAATCATTGGTATATTCGGCACCACTTGAATTGTAAACAAGAGCACCAGTATCGAAATCATATGATTGATATTCTAATGGTGTCCAATATCCTAACTCAACAATATCTTGAATCTGAGAAACATGGAGAATGAACTTAAAGAACATTCCATGTTTACTCTTATTGGTTAACATTACCAACTTAGAATAAGGACCAGTATCTCCCATATTGGTTTGTAACTTTAAAGGAGTTGCAGTTAAACCAAGAACGTGAGTGGCTTTCATCCCATCAACGAATCTCCTTAGTTGTCCTGATTTAGCACGAGGGTATCTATCACACTCATCGATAATGATTTTAGTTACACCTAACTCTCTAAATTTACCTGCTATCTTAATAATAGAACCTATGGTTGCATAAGTAACATCGCCCAACTCTTTACTTCCCATTGAAGCAGAGTAGATTGATGCCTCACCACCTAACGTGATAAACTTGTTATAGTTCTGTTCTAATAATTCTTTGGAAGGTTGGAGTACAAGAAGTTTCTCACCAAGTTCTTTAGCAATAGCTGCTATAACAATCGATTTACCGAATGCCGTTGGGGCAACGATAATCGAAGGTTTCATTTTAGGAGTTTTAAAAAACTCTACACCAATCGCAACTGGTTCTACTTGATTTTCACGTAACTTCATTATATGAGTGTTTTCACTCTTTTATTTTTTCTTAGTCTATCCTTAGATTTGATATCATAAATATCTTCATAATATGTTATTGGAATTTTTAAATTATTAGATAATTGAATCAAATCATCATTTAATTTAGTAATCAGTTTATAAGTTTCATTTAAGTTAGGAGTTTCTTCCCAATGATATCCATCACCAAGGGAAACTCCCTTATCTAAATTCCAAGTTAGATATGCAAAACTTTCACTCACAGCAACTAAATCATGTCTTGATAACAAAATAACATCATCAAACTTTTTAGAAAATTCTGAATAAAATTTTACTAAGTTATTTAACTGAGGTTGTCCAATCAATGTTTTAACTACTACATTATTTTTATCATCCCAATAATCATATGATAAGTGTGTCTTATCCATGGAGAATGGCTCCATAAAGGATTCTAAATTATTCTCTATTGATAATTTTTTCATCAAAGAAGTAGACCCACATCGTGGTAATGATATTATTAAAACCTTCACAATTTATATTTTTTCTTATATCTTTCAACAAAAGATTCACCTACCCCAATCTCCAATAATTCGTTGGAATGTGGTATAGGTGGTTTTCGTTTATTACCATCGATGATATCATCAACTCGTATATTAGTAAATATCTCAAGTTGAATTTTTGAGTTTTTTCTAATACCTTTATGAACTACTACGATGGGTATTGGTGCATTAATGTTTGGCATTATATTAAAATAAAGTTTTCTCGTGTTTTACAAATGATTTATTCAAATCAATTTTACTCAGAGTACCTGCCAAAACTATTCTATCTTTATTGGATGATGTGTTTGTATTTGGCATATGCAATACGTTTGCTGGAAATAATAGTAGTTCACCTTCTTTTGGTAAGATTGAAAATTCTTCATCATTTATTTTAAAATGAAGTTTACCATCATCACCTTTTAAATTATCTGGCATCTGAACATAGAATGTCCATGTCCATTCACCTTTGGTTTTTAACCTATCCATTTTGGTATGTGAGTGAAATCCAGCATATTCGTTTTCACTTGAACTAAGATATACCCAATTTTTAAAACTATATAAGTTTTTGGATTGATATATAAACTCATCAAATAATTTAATAACGATGTTATTTATATTTGAAATCTCACCACCAGTAAGTACAATTGAACTTTCTATACCAGGATTTGTAATACTTGGAAATATAGTATCATTATTTATATCGATGTTATATTTTAGTTCATCTACCAACTTAGATTGATTAAAATCATCTATCTTTGTTTTATAGATACTAACATCATCTATATTGAAAACACGGTTCATATCACATTAGAGATAAACTTAACTACTGTATATCCAACCACACATATAAACATGCAGATAAACACGACAGAAACAATCTTTTCAGAATCTTCAACTTGTTTTTTAGATTTACCTTGTCGGTATTCCATGTCGTTATTTGTCATGTTGTCTATTTTTTATCTTCTGTAATTTCTTTCTTTTATTTTTTAATCGAGAGAACATTCTCTTCTGTAATGTTTCCTTAATTTCTTTTACCGATTTTCTTTTCTTACGTGCCACTTCTGATTTGGCCATTCTAATACTTCTATCCATAATTTATTTGTTTATAAAAGGTAATATTGCTAATTCTTTTGCTTTTGCCTCTACCATAACATCTACCACATTACCATATAAGTTGGGTAATTCTTTAATGTAATCGGAATGTGCTTGTGGTTTAAGTTTAGAGTTTTCTTCGTGTAATGCTTTACTCTCCGAATAATGAACCTCTGGTGTAATACCTTCGGGCCATGATGTCATTGCAAGTTCTAATGCTTCTTGTTCTGATAAATCACCAGTACAAAATTGGTGATGATGATAATCAAATACAATAGGAATACCTATACGTTCGTGTATGTACATCAAATCTTTTACTGAGTACATTGTACCCTTATCATCGTTTTCTACCGTTAGACGGGTTTTAACCGAGTCTGATAAACGTTCGAAGTTGGTACAGAATCTATCCATGGCAGATTGTTTATCACCATATACACCATTACAATGAATGTTAAGATTATTGTATGGAGACTTTTCTAACCCCATCATATCAAATATCTTACCATGAATCTCTAAATCAGTAATAGTATTTTGTACCACGTTTTCACGTGGAGATACTAATACATTAAAAGGACCAGGATGTGCATTGACACGAATACCATTTTGTTTAGCATAGTTACCACATGCCTGTAATATCATTTCGATACGTTTATATTGTGGTAAGTTTTCTATACCATACTCAGATGCCCATGGGAATATATCAGATGATACTCTGAATAACTTTATACCTTTACGATTGTTCCATTGAAGAATGGTAAATAAATCTCGTACATTTTGTAATGCAAGTTCACCTGCATATTCTAAACCTTTCTCTTTAAAGGTTTTTTTAATCATTGAACGATTGGTGGTAATTCTTGGTTTCTGTTCACCAAGTGTCATATTAATACATGCGTAACCTAAATTCATAATTGTGTAGTTTTAAATCTTATACTACAAATATACGAAAATTATTTGAGACTACCAAATATTTTATCAATATATTTTTTAATAATGGTAGAATACCACAACTCAATTCCATATTCACTTGGGTGGGTTCTAATACCACTTGCATATACGTTTTTTGATGAACTTGGTTGGTCTATTTTATCTAAAAAAGATTCCCAAGATTCCATTTTCATATTTAGCCAAAATTGATTGTCTTTTAAATCTTTATATAATACACTCTCGTATGTCAATTTATCTTTAAATTTAGTTGACATAAACCTATTCTCTTCATTTGAATTACTACTATATCTTTGAATTGGCACATCCATCCATGGTCTTTTATCTAATTTAGTTGAATCGTCTTTAGATATAACTGTATCTACATTATCTATACTCTGAAAAACAACACATGGATTGTTTCCTATGATAGATTTTATAGATAGACAATTTAGCATATATCGTTTTGATTCATTTCTACTGTTTAATATATACTTACCAGTCAATTCAATCCATTTAATAAAATCAGAATCATCTGCAGACCCATGGTTCTCTAAATGCATTAAATGCCAGTGTGGTATAGTAAATGTATAATTATGATAATTTATATAGTGAAGGTCTCTAGCCAAAGAGGTAAGGCCCACTATTAATAAATCATCTTCGGAATAATCTTCTGAATTTATGTACTCAAGTAGTTGTAAAACAATACGTTCATTTGATGCACCGTTTCCTCCATAATTAATATAATCATCAAACTGATAATCTTTATATATTTGAAATCCTAAATTATGAGTGTTTCTATATGTCTCAGATAAATCACCAAGTTCGTCCCCATATATCCATGAACATCCGAATGTAACTAATTTCATATTCTAATAAGTTTTTGAATTAAAATCTTCTGGATATTTATTTCCTTTTAGTTTTTCTAAACTTGTTGTACTTCCACCACGATACTTTAACCAATAATCAATTGCACGTCTATCATTGACCCAACGTTCAGTTTTCTTCCAATCAAACCAAGGGTGGTGATAATATGATTGCCCATTATATGGATTTTTCCACCCACCACTCTCGTAGTATATTCGTTTCTCTTCTTCTGAGATTTCACCATCACCATCTATATCAGCATCTCGTTCTTCATCGGTAATGATTCCATCACCATCGATATCCAAATTTCTATCATCTACCACATCTTCTTCTGAGATGTTAAGTGAATCTAATAAATCAGTTATCTCATCTACATCCAAATCATCATCTTCAGGTTCTATTTCAACATCATCAACCATATCATTTAGTACCAGGTCTAACCCATGTGATTCATCCCACTCGTCATCTTCCAATCCATCTTGTAAAGTATTATCCCATAATCCAGATTCCTCTCTATCAGGTTCTTCACCATAGAGTTCTCGTTTCTCAATTACTTTCTTTTTATCTTTCTCACCTTTATCAACTTTAGACGCCATATTAAATGCAATTACAAGTGATACTGCAAGTGGGTCAAATACAAAAATGATAATAAGAATAAACCAGTTGATAATATCAGTCATTGGTTTATCTAATAGAGTACTAAGGTATTGTAGAGGTCCTAATTCAGAACCAGTTTCAGTATCGGTATCTAATTCTAATATCTTTAATTGAATTGATTGTAACGAATCTGCAGCAACTTCTCTCTTAGATTGAACTTCCCTTCGGTTTTGTTCTTCTACTTCAATTCTCTTTTGAGATAAACGAAGTTCGGTAGTAGATACTGTTTGTCTAAAACCAGTTGATGAGGTTGTATCTCTAACTTGAATACCAGTTGATTTGGCATTAGATAAAGTAGAGATGTTGTTTGAGATTCTTTCTAACTCTTTATCAAAACGAGCTACATCACTACCCCAATAAGATTCTTTCTGCTGTAAGAATGCTTTTTGTTTAGATGATACATTGTATTGATTTAAAGTATCTTGAAATGCAGCAGTTAGAAATCCATAGATACCCAATGATGTTATGAGTATCAGAATTATAACTCCTGCTGATAAATAAAGTCTGAAACCTTTATTAATTTTATCCCAATAATTGTATAGGTATCCTGCAGTAATTAATTTAGCTAGTTCCAATGATGACGCCATTATCATTACTGATACTGATGCTCCTGCAAATAATTTAGCTAAACCAGTTACTGAAAAGAATGCTGCATTGAATCCTACGAACAAAGCAGATAACCCTAATAAAAGAGTTCTAAATTTCATTTCTTATCCTCTCGATATGATTTGTTGGATATCCTCCAACGCTTTATTGATTTCTTGTAAATAGACACTCGCCTGTTTAGGGTCAGCTTGTCTTTCTCCTGTAATCATTTCCTTTACAACTTTAATACGAGTCATACATGATTCAATAGTGTTGTCAACTCGTTGTTTGTAAATATCTTTCATAATTATATAGTTTATTGTATAGTAATAAATATTAAAGTATAAAAAAAGGGAGTATTTCTACTCCCTTCTTCATTTGTTCAAAAATTAAATTAGTAAGAAATCTTGAGAGATTTAGCCTTTCTTGTGTTTTTCTTATCAATGGTAATTAGTAATAATCCATTTTCAAATTTAGCATCTGATTTAGTTCCATCATAATCTTGACCTACTGATAATTCTAAATCAATATCACTTACAAATCGAGATGAATTTTCTTCCTTCTTAGCTCGGATAGTAATTACATCTTCAGTAACTTCCACATCAATATCACGTGGATTATGTCCTACTGTATTTACAGTTACCAATTGTTTACCATCTTCTAGCAATTCTGCTTCGAATGTTGTATACGTTTTAATTTTCTTATTGATTCTCGATGGTTCTGTTAATAGTGCATCGAATACTTCGTTAAAATTTGTGTACATAGTTTTTTCCTTTTTAATTATTAAATGTTTATATCTTATATTACCAATTTTATACCAATTAAGTTTTTAAGGTTATATCCTAACTTTTTGTCAGTTTTTTAAGGTTATATCCTTACTCTATGACAAATTGTCAGTTATTCTAATTCACTTCTTGTTAATGCTCTATAAAGTATTTCCAATTCTTCTTCATTAGTACAGCCACCCAATCCAAGTAATCCATCAATCTCTACAATGTATTGGCCTTTTTGTAATCCTAAATCAGAGTATTCATCATTTGCAGATGATATTAGTGCAGGACAGTTTTCATCTGGATTATCTTTTGGTAATGGTAATACCCAATAGTAAAACTCATCACCATCTTTTTCTTTATCTACCATCATTATCCAACCTTGTCTTTCAAAGGTATTTTCGGTAATCGGTGTGTATGGGAATTCTTCCATTAATCTAATACTATTTTAATTGTTTGTGTAATATACCATTCATTGATGGTAGATTTTACAGTTAGTGTATCATATCTCATACGATAGATAGGTGCAATGATTGTATTTATTTCACCACCATCAGATACATATGATGAACCATTTATAGTAGGTACAACCTCTCCATTTAATTCCCAAGTAAGATTACTCCACCAAGATACTTTCGTTGGTTCTGTGGTGTTTAAAACCTTACCTGAGATACGATGGATAGTTTGGTTGGTGGTTGGGTTTAAAGTTAAATGGTAATATCCATTATCATCGAGAGGTAATCTCCCATCCAACTCTAACGTTGGTACAACTGATGATACAATATCTTCTTCTTTGGTACACGATACGACCAATACCATTACAATAATAGTACCAACGAGTATCAACCAATCTAAGATTCTATTTAACTTTTCACCCATTATAATAATCTATCTAAGATACTATCCCATGTTGGATAAGGACCTTCAACACCAGTTTCCCAATTGATTCCGAACTGAAGAAGTTCTCCACTAAACTCACCTGCACCATTCTTAGTTCTATCATCAATTAGATAATCACCAAGTAATAAATCTTTTCTGTGAGTTACGAACATTCTTTTGTGGAATAAATTTCCGAAGTGTTCTTCTATCCAAAATCTTTTATCCATAGCAGAACCTGCATTACCCCATGGGGCCGAAGTTGCAATGAACAACTCATACTTACCACTTTCGTGTAGTTTCTTTACTGCCTCGATTGCACCCTCAACTGGTGGTGGGTTTCTAAATACACCTTGGATGTGGTCTGGATTATCTTTATATCTTTCTTGTAGATAAGGGTGAAGTTCAAAGAACTTATCAAATGCCTTTCCTAAATTAACCAATACACCATCCATATCGATGTAAACTATTTTCTTTTTCTCACTCATAATATTATCTCTTTGTTTTACTATGTAAATATACAACAATTATTTGGATATACCAAATGTTTTTTAAGTTATTTCATTATTTAAATTATAAACGTTCTGTAATTTTCTAGGTCTTTTTGTGTATCAATTCCTTTGTATTGTCCTTGTGTTAGAGCAAAACTAAACCCAATTCCATTATCAGCCCATCTAATCTGTTCCAAGTTTTCTGCTAACTCATTTTCAGTCTGCTGCAGAGACACTATTTTTTCAATTGTCCTATTGCTAAATCCGTAAATGCCAATGTGTCTCTTAAAAAAGACTTGTGGTGCATAGAGTGGGCTACGTGTGAACATCTTAACTTGATTGCAATTAATGCAGGCTTTAACTGTATTTCTATCGGTTAACTGTTCATTTGTCAATGGACCCACAAGAGTAGCAATACTATTAGGACTCTTTTTTAAGCACATAATAATTCTATCAATATCATCATGGTTAATCATGGGCTCGTCTCCTTGTACATTAATCACAAAATCATATTTATCTTTAAATAAATTGTATGCTTCTAAAACTCTATCGGTCCCGGTGGCATGATGCTCTGAAGTCATCACTGCTTTACCACCAAAGTCCAATACAGTTTGTTTAATTCTCTCATCATCAGTAGCAACAATCACCTCACTAACGTTTGACTTCTTAACAGCTTCATATACCCATTGAATCATAGGTTTGCCATTAATATCACTAAGAGGTTTTCCTGGTAATCTGGTTGAACTCCAGCGAGCAGGAATAATTGCTAATATTTTCATTAAGTTATTTGATTATCATTTGCAGGTGGTTGGTAAAACCCAATAACTGGTTTGATACCACTTACTTGAATCTCTCTATCCTTCAACATCTTTTGTGTTATAGATAGAAGTTCAATATCAGTTTCATTCTTTACCCAATCCTTGAAAAGGTAAGTTAATAGTTTTGATTTAATTATGTTTAGCATATTTTATCTATAAAGTGTTACAATATTACCAAAGTTCGTATCGAATACTTGAAGAAGGTTTTCGTAATCACTACTTTTCATTTCTTCTACAATCTCCTTACCATTTAACCCCAATTGTTTAGCGAGGCTCGTAGCAGTTCCAAGAAGGAAATATGCATTACCTTGTGGTCCTGTCAAATCAATTTCAATTCCGTTTGTTTCTTTTTTCTTTAGTATCATCTTTTAAAGTTTAAGATTATTATTTAATATTATCCGATTTCCATTTCGTATTGACGTTTCTCATTGTCATGTTCCGAATAAACTTGTAAGTTTAACCAATCACCTCTCTTAGACCACTTTCCAATATAACTGAAATTAGTTAAATCAAAGTTAACATCATTCTCTTCTAACCACACATATTGTCTGTTGGTTATATACTCAAGGCTGTTTAATTTTTCTACTATTGCGTTCATATCTCTCATTTTTATTACATAGTAAATATACAACAATTATTCTGTTTTTCCAAATTCAAAATGTTAAAGTTTTGTTAAATTTAATTAGGAAGTAAATCTAACATATCATCCAACTCAACATCGGTAATCAGTCCGTTGGCATATCCAACAACTAACTCGTTTACTCTTTCACTATAATTCATATCTCTCATTTTTATTACATAGTAAATATACAACAATTATTCAGTTTTACCAAATCCTAAATGTTAAAGTTTTGTTAAAATTAAAATTCCCCCATCACTTATTTAAAAATGTGGGGGAACTTTCACCTCTAAGGTAGCTGCCATAAAGGAACTCTTAATTAGATTATAGATTTATAATCATATATAAACTCATACATATTATGTCTTGTATTTTTATGTGGTACAGTATCATTAAGTATTTTTATAAAGTTGTCATACTCTGGATGTGAAGTATCCCATACCTTCTCTTCTATGTATTTTGATTCAGTCATATGACCCCAGTTTAATATTTTACCAAAATATACATGAGCTCTATTTCCAAAAATATTAACCATCATATCTCTAAATATAATCATCTCTTTGTAATTACTTTTTTGAACTACAAAAGAGGTTCTTATTATTTTTAAAGTATCGATTGTTGATATAAATTTTAAATTATCAATTAAAGTATCCCAATTACCACCAATTCGTGTTTTGGTTTCATATGTTTCTTTAGTTCCTGCATCAATCGAAATTTCACATGTCTTTACATATGGGTGTATATTAGGCATTGATTCCCACATTTCCTTAGTCCATCTAGTTGCGTTTGTATGTAAATGAATCCGTTCTAGTTTAGGATATTTTGTAGGATTAAAATTTCTCAAGAAATTTCTAAATGCAACTGATACAAATGGGTCACCTGAGCCAGTTATATAAAGTACTTTAATTGATTCTGAGAATTGATTTTCAATTTCTTCTATTTTTAAATTAACCTCTTTTATTTTAGATGAATTCGCCATAATCAATTCAACTCTACATGAGGGGCATGATAAATTACATGATTGATCCATTGAAAATTGAACATATTGAGGAGATAGTTTTTTTCCTTTTTTAAAATTTTCAATAATATCAAAATATGCATTCGGTATTTTATCTTTATGAAATAGAGGCCCTTCTGAGATTCTATCAGTTTCCAACCTTTGTAAGTAAGGACATTCACCCGAATCACAATACTTAAAAGAACCATTTGTTACCGATTCTCTAATTTCAATAGCACTTTCCGAATTGAACGATTCATGTAATGATATATCCCCAGGTAATGATTTTACCAACCAAGATGGACAGCACATGTGATTTGAATTATCATGTACTTCTAAATTTACAAATGGGGATACACATATATAATTTTTCTTAATACTCATACAATAATTTAAGAACCTCATTCAGAGCTTCGTGTCTATGATTATCTTTTAAAGTAATTGAATACACATGTTCAGATGATTTTAATTTTGGTACATCATGAACTGCTGAATCATTAGAAAACTTTAAATCGATTTGCTGTGGGTCACCAGTTAGTATCATAGTAGAACCTTTACCCAATCTACCAAGTACCATTCCTAATTGTGCCTTGGTTAAGTTTTGGAACTCATCCACTATTACCACTGCATTATCAAAAGTTCTACCTCTAAAGTGAGCAAGGGATACTAACTCAATGTTTTCTTCCTTTTCCATCTTTTCTAAAATAGCAGGTTTGTTATAAACCTTTCTCATGTTGGAACGAATTGGTACTAACCAAGGTTCCATCTTTTCAGTAAGTGACCCAGGTAGGTATCCATTATCTTCATTAGATACAGTTGGTCTTGTTATAACTATTTTATTAACTTGTCTTGTGAAATACATATCTAATGCAACTTGTACTGCGAGAAGGGTTTTACCACTACCTGCTTTACCCAAAAGAAAGTTGTAAGGATGATATAAGATATTTGTCTTTGCACCCTTTTGTTCTTCTGATAATGTAATGTTGAATTTAATCTTTCCCTTTGGGGGGTTCTTTTCAATGTTCTCTGCCATAATAATTTAATTAAATTAAATAATCGATTTGGTATTACTGATATCATTACGATACCATATAACCAATACATCTCGGGTACCCGAAATGATTTCCGTAACTTCGTGTAAAGTTTCTCCCCCATTATAAAGTAGGTACTCACCCGTTTCTTTGAATTGAATTTTTTCTTTATTAAATAAAAAGTCGCCACCTTCTGAATTATTCTCTAACATAATTACACATGTTAAATCAGAATAGTCTAAGTGTTCTTTTACTTTATCTCCTCTTTTATATTGTATAGTATGAATTGATGTTAGATATTCACTTTCCCATTTTGTTATTTCATATAAAAAATCATTAAGAGGTTTGTGTGAAAGAGTGTGGTGGGTGCTTTCCATCTCGTAATATCGTTTACTATTATATACACCAGGAGCCCGAGATTTTAATAATTCAGATTCCGTGTAATTTGCAAGTGGAGTATCCCTTAGTATATTTTTAAGTTCTACTAATTTCTCGTTAGTTAATTTCATTTAAAAAATTATAGTTAGTAAATCCACTCTTATAACAAAGTTGTGCTGATGCTCGGTTCCAGTCATCGGAGTATAAATACATAGTATCTTTACCTTCAACATCTAAGCTGAACTTAAATCCTTGTGTATAAAATTTGTATGATGATAATGGTGAGGGTTTGTGCTTACGAGATATAAAGGCACCACCAATATAAATCTCGTTATTCTTTAGTTTTTGGTAGGGAGTTTTCCAATCTTCAGTAACATAATCATTATGTGTCCAATGCCAACCGAGTATTACATCCTGATACATCCATAAATTACAATGAGAACCAAATTTTAATCTTTGTTTAATAATATCAATGGTAGGTATTCCATCCCAATCACCAATATCTTCATGGTGGTAGTCAATTACCTTAGTTAGATTATCGATATGAGTGTCTAAGGAATTCATACTGATTTGATTAAACCAATAATCACTATCAATATTACCTATTTTTAAATCGTTCTTAAATAACCTTAGTTGTACTATTTTATTTATATCCATATAATATGATTATATCTATAAATATATTAACATTTATTAGTTGGTTATATAATACCCAAAATAGGTGGGTTTTTAATTTTTAGATAACCACAAAAATGATTGTAAAAATCATTATTATATGGCCATTTTCCATCTCGTGTAAAGTGAACAGATTGATAGTTATCTTTTTCCGAAAGTAAAGTCAGTAAGTATTGAGTTATAATTGCAGTAAGAAATGTTTTATCCACTATACCAAAATAAGGTTTACTTATTGAATGTAATTTCTTCCAATAAAAAATATAATCATCTCTTAGTTTAGGATTATTTATTTTTAATATACCAACATTAAAAACTGGTATTTTATCATATTTCCAAAAAGAAATTTCATCAAATACAGAATTATCTTTTAAATAATTCATAGTGGTTTTATATGCCCAATCCCAGTTGTGAATTTCAGTACCATCAAAGTATATATCAATTGAACTGTCAAGTGGTAATCTTTTTTTAAAAATCACATCATTATCACTCAAAAAATAATTAGTGTCTAATCTATTCTCGAGAACATAGATTTTAAAACTATCCCATAATTCATAACTATCATCTATAAAATGAACAGTATCAACATCAAGTTCTTTAGAAAAATCAGAATCATTTGTATATAATTCTATTTTATAATTTAACTCACGTGCACTTTCTATGGATTGAATAATCCATTTTTTTTGATTAGTGTTTTTTTTATAAATTTGATAAGAGGGTTTCTTGTAGGTATAGATTATAGTATCCACCATGTAATACTATATTAAGTTCTTGATTAATTTTTGGTCTGACTTTGATTGTTTTGACTTCAATAAATCGTTTTTTATTTCAACAATACCAGAACATCGTTCATAGTATTCACGAGATTCAAACCATTTCAATGATAAATTCAACACATCATTATAATCTTTTTTTTCTATTAAGATTGCTGCTGGTGCATTTTCATGAATAACCATTACCAATGATTCTTTATTTTTTCTATTTGCTCGTTGTATGTTTTGAGATATTTGCCATAGAACATCATCACCACGAGATTCTAAAAATTTCTTTACTTGTGGATTACCATTATTGATATCTAAATATTTTTTCCAATTAACTGTACTTAACGCCTTACCCATGATTGTATTGTTTAATTGTTTATATAATTATTAAACCCCATATTGTAGTAATCTACAAAATTAATACCACCCATTGTGAATGGATTTGATATATCATAACGTATTGGAATATTAACTTGGGTTGTGTATGTACCACCTTCGGGTGTTGTATTGGTAACTTCAGTTGTTAATGTTTTACCAATAGTATCATCAGGAGGAGGTTGATTTGTTACCTCTTCATTTGCTGCAATGTATGGTTTACCAGTTTGGACTGCTTCTGAATATTCAAGTCCTATACCAGTATCAGTTGATACATCGTAGTTAGATGTAAATAACGACCACGAACCATACTCATTAACATCTCTAAGTGTCTGCCGTGTACCGACTAACCAATCAATATGTTTTAGTATGTCATCAATTGTTTTTAAATTATCAGTAACACTTGCTTCTGCGTAGTTTTCTCTATCACTAAAATTCTCAGCAGATAGAAGTTCTTTAGATGAAAACTTCAATCGTGTTACACTTGATTTTTGAATATATGGATTGCCTGATTTTAGGCTTGACTCTAGCAGATTTTTAAATACAGATGAAGTATATTCCGTACCATCTATTTCAATAATAAAATTAAATGAAGTACCATCAACCACAGAAATCCCACTTATATCTTCAATAGTAAAGTTAAGTGAGTTTTGAGAATATCTACCTTGATACGTTATCGAATTATTTTTATTTTCATAACTTAATTCAACATTACGCTCGTCTGGGTATTTATTTCTTAGTTGATTTAGTTCTTTATATTCCATATACTATTATAAATATATGGAAAGTGAATTACTTGGTTAATTCACGAAAGGCAAGTTCAATAGAAGCTACTCTATCTAATTTAGGATTAGTTTCTCTTAATTGAGTAGAAAGTTTTAGTATTTCTTTTCTCAAATTGAGGGCCGATGCTTCCATTAGGATTTCTTCGATGTGTTCTTCGTTTGTCATGATTTACTATATTATTGGTTGTTTAATTTCTTCCCATTGAATTTCTTCTATCTGATTACAAAAGATAAAAATATTATTTCTATTACTTTTAAATGCACTATCACAACCTAACCATTTTTTTATCTTACTGGCATCTCTTACACGAGTAATGGGATATGTTGCTACTACTTGATATGGAATACCATTGATATAATCAATTGGTCCTTTGTAATCGGGATATCTATTCATCTTCATCCAATTCTTCGTTGTAGGTAAGAACACCACTACGAACTACTACGATGAACATAATCAATCCCCAACATTCTAAAAAAGAAAAATGGTCATAACGATTTATAAAAAATCCTATACCATACATCACAAATGCCAGTAATCCAAATACTAACATTCCAAATAACCAATCTCTAAATCCTTCACTCATAATACTTAATTTACATATTCATTCTTAATCGATGTGAACCTTCTTCTAAATCTGAAATTCTTTTTAACAACTCATCGTTGGTAGGTGGAATATCATTTCTAATAGAATCAGTTGTCTTAATTACTTGATTAGTTAATTTATCTATTCTTGATTGTAATTCAGATTTAACATCCTTCTCCACTTCTGTGATAATAGTCTGAGTAATTAGATGTACGTTTTCAATATTCTTATCAACTCGTGATATTAGATGATACAGTTCTTGATTCTTCTGTTCTACCTCTTTTCTTAACGAAGTAATTTCTTTGTACGCAAATCCCACTCCAACAATGGTTAGGGATAAGACGATAATAATAAATGTAATCATTTTTTTGTTTTAAATAAGTTGCGGTCTGGACGAGACTCGAACTCGCGACCCCCTCCGTGACAGGGAGGTATTCTAACCAACTGAACTACCAGACCAAAATTAAGTGGAGAATATCGGAGTCGAACCGATGACCCCTTGCGTGCAAGGCAAGTGCTCTAGCCATCTGAGCTAATCCCCCATTAATTGCGGAAG
>Ga0255775_1001780_pt1 | contig 19404 bp, 18 predicted proteins | sample 011ome_26_FD_179973 | JGI IMG/M metagenome (GOLD analysis project Ga0255775, IMG submission 179973) | Coastal salt marsh microbial communities from the Groves Creek Marsh, Skidaway Island, Georgia - 011511BT metaG (version 2) | ecosystem: Environmental > Aquatic > Marine > Intertidal zone > Salt...
GTCCGGATCATAAGTGGCGTAAACGGTAGTTATGTTGCCATCAAAATCGGTGTCAAACGTCGTGGCATTAATCACATAAGCATTACGTAGGCGCACTTCTTTGTCAATGGCGAGGCGCTTAAATTTTTTGTTTGGCGCCACCTCGAGAAAATCTGCACGGTCAATAAACAGCTCGCGCGAGAAAAATATTTCACGTTTGCCCATAGCTTCATTTTGCGGATGAATTGGTGCGTATAAGGTTTCCACTTGGTCTTCAGGGTAGTTTTCAATAATCACTCGTATTGGATCGATCACACCCATAGTACGTGGTGCAACTTTATTAAGATCATCGCGCGCCGCATCTTCTAAAATTTTCATGTCAGTCATACTGTCAACTTTAGAAATACCAATACGATCAGAGAAATCACGAATACTCGCCGCTGTATAGCCACGACGACGCAAACCTGAAATGGTAGGCATGCGCGGATCATTCCAACCTGATACCAACTCATCCTCTACTAGCTGTTGTAATTTACGCTTTGACATGACTGTGTATTCAAGATTCAGACGAGAAAACTCATATTGATGCGGGCGATTAGGCTTGTTGAATTCATCCAAATGTTCCAAAATCCAATCATAAAGATGTCTATTATTTTGAAATTCAAGCGTGCACAAGGAATGAGTAACGCCTTCAATCGCATCACTAATGCAATGCGCAAAATCATACATCGGATAAATACGCCACTCATTACCGGTTTGATGGTGCTTGTCAAAACGAATGCGATATAGTGCTGGATCACGCATACACATAAACGAGCTGGCCATATCAATTTTGGCACGCAGTACGCATTCACCTTCGGAGAATTTACCCTCTTTCATCTTGGCAAGTAGTTCTAAGTTTTCTTCAACAGAAGTGTCACGATACGGGCTAGCCCTGCCAGCTTCTTTTAAGGTGCCACGATATTCACGTGTTTGATCAGCATTTAAAAAACACACATAGGCCAAGCCTTTATTGATCAGTTCAATTGCATATTCATAAAACTTAGGAAAATAATTAGAGCTATATTGGATTTCACTATCCCATTCAAAACCTAGCCACTTAACATCAGTTTTAATAGAATCAACAAACTCCACATCTTCTTTGGCAGGATTGGTGTCATCAAAGCGTAAATTACACTTGCCGTTGTAATCCTGTGCCAAACCAAAATTAAGACAAATTGATTTTGCATGGCCAATATGCAAATAGCCATTAGGCTCAGGCGGAAAACGCGTTTGAATCGATGGATGCAATCCAGAATCTAAATCATCATTAATTTGATGACGAATAAAATTAATCGGCTTGTCAGTTGGTATGTTGTTGCTCATAAGAGTTAACAGTAAAAAAGTTGGGTGAATTATATCATCAAACACTCATACTGATATATTGAGCTTGGGTCGTAGTAAAATCCATTGCATGAGAATTGCTATCGTCAAACTTTCCGCACTAGGAGATATTATTCACGCTATGGTTGTGTTGCAATTTATTAAGCAGCATTTGCCCAATTCAACAGTTGATTGGGTGGTTGAGCGGGGCTTTAAAGACATATTGGCTAACAATCCTAATATTAACAAAATACACACGGTTAACATTAAGCAAGCCAAGCAACAAAAATCTTTCAAACTATTGTTTAATGAGATAAAAAAACTCAGAAAATTACCACGATACGACATCGTGATAGATACCCAAGGCTTAATTAAATCCGCTATTGTATCTCGCGCTATTCCGTCTGACAAAACTTTTGGGTTTGATAAAAACTCCTTGCGGGAGTCATTTGCCGCTAAGTTTTATACTGATACTTGCAATATTAATTATGATGAAAACATTATTAAACGTAATGCCACAGTAATCTCTCATGCATTAAATATAAAAATCTCGCATGATGACATTTTGTCCAAGCAATCTTTTTTGTTTTCTAATGGTCAGATATCATCTGACTTATTTTCTGATAGTAAGGTCAATATCGCACTAATTCCAGGTGCATCATTTGACTCTAAAATTTATCCAGTCGATCAATATGCACAAATTGCTAACGAACTAAAGTCTCAGGCAAATTTTATTATATTGTGGGGTAATGAAGTGGAAAGGTTTATGGCCAACCAAATTCAAGAAAACGCACCAGAAGTGCATATTGCAAATAAACTTACACTTGACGAATTAAAAAGTTTTATCGTACAATCAAATCTCGTTATTGGTGGGGATACAGGTCCAACTCATATGGCTTGGGCGCTTAACATTTCATCGATTACGCTATTTGGCTCAACACCCGGATATCGCAATACTTATGCAACTAACATTAATCACATCCTTGAGTCTGAATCTAAAGTCAATCCTTATAAGATTGACAAGAATGATTTTTCAATTAAAACGATCAAAGCGAGCGATATTATTACAAAGACTAAAGAATTACTGTTAATTGATCGATTGAGTCAAGAATAAATTTTGCCTTCGAGGTCTTTTCGTTAATTTGATGACCACTTTTAACCAAAACTGTATTTGAAATTCCTGCCATATTGGCAGCTTGAATATCCGCCTCTTTATCACCAATCATCCAAGAATTTTCCATATCGATATCGTATTTGCTGTTTGCTTGTATAAACATGCCTGGTTTTGGTTTTCTACAATCACAGTCCGATTCTGGTCCGTGAGGGCAAAAAAATACATCAAGAATATTGACGCCATGCTGCTTAAATTGTGCCAGCATCCATTTGGTCAATTGGTGAAAATCACTTTCGTCATAATATCCACGACCAATGCCAGATTGGTTGGTCACGATAATCATTTGATAGCCAAGAGATTGAAAATTTAGGCAGGAAACAAAAACACCATCAATAAACTCAAAGTCATCTACTTTATGTAGATAGCCAACCTCCTTATTGATAACACCATCACGATCAAGGAAAACTACTTTCATTTATACTTTGGCCTTTAATATTTCTTCTGGTTTTTTGTGTGTCCATTTTCCTCTAGGTTTGTCAATATATTGGAAATGCTCATTGGTAAAACTACCTTGAACGCAAACATATCGATAAGATTGGTTGTTGACTGGATAATCATTTAGTGCAATTGCATTGCTAAAAGGCACGGGTCCAGTAAGTGAGAACACGCCAATAATCTTGTCACTATTAATATTATCTAGAATGATTTCAGTCGCTTTTGACAAAATCGGATGGTTTTTTTCTGCTGCAATGAAATAGTTGGTGTGTGCATTGTTAGTGCCTTTTAAAATAAATAGCTCTTTATCTTTGCTTTTAATAATGCCCGATAACGGAAAAATTAAATGTGCATCTATATCCATGTAAATACCACCATGATGCCTTAGTATTAGTAGGCGCCAGAGGTCTGCTTGCGCTGCGCCATCATTTAAACGCTCGTAAGCTTGAATTGTGTTTACATCTGCGGTTTTTTTAATAAAAGTAAGCCGATCTTCAGTGCTAACATAATGGTAGTTATAGCTAAGGCTCATTAATCGATTGAATAGGTAATTTAAATAAATAGAGAGACTAACCTTATTTGAGTAATTGGTTTGCCAAATATTTTTTTGAATTTTTTGACTTTTTCCTTTAAAGAAAGCTTTACTATATACAGGAATGATAAATCTTTTCTTTGGGAATAAAAAATGAAATGGATAGCTTAAAAATACTTTGCTAATATTTCCCAAGAGTTTTGATAATCTATTGCAGATAAGAAGTAATAATTGCATAATATTTTTATAATTAAGTATCACAATAAGTTTACATTAAAATAAGAATTTTACAGTCAATTAATGAGCGTGATTAAAGTAGAACTAAGCCATAATAGTTACCAATCTTTAGTGAGCGATATAGATCGTTACTTTTCTTGCAGTGATGTCGTATTGCAAGATGATCGAAATACCATTAAAGAGGTTGAATTTAATGGCGAAGTTTTGGTGGTTAAATCGTATAAGGAGCCTAGCATTATCAGTAGCTTTATTTATACTTATTTCAGAAAATCCAAGGCATGGCGTGCCTATGAATATGGATTGAAGGCAGCTAAATTTACCCCTAAAGTTATTGCAAGAATTGAGTTTTTTAAACCTTTACTAACCAGCAGTTATTTAATTTGCTATAAATTTGAATCTGATTTTGATATTAGGAGGCCGCTGCTTGACAATGACTTTCCAGATAGAGATGAAATTTTTAGACAGTTTTCTAATTTTGTTTACCAGATGCATCAAGAAGGTATTTTTCACAATGATTTGTCACCAGGAAATATCCTTATCAAGAAGAGCGATAAGGATTATCAATTTCAAATTGTCGATATCAACCGAATGACTTTTAAAAAGATTGGAAAAAAAAATCGAGTAAAGAATTTTAATAAATTATGGGCAGATGACAAAGATCTTTTGTTAATTTTAACTTATTACGCTAGTATCTCTAATATGGACGCTAACTTTGTTGATATAGGCCTTAAGTGCAATCAAAAAAATAAGTTAAGAAAAACGCGAAAATTAAACCTTAAAAAGGCTTTAGGCTTATGGTAGAAGATATATCTATTGTTATTATTGTTAAAAATGGTGAAAAAACCATTAAAAAAACTTTAGAATCAATACAAGATTTTAATGATGTGATTGTGTATGATAATGGCTCAATAGATAAAACCATATCTATAGCTAAAAGTTATATTAATGTCAGTCTAGTTCAAGGAGATTTTCTAGGTTTTGGCCCTACCAAAAACAAAGCGGCTACTTTTGCAAAAAATAATTGGATTTTGTCTTTGGATGCGGATGAAGTTATTGGTAAGGATTTTGTAAATAATCTAAAGGGTAAAAGCCTAAATCAGCAAGTAGTTTATCAAATTTTTAGAAAAAATTACTACAAACACACGCACATTAAACATTGCTGGAGTAATGACAAAATCGTTCGTTTATATCATTGTCAACAGACTAGATTTAATAATAAACAAGTGCATGAGAGCGTATTGTCAAAAGATTTAAATGTGGAGTTATTGCCAGGATTTATAGATCATTATCCATATGGCAGTATTTCTGATTTTGTAAAAAAATTAGATGTTTATTCCACTGAATTTGCCCGTGACAATGTAGGTAAAAAAAGCTCTTCACCAATTAAAGCAGTATTAAACGGTGGTTTTTCTTTTTTTAAGACTTATTTTTTAAAACGTGGTTTTTTAGATGGGTATGCTGGTCTAGTTATTGCTTTTTCCCATATGGCGACGAATTTTTATAAGTATATTAAGCTGTATGAATTGAACCAAAAAAGATGAATATTCTAATTACTCGCCATGACAAAATTGGTGATTTTATTACCTCGTTACCACTTTACTACGTGGTTAAAAAGGCCAATCCTGATTCAACAATTTATGCATTAGTTTCAAAAGTCAATGTAGATTTAGCCAAAAAAATAGATTTTATCGATGAAGTTATTTTGTATGATAAAGATCATTTTTGGCAGACATTAAAAGCCGTTAAAGCCGCTAATATTAATATTAGCATTAGTTCGTTTATTGATACTAAGCTTGGTTGGATATTATTTTTAAGTCGTATTAAGATTCGCATTGCACCTGCCACCAAACTAGCTCAATTATTTTTTAATAAAACCTTAAAACAAAGGCGCAGTCTTGTTGAAAAAACAGAAGTTAAATACAATTTAGATTTAGCAAAAACACTAGATGAAAAAATTGATCTAAATTATAAGATACCTTTGCTTGAGTTAGATAATAAACAAAAATTTAGAAATAATAATCAGTTAAATAATAAAAAAATTGTGCTATTCCATCCTGGCTATGGCGGCAGTAGTGATGGAAATATTTCTTTAAGTGAGTATTTAGAATTGGCAAAATTTATTAGAGGTCGGAAAAATACTCAAATAGTATGGACATTTGGCCCAGATGATTTGGATGTTAAAAATAAAATCAGCCGACTTATTCCTGAAGCTGATATTATTTATCAGCCAGAATGTTTAATGGATTTTTGTTATCTAATAAATGATAGTAAATTATTAATAAGCACCTCAACCGGCCCAATGCATTTAGCCGGAGCTTTAAATATTAATACAATTAGTTTTTTTGGAGAGAGTTTATTTTCAAGCCCTAAGCGCTGGTCAACTGTAAATGCTTTAGACAAGCAGTATAATTATATTGCTATCAATGTAAATGTTGAAAAAATAAACAAAGTGATTAAAAAAATTTTAATTTAATTATATAAAATCCGGCTGATTTTATATAATTAAATTCAGGGAATTAACCAGCATCAAGCTTTTTTTTAAAATTTTAAGAAAAAATGGCGTACCTACTATGTAAATGATTCGTATCTCTTTTACATCTCGGCAGCTCATTCAGAGTAAACTATAAAGCTATTAAACTATAACCATAAAACATGTCAAAACACATAAAAAAAGACTTCTCGCACACTTCAGACTTTACCAAGTATATGAAGGTAGCTTTCGATATTATTTGCTCTGATTTTAAATCTCAAGGAAAAATATTAGATATTCCAGCTGGAAATGGTAAATTTTCTATTGCATTACAAGGAGAGGGGTTTAAGGTTACAAGTGCGGATATTAATAAAGAGTTGCCAGGGTATGTGTATGCCAATATGTCAGAGCCGTTGCCATTTAAAGATGATGAATTTGATGCGGTTTCTTGCCTAGAAGGTATTGAACATATTATTGACCCTGCCTTGCTAATTAAAGAATTCCAGAGAATTGTAAAGCCGGGAGGGAATATTTTAATTAGTACGCCTAATATTCAAAGTATGTTTTCCCGACTAAAATTTATATGTACAGGTTATTTTTTCCTATTTGAGCCTCAGCTTAGTCGCCACATAGAGTGTAATAATCAGATTGATAGAGGGCATATATCGCCAATGTCATACCTTCAGTTAAGATATCTTTTAGAGGAATATGGTTTTTATATTGAAGCAATAAAAACTGATAAAATTAAGAAAAAAGTCTTGCTACCCCTATATGCGCCATTTATTTTAATTGGGTGGCTTTGGGCATATAGAGACTACATAAGGGGTGGACGCCTGTCTTTTCATAGAGAGATTATTAAAGATTTATTTTCAAAAGAGGTTTTATTGGGCAGGACACTTGTTATGTCTTTTAAGCATAAGGGGTAAAGTGACATACATGGTAATTTTATGAAATCTAATCCAAATTTATTTATTGTATTTTCTCCATTACAGATTATAAATGCAATTGAAGCAATTCATCATTTTAAGTGTAAGAATAATATTTTAGTTATTAACTATAAGCCGTGTCAGGATAAAAATAACACTCAAATGGATGATCTGGCTGGATATCATAAATGGGATGAGGTGATCAAGGTTGGTTCTGGCGGTCGTAGAAGTAAGTTTTTAATTTATGTAAGTCTTATCAAAAGGCTTAAAAAGGTGCAATATGACCATGTTTTTGTTGCAGGATTTACATCAGCTATTTATACCATCCTGGCAAATTTAAAAAAGAATAAACTTTTTCTTATAGATGATGGCGTGGGTACGATTTCTGAATACAACCACATATTGGCACCTAATAAGCCTATAAAGTTAAGGCTAAAGCATATGAGGTTTTGGCTTTTTGGAATTCGAACTAAGTTTACAGATCGGATCGATTTATTTACATGTTTCAATTTAAAGCCCTTGCCACATATTTCTGTTGAACGTAATAATTTAAGCTGGTTTCAAAAAGAATATGCTTCGGACGCCATTATGGGTAATTCTGTTTATTTTTTAGGGACTATTCATAGGGATGGAGAGGGTTATGAGGCATATGTAAAGATTTTAGATAATTTTCTCCGAGAGCAGAGCGTTAAAGTTATTTATGTGCCACATAGGTATGAAAAAATCAAAAAATCTTTGCGTTTGATACTTGATAAATATAATGTAGAAGTGCGCCAACTTGGAATGCCGGTGGAAATATATTTTTTAACCAAAAAAATTATACCATATTTAGTTGCTGGCACGGCCTCTTCAGCTTTTTTTACTTTAAAGTTACTTTATCCAAATACAAAATATAAGGCAATTTATCATTTAACAAAAGAGTCTGAAGCGTACAATCTTGAGGAAATTAATAAGTATTTATCCGGAATTGGGGTAGAGGTTTTAGATTTTAAAGGAGGTAATTATGCTAACAAATAAAACCATATTAATAACTGGCGGAACAGGGTCATTCGGCCATGCGTTTATTCCGATGACATTAGAGAAGTACAATCCTAGGAAAATTATAGTTTTTTCAAGGGATGAAATGAAACAATGGGAAATGGCTAAATTGTTCAAAGACGACTCCAGGGTTAATTTTTTGATTGGTGATGTGCGCGATAAAGATAGGCTTTATCGCGCTCTCGATGGCGTTGATTATGTGGTTCATGCAGCAGCTACAAAAATTGTCCCTACGGCTGAATATGATCCATTTGAATGTGTTAAAACAAATGTAATGGGAGCTATGAATTTAATTGATGCTTGTATTGATAAAGGAGTAAAACGTATTGTTGCACTATCTACGGATAAGGCTAGTAGTCCGGCAAACCTTTACGGTGCAACTAAGCTAACCTCAGACAGGTTGTTTGTATCTGGGAATTCATATTGTGGATCTCATGGTACTAGCTTTTCAGTTGTTAGATATGGCAACGTAATGGGTTCACGCGGATCTGTAATTCCATTCTTTATATCTATTGCAAAAGATGGGGTACTACCGATTACAGATAATCGCATGACAAGATTTATGATTTCTCTAGAGGCTGGTGTTGAATTGGTATGGCATGCTTTTGATGATATGAGGGGTGGTGAAATCTACGTTAAAAAAATCCCTTCAATGAAAGTTACAGATGTAGCATTGGCTGTTGACGGCAATGCTAAGCAAGAAGAAGTGGGCATTAGGCCTGGTGAAAAATTACATGAACAAATGATCGGCCCAGAAGACGCGCTTTACACTTATGAATATCCAGAACATTTTAAAATATTACCATCTATTAACAACTGGAGTAGTGACCCAGAAAGAATAGGCAATGGAGTCAGGGTAGAGTCAGACTTTATGTATTGTTCTGATAGTAACAAAGAATGGATGAAAGTTTCTGAATTGCAAGATTGGATTGAAAAAAATCGCAATAAAATTGGAAATATATAAAAATGATTTCTTATGGCAAGCAAAGTATTAATCAAGATGATATAGATGCAGTGATCAATGTCTTAAAGTCAGACTTTCTGACACAAGGGCCTAAAGTTGTTGAGTTCGAAAATGATTTGGCTAAATATTGCAAGGCAACATACGTAAAAGTAGTTAACAATGCTACGGCAGCCTTGCATCTGGCTTATCTAGCGATAGGGCTAGAGCCAGGTGATATTGTTTGGACAACTGCTAACACCTTCGTGGCAACAGCCAATGCAGCGCTTTATTGTGGTGCAACCGTTGATTTCGTCGATATAGATTTAAGGACCTACAATCTATCTATTAACTCCCTAAAAGAAAAGTTAATGCAAGCCAAAAAAGATAATAAACTTCCAAAATTGTTAGTACCTGTTCATTTTGCAGGGCAAAGTTGTGAGATGAAAGCTATTTGGGAGTTATCTAAAGAATACGGTTTTAAAGTTGTTGAAGACGCCAGTCATGCATTGGGCGGTGAATACCTTAATAAGAAAGTTGGCAACTGTGAATATTCTGATATGGCAGTTTTTAGTTTTCATCCTGTTAAGATGATAACTACTGGAGAAGGCGGGGCCATTACCACGAATAATAAGCAACTAGATGAAAAAATTGAACTATTAAGGAATCATGGCATTACCAAGGATGTGATCAAGTTTGATAATAAAAGTGATGGCGATTGGTATTATGAGCAACAAGCGCTAGGTTTTAACTATCGCTTGACTGATATTCAATCAGCATTGGGTATTAGTCAGCTAAAACGCTTGGATAATTTTGTTACTAAGCGTAGAAAGATTGCCAAACAATATTGTGATCAGTTGGATGACGATATATTACCATACCAGCACCCTGATACAAATTCATCGTGGCACTTATTTGTAATACAAACAAAAAATCGAAAAGAAATATATCAAAACTTAAAGGAGCAAGATATTATGGCACAGGTGCATTATATTCCTGTAAACCATCAGCCTTTCCATAATGCAAAAATATTAAAAAATAACAATTTTTTTTATCAACATTGTTTGAGTTTGCCGATATATGCAGATCTAAACAAAAATGAGCAGAATAAAGTGATCAATCTTCTTTAGCTTATGATTATATCGAAAAGATTTTTATTAAGACCTCTAGTATCAGACGATGTAAATCAAAACTACCTCTCCTGGTTAAACCCAGATATAAATAATTACATTGAATATGCCAATAGTAATGTGTCAATGAAAGCGCTAAAAAGCTATATTAGTGAAAGGAAAAATAGGCAAGATATTTTATTCCTAGGAATTTTTTCTAAGGGGGGTCGGCATATTGGAAATATAAAATACGAACCCATTGATTATGATAAAAAAACAGCAGTTATGGGGATTCTGATTGGAAATAGTGATTGGAGGGGTAAAGGTGTAGCAGGAGAAGTTATTAAAGCAAGTGGCAAGTATCTTTTTGATAAATATGGAATTTCAACTATTTTATTGGGTGTGAGTAAAAATAATAAGGCAGCAATATCTGCTTATCAAAAGATAGGATTTAAAGTTAAAAGTCAGGATAAGGAATTTATTAAAATGGCCTGGAGGTCATGAGAAAATTAGCTCTTGGTGCAGTTCAATTTGGAATTGACTACGGTATTAATTCTACAGAAGGTCAAGTTAAGCCGAAAGAGGTTGAAAATATATTGCACTATGCACGCTTAAAAGGCATTGATTTATTAGATACCGCACCTGCCTATGGCAATAGCGAAAAAATTCTTGGGCAAGTGGGTGTTGAAAACATTAAGGTGGTGACAAAAACTAGATATTTTGATAGCCTTGAAATAAACAATAGCGATATAAAGTTGTTAAACAATGATTTCTACCGTTCATTGAAAAATTTAAAGCAAGATAATATTTATGGAGTGTTAGTGCACAACGCTAATGACTTATTAAAACCTGGGGCTGAAAAATTATTTAAACAGCTGCAAGAATTGAAACAAGAAGAGAAAATAGTGAAAATAGGTGTGTCTGTGTATAGCCATAATCAATTACAATCCATTCTTGATAGTTTTGATATAGATTTAGTGCAATTGCCTTTTAATATATTAGATAGAAGAATGATTGAAAGTGGCATGCTTTCTGACCTTCATGCTAAAGGTGTTGAAGTGCATGCGCGTTCAGTTTTTTTACAAGGCTTATTGTTAATGTCTGAACAAAATAGACCCGAGAAGTTTAATCGCTGGAATGGTTTATGGAGAATATGGCATGAATGGCTTAATGACAATCAGTTAACAGCATTAGAAGCAGCAATTAGGTACGCTATATCTATGCCGGAAATATCTAAAATATTAGTTGGCGTGGATACTAAAGATCAATTAAAAGAAATTATAACTGCTTCTAATGGTATTTTGCCAAATATGCCAACTGAATTATATACAAATGATGCTAATTTATTAAATCCAACAAATTGGGGTAAATTATGAAGATTGTGGCATTGATACAAGCAAGAATGGGGTCAACTAGATTGCCAGGAAAGGTGCTAAGAGCTATCGCTGGGAAGCCCATGATAGAGCTTCTTCTTGCTCGCTTATCACAATCTAATGAATTAGATGAAATTGTGGTTGCATCCTCTGAAGATATGAAAAATGATAAGCTGCAATTATTAGTTGAGTCTTTAGGCTATAAATGTACAAGAGGCAGTGAAAAAAATGTACTAAATCGATTTTATGAATCAGCTAAATTTATGGGTGCAGATGTTATTGTGCGTATAACGGGTGACTGCCCCTTAGTAGACTTCATACTGGTTGATGAATGTATTAAAGGCTATAAAAACTCTAATGTAGATTATTTTTCAAATACCAATCCAGCAACCTATCCAGATGGACTGGATATTGAAGTGATGTCCTTTGAATCAATTAAACGTGCGAATAATGAAGCAGATTCTGATTTTGATAGAGAGCATGTAACGCCTTATATTCGTAATTCAGAAAGTTTTTCAAAATCTTCAATGTGCTATATTGAAGATTTATCTAGTCAGAGATGGTCGGTCGATGAACCAGAAGATTTAGATGTGGTAACTAATGTATTTGAACATTTTTCACCCGACATATTTTTTGATTGGAAGCAAGTGCTGGAATTGAGAAAATTACAGCCCATATTATTTGCGAAGAATCAACACATAAGAAATAATGAGGGCGCAACTATGGGAACAGGTCAAAAGCTTTATAAGAGGGCCAAAAGGGTTATTCCTGGTGGAAGTATGCTGCTATCCAAAAGACCAGAAATGTTTTTGCCTGAAAAGTGGCCATCCTATTTTAGTAAATCTAAAGGGTGTAAAGTTTGGGATTTAGACGGAAAAGAGTATATCGATATGTCAATTATGGGTATTGGTACTAATACGCTAGGTTATGGACATTCCGAGGTTGATGAGGCAGTAATGAAAACTGTTAGAGATGGGAACATGTCAACCTTCAATTGTCCAGAAGAGGTTTATTTAGCGGAAAAATTAGTGGAACTACATCCATGGGCAGATATGGTGAGATTTGCTAGAGCGGGCGGCGAGATTAACTCTATAGCTGTTCGTATCGCTCGAGCATCCACCGGTAAAGATAAGATTGCTATTTGTGGTTATCATGGCTGGCATGATTGGTATTTATCTACCAATCTTAATAGCGATAAAAATCTGGATGGGCATTTGTTACCAGGTTTAAAACCTAATGGCGTTCCCAGAGGGCTAACTGGTACAACATTGCCCTTTAACTACAATGATATTGAGCAATTGGAGCAATTAATTAAAGAGAATAATGGTGAGATTGCAGCCATTAAAATGGAAGTCTCTAGAAACGAAGGACCAAAAGACAATTACTTGCAAAAAGTGAGAGATCTAGCTACTGAAAATAATATTATTTTAATTTTTGACGAGTGTACTTCAGGTTTTAGAGAAACATTTGGCGGCTTGCATAAAAAGTATGGTGTAGAGCCTGATCTGGCCATTTTTGCTAAAGCCTTGGGTAATGGCTACGCAATTTCTGCTTGCATCGGCAGACAGAAATTTATGCAGGCAGCACAGCAAACCTTCATTAGCTCAACTTTTTGGACTGAACGCATTGGACCAACTGCAGCATTAAAGACTCTAGAGATTATGGAGAAAGAAAGATCTTGGGATACAATTACAAAGATCGGTAATAGTATTTCTAACCAATGGCAGGATATGGCAGATAAATACGAATTAAATATTAGCACATGGGGATTGCCCGCATTAAGTGGCTATACATTTAACTCACCTAATGCACTTGCTTATAAAACTTTAATCACTCAAGAAATGTTAGAGAAAGGCTATCTTGCTGCTAATAGTGTATACGCTTGTACAGAACATAAACGGGAGATAGTTGACGGATATTTTACAGAATTAGATCCAATATTTGCAACCATCAAGGAGTGCGAAGAAGGCTTGGATGTAAATACTTTATTGAAAAGTCCGTTGTGCCATAATGGATTTAAACGTTTGAACTAATGAAAGTAGTCTTTCGTGTCGACGCATCTTTGCAAATGGGCACTGGACACGTTATGCGTTGTCTTGCCTTGGCACAAGCACTAAAATACAATGAGGCAAATGTTGAATTTATTTGTCGAAAACATGAGGGAAGCTTAATTGATAAGATTCGCTTAAACGGGTTTAATGTCTATGAGTTAGAAGTATTGGAAGAGGTGGATGATAAATTGGCACATTCACATTGGCTAGGTACAACCCAACAACAAGATGCCGATGATTGTCTTGATATACTCAAAGCAGAAAAAACTAACTGGCTTATTGTCGATCATTACGCTTTAGACGAACAATGGCAAAAAAGGCTAAAACCTTATTATGAAAAACTAATGGTAATTGATGATTTAGCAGATCGAAAGCACCAATGCGATGTTTTGCTTGATCAAAATTTTGGACGAAGTTATCAAGATTATAAAGATCTTGTTCCGGCCTCAGCTAAATTGTTAATGGGCTCGGAATACGCCCTACTTAGACCTGAATTTGAAAAGTATAGGCAGTATAGTTTAGATCGTCGTAAAGATGAAAAGTTCAAGAAGTTGTTGATTAATATGGGTGGTGCCGATCAAGACAATATAACGGGAAAAGTGATAGAGAGATTGCAAGTTGCCAAGCTACCCAAGGATGTAGAAATTACCGTAGTGATGGGAAAAACAGCACCACATCTTGCGAGTGCCATAACTAGTGCAAATAAGCTACCATATAGGTCAGAAGTTAAAGTTGATGTAGATAATATGGCTGAATTAATGGCTAATGCGGATATTGCTATTGGTGCATCAGGGGCGACTACATGGGAGCGATGTTGTTTGGGTTTGCCAACTATTCAGCTAATTACCGCTTATAATCAAGAATTCATCGCTCGGAAATTAAATAAAATTAATGCAATTAAGCTTGTTGAGATTGATGATGTAGTTGAAAATTTAGAGAATTTTCAATATTGGATGAAAAGCACTGGTGAAAGTGCCAGTAAAGTCACAAACGGCACCGGAATTAAGTATATTTTGGAGTATTTAGCATGAAAATAGCCATTTTAACCACTAAAAACCAATGGTTTGAGCCTTATGCAGATGCTTTATCAGAAAAATTAGGAAATATTCCAATTTTCAATAATCATGTCGATATTAACAATAGTTACGACATTATTTTTATTTTAAGTTATCACAATATCATTCCAACTAAATATCTTAAAAATAGCAAGCATAATCTAGTTTTACATGCAAGCGTCCTACACAAGTGCAAGGGTTGGGCTCCACTTTTTTGGCAGACTATAGAGGGGGAGAATAAAATTCCATTCACTATGATTGAAGCGAGTAGTAAGGTCGATAATGGTGATATTTACATGCAAGAGGTGCTTGAATTAACTAACCATGAGTTAAATGAAGAGTTAAGAGATAAGCAGGCTGAAATGATTATACAAATGTGTGTCAAATTTGTAAATAATTATGAAAAATATAAAATTCCTGTTAAGCAAAATGATGATGAAAGTTTTTATAAAAAGCGAGACAAAAAAGATAGTAAATTAAATATAGATAAAACTGTTAGAGATCAGTTTGGTCTTTTGAGAGTGGTTAATAATAGTGATTATCCTGCGTATTTTGAGTTAGACGGTCATCGCTATATACTAAAAATTGAACTAGATAACTCTGAGACGGTAGAGTTGATTGATTTTGTTGACTTAACCCAAAAAGAAGTGTTGATGATTTTAGACTGGAGAAATCATGAAAATATTAAAAAGTGGATGTATTCACAGGATGAAATTTCTGTAGAGGTGCATCTCAGTTTTATAGCCGAGTTGCAATTCTCAAAATCTCGACAATATATGGCTGTAAAAAAAGATAATAAATATGTAGGTGTAGTTGATTTTACAAAGATAGATGAAACAAATAAAGAGTGTTATTTTGGCTTGTACGCCAATCCATTCGAAAAAATAGCTGGTATAGGACGGATTCTTGAAGAGGTGTGTTTGAAATATATTCTAGACTTATTAAGCTTAAATAAAATAAAGTTAGAAGTTTTTAGCGACAATGTAAGAGCTTTAAATTTGTACAAGAAATATAATTTTAAAAGGGTGGGCGTGAAAAATGTTCATGACAAACAAGTGATCTGCATGGAGTTAACAAAATAATGCAAGCAATTTTTATTAATAATAGGAAGATAGGTCAAGAGTGTCTTCCTTATGTCATTGCCGAAATGTCAGCAAATCATAATGGGGATATTAATAATGCCTATAAAATTATTGATATGGCTAAAGCAACTGGAGCTGATGCAGTTAAATTACAAACTTATCATCCAGATACAATTACCATGGACATGAAAACACCAGATTTTATGATTGAAGGTGGACTGTGGGATGGTCAAAGTTTACATGAGTTGTACGAGGGCGCGTATATGCCATGGGAGTGGCACAAGCCTTTGTTTGATTATGCAAAAAAAATCGGAATTACAATATTTAGCTCTCCATTTGATAATACTGCCGTTGATCTATTAGAAGACTTAAATACACCAGCTTATAAAATTGCTTCTTTTGAAGCGGTAGATCTTCCTTTAATCAAATATACCGCCCAAACCGGAAAGCCAATGATTATCTCAACAGGCATGGCAGATGCGCAGGAGATTCAGGAGGCAATTGAAGCTGCACGAGAAGGCGGGTGTAAAGAGTTGGCAATACTACATTGTGTAAGTGCTTATCCCGCTCTTGCAAGTGATTACAATTTAAGGACACTTGTGGATATGCAGCAAAAATTTGGCTTAGTAACCGGCTTGTCAGATCATACAATTGACAACACAACAGCAATTACTAGTGTTGCGCTAGGCGCTTCAATTATTGAAAAGCATGTAACCCTTGATCGTAATGGTGGTGGTCCTGATGATTCTTTTTCACTAGAAGTAGAAGGGTTAAAGGGTTTGTGTGTAGGAGTTAGAACTGCATGGGAATCGTTAGGAAAGGTTGATTATGGTCGGAAATCGAGCGAGCAGGACAATATTAAATTCCGTCGCTCTTTGTATGCCTTTGAAGATATAAAGAAAGGAGAGGTGTTCACAAAAGAAAATGTTAAATCTATACGCCCTGGATTTGGCTTACCTCCAAAATATTATGAGGAAATATTGGGCACAATTGCGCAAAAAAATATTAGGCGTGGTTTGCCATTAAGCCAAGAAAATTCAGGCATAATTTGTAGCTTAAATAACAATGAAAACTTATGAAGAATAATTATAACTTTCCAATTGAGGGAATACACAGACATGTGGTTAAGTATATTAAATTATTGCCAGATCTTTCAGGGCAGGTAGTATTGGATGTGCCTTGTGGAAACGGAAAAGCTAGTTATGAATTTATGAAAAAAGGAGCAAAAGTCATTGCGCTTGATTTGTTTCCGGAGTTTATGAAAGTATCCGAAATAGGCGCGAGTTATGCAGACTTATCAGAAAAACTGCCTATAGATGATGAGTCTGTTGACTATATTATTTGTCAAGAAGGTATTGAGCATATGCCAAATCAATTATACGTACTACAAGAGTTTAATCGCGTTTTAAAAAAAAATGGAGTTGCGCTAATTACTACTCCAAGCAATTCTCATATTCGGGCAAGACTCTCATATTTTTTGTTTGAAACAGATTTTTATAAAAGAATGCCTCCAACAGAGATTGATGGCGTTTGGTTTGCTAACAGCAATCAAGAGAAACTCTATTTTGGACATTTATTTTTATTGAGCGTGCAACATTTGCAAACATTACTGACAATTTCTGGTTTTAGAACTGAGCGTCGAATAAAAACAGATGTTGGAAGTACTTCTTTAATATTGGGGTTTATATTATATCCAATATTCATACTATTCAGTTTTTTGACCTATTTTTCTTATAAAAATAAAAACCAGCATGTTGATAAACATACAAGAACTAAAATATTATGGGATAGGGTTAAATTAAATATACTACCAACAACATTAATTTATAAAGATATATTTTGGATTGTTAGAAAGATGGACAATTTAGATGTTACTGTTGAAAGACTAAAATCAATGCAAAGAAAATAATCAGTGTTTATTCTGCATGTGGACTTATGTCAATAGTTAGTTATGGAATATTTTCACAGTCTCAGGTTGTATTTGGTCATCATCAAACTTTATTTTTTTTATTTATATTTCTTTTTTTTGCCCAAATTCAAGCTTTAAATAGATCGAGTGAAACTCTATGATAATTCTACATCTCTTGTCTCAAACGCACTTAACTGGTGCAGAGGTTTATGCAGCAGATTTATGCAAACACCAGATGAGCGAAGGTCATGAGTGTTTTATTATCTCAGATACATTATCAGTTAAGTCTTCTGCAAAATATATTCCGATGTCGATTCATAATCGCAAATATATCAACCGTATTCGCAATATATTAGCGCTAGTAAAGTTTTGCAAAACTCAGCAAATTGATCTTATTCATGCGCACTCAAGAGCGGGTAGTTGGCTGGCCAATATCGTGCGTTTATTTGTTAATGTTGCTTATGTGTCTACTATTCATGGGCGTCAAAGTGTACATTTTTCAAGTAAACATAAAAATGTTTATGGTGAGCGTATTATTGCGGTATGCGAGCATTTGCAAGTTCACATTAAAAACGAATTACATATTGATGAAACTGTTTATTTAGTTCGGAATATTATCGATGAACATTAGTATTATTGGCAGGTTGACTGGTCCAAAAGGCGATATCGCCTACCAAATATTGTCAAAAATTGCCCCTCAGTTTCCAGCAGTAAAATTCAATATTGCTGGTGGACCAGTCACGTCAAGATTCGAAGAGCTGGCCTCTGATAATATTGAGTTTTATGGGTTTGTTGATAATGTGCCGGAGGTAATTAAAGAATCAGACTTGGTTATTGGTGCGGGGCGTGTAGCAGTTGAAGCTTTGCAATTAAATACGCCCATATTGGCTATTGGAGAAAAACAATATATGGGCATCTTGGATAAATCTAATATTAAACAAGCTCAAATAAGTAATTTTGGTGATTGTGCGCTAGATGAGAAGCACGATTTCAAGCAAATTAGTCATGATTTGAAGTGTTTTATTGAGTCTGATTATCAACAAGATAATTTATTAGAAGTAGTTGGCCAGTACTCGCCAGAAGTAATATTGCCCAAAATCAATCAAGTGTATTCACATGCTTTAACAGATGTGGTCTTTTCCAAACGAAAAGAAGCTGCAGTAATAATGTATCATCGAGTGGTTAATGAGCCACTGACTGATTCAAAGTTTAATGTATATATTACTAAAGACAAGTTGGATTGGCAACTTGGAAACCTAAAAAAACGCGGTTTTGATTTGATTACTTTCAAAGATCTTGCTAATGGCGTTAAGGCTAAAAAGCCAATTATCCTTACATTTGATGATGGCTATGAAGACAACTGTCTTAACCTTTTGCCTTTATTGAAAAAGCATCAGGCAAAAGCTGTTATTTATTGTTTGGGTGATCGATCGATTCAAAGCAATATATGGGATGAGAGATTAGGCGAGCCACGAGCTAATTTAATGAATGATAGTCAAATTAAAGAATGCCACGATTCAGGTTTAATTGAAATTGCATCCCATGGTTTGAAGCACCAGCACCTACCTAGTTTAAATGAGGCAGATACTGATGAAGAGTTTAAGCTATCAAAGAAAAATTTAGAGCAATTAATTAACGAAAAAATAGTGTCTTTTGCTTACCCATATGGTGATTATGGAGAAAGAGAAGAAGTTATGGCATATGAGGCCGGGTATGATTTTGCACTTGGAAC
>Ga0255775_1001781_pt1 | contig 19388 bp, 8 predicted proteins | sample 011ome_26_FD_179973 | JGI IMG/M metagenome (GOLD analysis project Ga0255775, IMG submission 179973) | Coastal salt marsh microbial communities from the Groves Creek Marsh, Skidaway Island, Georgia - 011511BT metaG (version 2) | ecosystem: Environmental > Aquatic > Marine > Intertidal zone > Salt...
TTACACGGTGTTGGGGTGAGTTGTGTTAATGCATTGTCAGTGTCACTCAAAGCGACAGTTTATCGAGAGGGTAAAATTTGGGAGCAAGAATATGAGCGTGGAAAAGCGTTATATCCGGTAAAAACGGTAGGAGAGACCACTGAACGTGGAACCATGGTAACTTTTTTGCCTGATGAGCAAATTTTCACCCAAACTCGCGAATACAATTACGATACCTTGGCCAGTCGCCTAAGGGAATTGGCTTACTTAAATAAGGGAATTACAATTTATCTCACCGACAAACGTGTGACTGAAGAGGATGGAACACATCCGATCGAGAAGTTTCACAGTGTGGAAGGTTTAAAAGAGTTTATAAAGTTTTTGGACGGTAATCGTGAACCTTTGATCGCTGAAGTGATTTCCATGGAAGGAGAAAAAAACGATATTCCGGTAGAAGTAGCCATGGTCTACAATACTTCTTTTAATGAGAATTTGCATTCCTATGTAAACAACATTAATACCCACGAAGGTGGAACGCATTTATCTGGGTTTCGACGTGGTTTGACCACCACCCTCAAGAAATATGCGGATGCCTCCGGCCTTTTGGACAAATTAAAATTTGAAATCTCCGGAGATGATTTCCGTGAAGGACTTACGGCTATCGTTTCCGTAAAAGTTGCTGAACCTCAGTTTGAAGGTCAGACTAAAACTAAACTAGGAAACCGTGATGTAACCGCAGCGGTGAGTCAAGCGGTTTCCGAAATGCTTGAAAATTATTTAGAAGAGCACCCAAACGATGCGAAGACTATTGTTCAAAAAGTCATTTTAGCAGCACAAGCGCGCCATGCGGCGCGTAAGGCTCGCGAAATGGTGCAGCGTAAAACCGTAATGGGAGGCGCTGGACTTCCTGGGAAGCTTTCTGATTGCTCGGAACAAGATCCACAGAAGTGTGAGGTGTTTTTAGTAGAGGGGGATTCTGCAGGGGGAACCGCGAAACAAGGTCGAGACCGTAATTTTCAAGCGATTTTACCTTTGCGTGGAAAGATCTTAAACGTGGAAAAAGCCATGCAACATAAGGTCTTTGAAAATGAAGAAATCAAAAACATTTTCACGGCATTAGGGGTTACCATTGGAACTGAAGAAGATGCGAAAGCCCTGAACTTGGAGAAACTGCGTTATCACAAAATTGTGATTATGTGTGATGCCGATGTCGATGGAAGTCACATTGCGACGCTTATTTTGACCTTTTTCTTCCGCTACATGCGAGCACTCATTGAAGGAGGGCATGTTTATATTGCGACTCCACCGTTATACCTTGTCAAAAAGGGATCCAAAAAGGCGTATGCCTGGAATGACAAGGAGCGTGATGCTCTGAGTGAAGAATGGGGAGGTAGTGTCGGTATTCAGCGCTATAAAGGTCTCGGAGAGATGAATGCCGAGCAACTATGGGATACCACCATGAATCCGGACTTCCGAACCCTGCGCCAAGTGTCTATTGATAATGGAACAGAAGCAGATCGGATTTTCTCGATGCTCATGGGGGATGAAGTGCCGCCGCGTCGAGATTTCATTGAAAGAAACGCTGTTTACGCCAACATTGATGCGTAATTTGTAGAACAAGCCCGCACGTCATGCGGGCTTTTTTTATAATTTTAAGGTGAAATTTCATTTAAGATCTCATAAAGATCTCAATCGAACTTAACCAAGACACAGTTATATTTAACCCCCAAACGATTATGAAACGACTTCTGTTATTCTGTAGTTTATTAACGGCACCTTTTGCCCAATCTCAAGAACTAGAAAGTATTCTTTTGGCTGCTCAGGACGCCGAGCGCCTAACCCAAGATTATATAGAACCTGCCTTAAAAGGTTTGGTGTACAGCATGAATGAAGGATGGTATACCACGGGTAAAACGCACAGTCTCCTTGGATTCGACGTGACATTTGGGGCCAATATGGCCTTAGTGCCTAAGAATGACAAAAACTTTCTTTTCCGTGCCTCTGAGTATAATTTTGTGCGCTCACAAGTCGGAGATACTGAAAGTGTTTCAACCGTACTCGGCGATGATCCAGACGGCACTTTTTTTGACGTCCGTGTGCCTGTGGGAGACGGCACGTTTAAGGTCGCTGAATTCCAAATGCCTGGTGGAATTGGTCCTGATTTCCCATTAAAAGGGGTCGCAACCCCTATGATTCAGTTTGGTATAGGATTACCCACAAGTACCGATTTAAAAATTCGCTTTTTACCCAATATTGGCGTTAATGACAAAGTCAAAAACTTTATGTACGGCGTCGGTCTACAGCACGATTTGACCCAGTACATACCGGGCCTTTCGGTTACTCCCTTTAGTCTTAGTGCCCTAGTGGCCTACAGTAATACTAAGGTTACCTATAAAATAGATGATGAAGATGATCTCGATGATGTTTCTGTAGTCAACGGAGAAGGGCTATTTGCCTTGAATACGTTGTCTTTTCAGGCTATAGGGTCGGTAAACCTTGCTATAGTAGATTTTTACGCATCAGCGGGATACGGGCGAGGAGGAAGTCGATTAGAGCTCAATGGAGATTATACCCTAACTTATGACTTAGAAGATGGAAATGGAGTTCCTCTAGGACAAATAAATGAAACCATCACGAATCCACTTCAGTTCAAGGCCGATGTGAATAGTCCTCGCTTTGGATTCGGAATGCGTCTTAATTTGGCCATATTTAAGTTATTTGCCTCCTACACCATACAAGAATACAATACCTTCTCCACAGGAATTTCTGTGAGCGTTCGATAAGGATTTATATCTATTGAACTCAAGGCCTTTAGTCTAGGTTAAGTATATTTTTATTGATAATTTTGCCACGCCTTTAAGCGAGCAATATATCTGGTTCGACTAGGGCTAACATTAGAACAAGCCAAATAATAACCTAAAAGACAAAAAAATGAAGATTACTGTTGTAGGTGCAGGTGCAGTGGGCGCGAGCTGTGCTGAATATATCGCCATAAAGAATTTCGCAAGTGAAGTGGTTCTTTTGGACATTAAGGAAGGATTTGCTGAAGGTAAAGCCATGGATTTGATGCAGACGGCCACACTCAATGGTTTTGACACCAAGATCACTGGGGTTACTAATGACTACGGAGCTACTGCAGGAAGCGACATTTGTGTGATTACTTCGGGAATTCCGCGTAAGCCTGGTATGACTCGAGAGGAGCTTATTGGGATTAATGCAGGAATCGTTCAAAATGTTTCTGCGGCATTAATCGAGCAATCTCCTGATACTATTTTAGTGGTGGTCAGTAATCCTATGGATACCATGACTTATTTAGCCCATAAAGTAACGGGATTACCTAAAAATCGCATTATTGGTATGGGTGGGGCTCTTGACAGTGCTCGTTTTAAATATCGTCTGGCTGAGGCTTTAGATGCCCCCTCAAGTGATGTTGACGGAATGGTAATCGGGGGACACAGTGATACTGGGATGATTCCATTAACACGCTTAGCTACACGCAGCAGTGTGCCCGTTTCTGAATTTTTAAGTACTGAGCGCCTTGATGAGGTTCGTGAGGCAACTAAAGTCGGTGGGGCTACGTTAACCAAATTATTAGGAACTTCCGCCTGGTATGCCCCTGGTGCCGCTGTTTCCACTTTGGTTCAAAGTATCGCTTGTGATCAAAAGAAAATGATGCCCTGTTCAACCCTATTATCTGGCGAATATGGACTTGACGATATTTGTATCGGGGTTCCAGTAATTCTAGGACGCAATGGAATTGAAAAAATTGTTGAATTGGATCTTGATGAAAATGAGCGCGCTCATCTAGCCGAGAGTGCTGAAGGTGTTCGTAAAACCAACGATTTATTGGCTTAATTTAAGCAAATATGAAACACATTAAAAGGCCGCATTTTGCGGCCTTTTTTGCAGTTTTTTCGAGCCAAAATAATTGGCATTTCCTTTTTGAAAAACTATATTTGCACGTTTTTAAATACTCTAAACCAAGATAGAATGCAAAATAAAGGATTAATAACCGTCTTTGCGATACTTTTCGGATTGGTCAGTTTGTACCAATTGTCATTTACATTTGTCGCAAATCAAGTTGAAGATGCCGCTCAAGTTTATGCCAATGAGCGTTACGATGCGACCCAATCTGATGAGCGTCAACAAGCAGTATTGCAATACATTGATTCTGTTGCTGCTGAGCCACAGTTTTTTGGTATTGACTATAATACGGCCAAAGACAAGGTGTTAAATAAGGGATTAGACCTAAAAGGAGGGATTAATGTTATTCTTCAGGTTTCCGTAAAAGACATTCTTGCAGGCTTAGCCAATAATACAAAGGACCCTGCATTCAATCAAGCATTAGCTGATGCGAGTGAATTACAGAAATCTTCTCAAAGTACTTATTTAGAGTCTTTTTTCGAGGCTTTTGATGCATTACCGGGCGAGAATAATTTAGCCTCACCGGATATCTTTTTTAATAAAGGTTTAGAGGATCAAATCATTAGCGGAATGACTAATGATGAAGTAAAGTCGGTTATCACGCGTAAAGTCGATGAATCCATTGCCTCTGCATTTGAGGTATTGCGTAAGCGTATCGATAAGTTCGGGGTCACCCAACCAAACTTGCAGCGTTTAGGTAATTCGGGACGTATTCTCGTTGAATTACCTGGGGCAAAAGATGTGGAGCGTGTTAAGAAATTATTACAAAGTACGGCCCAGCTTGAATTTTGGGAAGTAATTAAAGAAGAAAGCATTACCTCTTTCTTACTTGATGCAGATTCAAAATTAAAAGATCTTTTAGCCGAACGTGCTCCAGTCACAGAGGAAGCCACTCAGGAGGAAAACGAAGAGGATCTTTCTGATTTATTAGGTGGAGAGGATGTAGTGGAGGCGAACGATCCATTGCTTGAGCGACCTTTGCTTAACAGAATTTTACCGGTGCGTGCCAGCAATCCAGGCTTAGCCTCTTTTTCGTTAAAAGATACGGCGGTAATCAACGGATATTTAAGAGAGCCTCAAGTACGCGCTTTATTGAGTGGCGAGCAACGCTATTACAAATTTGTTTGGAGTATTCCTGAATATAATGAATCAGTTGGTGAAGAAATCACGAGCCTTTATGCCATTAAAGGGAACCGCGAAGATACCCCTGAACTCAGTGGTGGAGTCATTGTCGATGCACAACAATCATACACTCAAGCGGGCCGAGTTTCTGTTACCATGCAAATGAATGGTGTTGGTGCAAAGATTTGGGAAGACATGACCGAATATGCTTATAACAATCAGTCTCAAATTGCTGTTGTTCTGGACAATGTCGTGTATTCAGCCCCTGGGGTGAGTTCAGGTAAAATTTCTGGTGGACGCAGTGAAATTACTGGTGATTTCACCATACAAGAAGCTCAAGATTTAGCTAATGTATTACGCGCAGGTAAACTTCCTGCTTCAGCGGACATCATTCAAGCGGAAGTTGTTGGACCAACGCTTGGAAAAGAGGCTATCGATAGTGGTATTCTTTCCTTTATCATTGCCTTGAGTATCGTATTGCTATGGATGATGCTTTACTACGGTAAAGCAGGCGCCTTTGCGAACGTCGCTTTGGTGGTGAACATCTTGTTCATCTTTGGTATCTTGGCGGGCTTAGGAGCTGTGTTGACGCTTCCTGGAATCGCAGGGATCGTTTTAACTATTGGTATGTCGGTGGATGCAAACGTGCTTATTTTTGAGCGGATTCGTGAAGAACTGGCCAAAGGAAAATCACAACGCGACTCGATTAATGACGGTTTTAGTAATGCATTATCGTCTATTTTGGATGCCAATATTACAACAGGATTAACTGGTCTTATACTTCTTGTCTTCGGAACTGGACCGATTCAAGGGTTTGCAACCACATTGTTGATCGGTATCTGTACGTCCTTGTTCACAGCAATTTTTGTTACGCGTTTATTTATTGATCGCTTTACCTATAATGGTAAATCATTGACCTGTTCAACGGCAATAACTAAGAATTTGTTCCGTGACGTGGATATTAAATTTTTGGCTAAGAGAAAAGTGGCTTATGCCTTTTCTTCAGTGCTCATTTTAGTGAGTATCGGTTCGTTATTTACAAATGGGCTTAACCAAGGGATTGATTTTGTCGGAGGACGCACCTATACTGTGCGTTTTGACCGAGATGTAAACGCATTAGAGGTTCAGAACGATTTGATTGCCGTATTCGAAAGCGCGGAAGCAAAGACCTATGGAGGGAATAACCAGTTGAAAATCTCAACCAAGTATAAAGTTGAAGAAACTGGAGCTGAAGTCGACGTTGAAATTGAGCAAATGTTATTTGAAGCCTTGAAATCTCATTTGCCAGAAGGCATGGATTACGAAGGATTCGTGGCTGATGAAGACAATAAAATTGCAGGTAGAATGGAGTACTACAAGGTGTCTCCAACAATCGCAGATGACATTAAATCGTCTTCATTCTTAGCCGTTCTTGGGTCTTTAGTGGTCGTGTTCTTATACATATTATTGCGTTTTAGAAGATGGCAATTTAGTTTGGGTGCCGTTGCTGCAGTATTCCACGATGTGTTGATTGTTCTTGGTGTGTTCTCATTAACCCATCAGTTCATGCCGTTTAATATGGAAATCGATCAGTCCTTTATTGCGGCGATTTTGACCGTAATTGGTTACTCTCTGAATGATACCGTGGTTGTTTTTGACCGAATTCGTGAGTTTTTCAACGAACACAGCAGTTGGAAAATGAATAAAATTATCGACAGTGCCCTTAACAGTACATTGAGTAGAACATTAAATACGTCCTTGACTACATTGATCGTATTACTTACAATTTTCTTGCTGGGTGCTGAATCTATAAGAGGATTGATCTTCGCTTTGATTGTCGGTATTGTAGTGGGAACATATTCTTCTTTGTTTATTGCAACTCCTGTCTTCTTTGATACTGTTAAAAAGCGCGGAATTGACTTAAGCGACAAACAAGAGGAAGAAGAACAACAATAGAAATAGAAACAAACTTAGAACGTAGTTCAGCGTACTAAGCTCAAATAAAAAACCCGCTTTCTGCGGGTTTTTTATTTGTTTATACGTGAAAACTCTGCCCGGTCAATAGGAAGTAATTTCCAGCGGGCGACTAATCCAGCATTCACTTCAAGAACATATTTTGCTGGACGCCCTGATGGTAATGGGGTAGGGTCAAAAGGTTTGGCGTCACGGTAGACCTCTACAATTTTTAGGTCTTTATCGAAGTATATGATGTCTATGGGAAATTGAGTATTTTTCATATAAAAACTCAGCGGTGATTCTCGATCAAAAATAAAGAGCATCGCCTGATGATCTTCCATAGAATTCCGATACATAAGCCCAGTGGCCGTCTCATATTCACCTTCAGCGATTTCGATATCTAAAGTTGCGATAAGTGAATCGTTGGTTGAGCGTACTATGCTCAATGTACCTTCTTTGGTAAAGGGGATTGCTCGCGTCAGGACCTTGTCGTTTTTGTCATTTTTACAACCAGTGATTCCCACTAAGGCCATAAGTCCTAATGCGATAAATTTTCGTATTGTCTTTTTCATGTGACAATATTTTTTTTCGCCCGCAACAGTAGTATGACCCCGGCTATGATAAATGGAATACTGAGCCACTGCCCAGTGCTGAGTAAATTGCCGAGTGACGACTCAAATCCTCCTTGACTTTTCTTATAAAATTCAACGATAAAACGTACGGACCATAATGAGACGAGAAACAGCCCAAAAAGATAGCCTTGTTGTAATCTTTTTTGGGTATACCAGTAGGTCCAATACAAGATTACAAATACAAATATATAACCAAATGATTCGTATAACTGTGCAGGGTGGCGTGCGAAATCCTCACCGTTATTAGCAAAAATAACCCCAAAATCGGTTCCAGTGGGATGTCCGACGATCTCTGAATTCATAAAATTTCCAATACGGACCAATACGGCCCCAGAGGCAACGGGAATAACAATTCGGTCAAAAAGCCAAAGTAAGGACTCTTTCAGTACGTTTTTTTGATAGAGATACATCGCGATAATGATTCCTATAGCGGCTCCATGAGAGGCTAATCCGCGAAAGCCGGTGAATGCGAAACCGCCTTTGAACTTAAACGGTAAAAACACCGATAAGAAGTCCTGATGAAAGAGTTCGGGTTGATAAAAAATGACATGACCAAGGCGCGCGCCTATCAGGATTGCAAGAACCATATACATAAATAGGCTGTCTAATTTTTCAAGAGCAACGCCCTCGCGGATGAATATTTTTTTCATCAGATACCAGCCTAACGAAAAGGCCAGCACAAACATCAAACTGTAGTATTGAATTGTATAAAATCCAAGATTAATGCCTTCTGAGGGGGCCCAATAAATACCTAAAGCTGGTAACATATCATTTGTTTGCGGTAAAGATAAAAAAAAGCCTGTGCATGCCACAGATTTATGGCACAGGATCGTGCCCGGAGCCGCCCCATGGATGACATCGTGCTATACGCTTTAGAGCAAGCCAACCTCCGCGCAATGCACCGTGTTTATTTAATGCTTCAATACTGTAGTGAGAACAAGTTGGGTTGAAGCGACAAGTCGACGGGGTGAACGGTGAGATAAAATTTTGATAAAATTTTATCAGTAGAATAAAGGGTTGTGCAAACAAAGACAAAAATCTGATTTCAAAAATTATCACCGAGCGTTAAAAATTGCTAATGCCCAATGTTACTATCGCAAACTAAAACTGGTGCCTTCTTTACCATCTTTAAGTTGTATCCCAGCTTCTTGCAGGCGGTCTCTAATAGCATCACTTGTCGCAAAATCTTTGTTGGCACGGGCCTGATTGCGCAAGTCGATGAGTAAATTTACAGCAGCATCAAGTTGTTGTTGCCCATTATTTTGCCCTTCTATCTCTTTGGGTAATCCCAAAACATCATAAACAAAACTGTGCATTGTGGTTCTTAATAGCTCAAGATCCGTTGCAGATATTTTAGCGCCACCCTCATTAAGTTGATTAATCCATTTAGTGGCTTCAAAAAGTTGTGCAATGAGAATAGGGCTATTAAAGTCATCGTTCATGGCCGCGTAACACGAGTCAACCCAAGAGTCTATTGCAAAATCCGAAGAATCTGATGCTATAATCGATTCAAGTTTATTCATCGCTTCCATTAGCCTTTGATACCCTTTTTCACTCGCTAAAATTGCTTGGTCAGAAAAATCGAGTATACTGCGATAATGGGCTTGGTACATGAAGAATTTAGCCACAGAAGGTCGAATCGGTTGACTCATTATGGCGTTATTCCCAGAGAAAAGTTCTCTCGGTAAAATATTATTCCCTGTCGACTTTGCCATTTTCTTCCCGTTGAGGGTCAGCATATTGGCGTGCATCCAGTAACGCACCGGAGTGGTCTTATTACAGGCTTCGGCTTGGGCAATTTCACACTCGTGGTGTGGGAATTTTAAGTCCATTCCACCTCCATGAACATCAAATGTCTCGCCCAAGTACTTTGTGCTCATGGCGGTACATTCTAAATGCCACCCAGGAAATCCGTCCCCCCATGGAGAGGGCCAACGCATGATATGTTGTGGTTCTGCCTTTTTCCAAAGGGCAAAATCTTGTGGATTCTTTTTTTCGCTTTGAGCGGTCAACTCCCGTGTATTGGCAATCATATCCTCAATCTTGCGTCCGCTGAGCTTGCCGTATTGTTGATCCTCATTAAATTTCAAAACATCAAAATATACGGAGTCATTTTTTTCGTAAGCATAGCCCGCGGCCAAGATTTTTTGAATAATTTGAATTTGCTCGATAATATGCCCTGTCGCGGTAGGCTCGATATCCGGCGGAAGTGCATTAAACGCACTCATGATTTCATGAAAATCAACTGTGTATCTTTGTACAACTTCCATGGGCTCAATGGCCTCAATGCGCGCTTTTTTTGCAATGCGATCTTCACCCGAGTCTGCATCGTTTTCCAGGTGCCCAGCATCAGTGATGTTGCGCACATAACGCACCTTATATCCGAGGTGTTTGAAATAGCGATAGATTAAATCAAACGATAAAAAGGTGCGACAATTTCCAAGATGAACGTAGTTGTAAACTGTTGGTCCACAGACATACATGCCTACAAATTCGGGGACTAATGGTGTAAATAATTCCTTTTCCTTTGATAAGGAATTATAAATGTTGAGCTTACGATGTTCAGATTTTGGCAATGTCATCGCGAATAATTAAATGAATGTTAAAATGAAGTGTTGAGTTTGATATAATCCAAAAATTCTCTTTTAACCTTGTCATTTTTAAATTGACCGCCAAATTCACTGGTTACGGTAGAACTGTCAATGTCTCTAATTCCTCGGGAATTAACACATAAGTGTTTCGCATCGATAACGCATGCGACATCGTCCGTGTTCAATATTTTTTGAAGTTCTTGAACAATTTGCATGGTAAGCCGCTCTTGAACTTGTGGTCTTTTTGCATAATAATCAACGACTCTATTCATCTTTGAAAGACCAACTACGGTGCCATTGGAAATGTAAGCGATATGCGCTCTTCCGACTATGGGCAATAAGTGATGTTCACAAGTAGAGTACAAGGTAATGTTCTTTTCAACGAGCATTTCTCCGTATTTATACTTGTTTTCAAAAGTTGAAGCTTTTGGTTTATTATCTGGGTGTAATCCGGCAAATATTTCTTTAACAAACATCTTAGCCACGCGCTTTGGCGTGCCTTTTAGACTGTCATCAGTCAAGTCCATACCTAAGGTTTGGAGAATATTTCGGACATCATTTTCTATACTGTCCATTTTTTCTTGATCTCCTATTTCAAAGGCATCAGAGCGCAGCGGCGTGCGGCTAGAAGTTCCTACGTGATCATTGCCAAACGCTTCGATTTCTTGCAATTGTTTTTCTAAATCCATAAAAGGTGTATGCGGTAAATTTTTTCTTTTACTGTGCAAAGATACGTATCTCATCGCTCACTTGGAAAATACTTAGGGATTTAACACGTTTATTCCATTGGTAATGGTAAAATATGATTAATTTGTGCCCCTTATTTTCTGCTTGAATGAAACAAATTCTAAACTTCGTTTTCCTTCTTTTTTCAACACTTTTAATCGGACAAGTTCCACTTACTCGAGTGGTGCCGCAAATTGTTGGAAAATATGATTTTACCGCTATTGGGAATACTCTGAATGCCTCTGCAAATCCTAATCCATGTGAATTATTGCCTCAGAGTTCTGCCACGCTAAATTTGCAGCCTAATGAGACGTTTTTTCAAGCGCATATGTATTGGTCGGCTTCTGGCCCTGCAGATGATACAGTCTCCCTAAACGGAAATACCGTAATTGCCCAAAGAACTTACAGCATAAACAATAATTTTGGTTTATATAACACCCATTATGCTGATGTGACTAACCTTGTTGGTGCTATTGGTAATGGGGTATATACATTTTCAGACTACCTCGGAACAATACCTTGTGGTAACACTACGAACTATGGGGGATGGATGATTTATGTCATTTTTGGTGAGCCCACTTTACCGCAAAATCAAATCAGTATTTTCGAAGGGTTTGATTACGTGAGTGCATCGAACCCAACTCTGGACATCACCTTAACGGGAATTGATGTGGCTACTGATGACTTGGCCAAAATCGGATTTTTGGCCTGGGAGGGGGATGCTTCCATATCCGTTCAGGAGACCTTAACGATAAATGGCAATTTAATTGATAATCCGCCACTTAATCCCGGAGATAACGCTTTTAATGGAACGAACTCGTATACCAATTCATCCACTTTATGGAATATGGATTTGGATGTATATGATCTACAAGGGATTGTTCAGCCTGGTGATACTCAAATTGATATTCAATTGACTTCTGGGCAGGATCTAGTTTTAGTGAACAACGTTATTACTAGTGTAAATTCGGAAATTCCAGATGCTGCGTGTACGATTGATGATTTGGATGTCGTTTGTGATAATGGTCAAAATCTGTTCATTGATTATACGGTCTATAATTTGCCCTCCACAAGTCCTCTTTCGGCAGGGACTCGTGTGGATTTTTATTGGCAGAATGTTGGTGGTGGGCCACTAAACTACCTCGATACAGTATTCACGGTAAACGACATACCGATAGGGGGGCAAGAGTCAGGTAATACCATTTTGAGTATCGTCGGGACTCCACCGCAATTCGATTTGGTAATGATTGTGGATCCAGCGAATTCTATCTTGGAAATTGATGACACAAACAATGAAGATCGACTCTTTATTGATACGACCCAACCATTTTCACTCGGTCCCGATGTAGAGAGCTGCGCCGGTCTCACCGTGACTCTCGACACAGGCGTGTCTTCTCCAAATTTTACTTGGCAGTGGTATAAGGATGGCAATATTATTCCAGGAGCGACTAACCCTTCAATTACTGTCGGTTTAAACGGTGTTTACACGGTTGAAGGATTTGAAGGCCCCTGTTTTATTACGGATGATATTGAAGTTACGTTTAATCTGCCTCCAGATGCTTTTCCTCCGGCAGATTTGTTCTTGTGTGATGATGGGGCTACAGCGGGAAGTTTCGATCTCACCGAGAATGATGATGACTTACTTGGTGGCCAGGATCCTGCTTTATTCTCGGTTAAGTATTATGAAACACTCGATGATGCGCAAGACGACACGAATGTCATTTTGGTACCAACGGGCTATTTTATCAGTCAGCCTTCACCGCAAACTATATATGCAAGGGTAGAAAGTCCCGAGGGATGTTTCGCAATTGAGCAGTTCAAAATTTTCTTTACACGCGTCCAAGCGGGGCAGCCAGAAGGTATCGAAGTCTGTGATAATGATGGAGATGGATTTACTGCGATCGACCTACCCTTTACTTTTGATGCTATAGTATTAGATGGGCAGCCCGCAGCAGACTACTTAATCACTTATCACAATGACCCGGTCGAAGCAACAACTGGAGTTAATGCACTTCCAGTTCCTTACAATGTTCCGGTTCCTGGGGAGACCATTTTTGCACGATTGATGAATTTTGATGATTTGAATTGTTTTGATTTGGTTCAAATTCCAATAATTGTGAATCCCCCTCCGGTTCCTGGTTTGATAGATCCTTATGTTGTTTGCGATTTGGACAATGATGGTTTTGCGGATTTTGATTTAAGTGAGTTGGTTGTGGATTTGCAAGGGGGTAATGGGGATTTACTTGTTACGTTCCACGGGACTGAGTTAGATGCTCAGAACGGGGTATTGCCTTTGATTAACCCATATCCTAATGACGATGTTTATAACGATAGTGTATGGGCCAGGGTAGAGAGTTCCTTGACGGGTTGTTACACGGCCGTTGAGGTCTTTTTAGAGGTTAGGGATTATCCTATAGCCACCCAGCCTGAGGAGCCTCTTCGTTTGTGCGATGATGCTTTAGCGGATGGGTTTACGGTATTTGATTTAACGGTTGTTGAGTCAGAGGTTTTGGGCTCTTTGGATCCACTGGAGTATGATCTTTATTACTATGAGTTAGAGAGCGATGCGATTGCCGCGGGCGATTTAGCCTTGACGGCTCCTGACTATAGTTTGTCTATTGCCAACCCTGGGGCTTATCAGAACACCACCAACCCTCAGACGATTTATATTTTGGTTGTGGGTAACGCTAGTGCTACCTCACCAAACAACGGCACAGCGGGCTGTTATGACATTGTTGAGCTAGAGCTTATTGTGGATCCATTACCTTTGGATTTAGGTCCCTTTGAGTTATTCTTATGTGACGATGAGGCTAGTGGCAGCACCACGGACGAGGTAAGCATTTTTGATTTAACCCAGGTCAACGACACGGCCACAGCAGGGGACAGTAGCATCACCGTGACCTGGTATGCCACCCCAGCAGATGAGGCCAGCAACACACCCATTGCCACACCAGAGGCCTATGCCAACACAGTTACCCCACAGGCTATTATAGGAAGACTAGAGAGTCAGTTTGGTTGCCGCACACTAGTGACCATGACCTTAACGGTATTGCCTAATCCAACACCGGTTATCCCGACGCCTTTAGAGGTGTGTGATGATGACTTGGATGGGGGCACCTTTGATGATGGTTTTGCCACGTTTGTGCTGACCGATAAGGACGCAGAGATCACCGATGGAGAGCCTGATGTTAGTGTGAGCTATTATGAGACTCTGGCTCAGGCCGAGGCTGGGACCCCTGCTTTGACCAGCCCATGGGTCAATACGATTCCTGGCGGGCAGGTGATTTACGCCCGCGTGGAGCGTGATGTTCCCCCTGGGATACTGGGTTGTTTTAGCATTGTTCCCTTGGAGCTGATTGTCGTGCCACTACCGGATGCGCCTACGGCTGATTTTATCGATCCTATGTTTGTGTGTGATGACGATGGCGATGGTTTGGCTGAGTTTGATTTGACGCTAAACGATCCATTTGTGTTGGGCACACAGGACCCTATAGATTTTGCACCGATTACTTACCACGAGTCATTGGCTGCTGCCCAGGCAGGCACGCCATTTATCGCCACACCAGAGGCTTATGTGAGTGGTGGAGGCACCATTTGGGTGCGCCTAGAGAGTCTAGAGACGGGTTGTTACCGCTTAACCCCATTTGCTATTGAGGTAGGGGTCTTCCCAAGTATAGGAACAGCGAGCGATTTATTCTTATGCGACGATGAGATCGGAGGCAGTACTCTGTTTGACGGCTTATCGACCTTTGATCTGACCCAGAACACGGCGGCACTGATCGCCGGTAATCCGACCTATACGGTGGTGTACTACGCCAGCGCACAGGATCAGATCGATGATAACCCAATAGCCACCCCTGAGGCTTATCAAAACGTAGTGAGCCCAGTACAGGAGATTTTTGTCACGGTCTTTGGTCCGGACAGCTGTCCCGCCACAGCGAGCTTTTTAATTACGGTTCACCCTAACCCAGAGCTGATACAACCGGCCCCTTATGTGATCTGTGACCCAGACAGCGATGGTTTTGCCGAGTTTGATTTAGCGTTACTAGATTTAGAGCTCACCGGGGGTAACCCGGCTTATGTGGTGAGCTACCACGGCACCCAGGCCAACGCCCTATCAGGAGACTTGGCTTTAGGGATTCCATATACTAACGACACCCAGTACAGCGACAGCGTATGGGCTAGAGTAGAGGACACCACCACGGGCTGCTACAGTGTGATAGAGATCCTACTAGAGGTCCGCGATCTGCCTGCCGCCACCCAGCCTGAGGAGCCTCTTCGTTTGTGCGATGATGCTTTAGCGGATGGGTTTACGGTATTTGATTTAACGGTTGTTGAGTCAGAGGTTTTGGGCTCTTTGGATCCACTGGAGTATGATCTTTATTACTATGAGTTAGAGAGCGATGCGATTGCCGCGGGCGATTTAGCCTTGACGGCTCCTGACTATAGTTTGTCTATTGCCAACCCTGGGGCTTATCAGAACACCACCAACCCTCAGACGATTTATATTTTGGTTGTGGGTAACGCTAGTGCTACCTCACCAAACAACGGCACAGCGGGCTGTTATGACATTGTTGAGCTAGAGCTTATTGTGGATCCATTACCTTTGGATTTAGGTCCCTTTGAGTTATTCTTATGTGACGATGAGGCTAGTGGCAGCACCACGGACGAGGTAAGCATTTTTGATTTAACCCAGGTCAACGACACGGCCACAGCAGGGGACAGTAGCATCACCGTGACCTGGTATGCCACCCCAGCAGATGAGGCCAGCAACACACCCATTGCCACACCAGAGGCCTATGCCAACACAGTTACCCCACAGGCTATTATAGGAAGACTAGAGAGTCAGTTTGGTTGCCGCACACTAGTGACCATGACCTTAACGGTATTGCCTAATCCAACACCGGTTATCCCGACGCCTTTAGAGGTGTGTGATGATGACTTGGATGGGGGCACCTTTGATGATGGTTTTGCCACGTTTGTGCTGACCGATAAGGACGCAGAGATCACCGATGGAGAGCCTGATGTTAGTGTGAGCTATTATGAGACTCTGGCTCAGGCCGAGGCTGGGACCCCTGCTTTGACCAGCCCATGGGTCAATACGATTCCTGGCGGGCAGGTGATTTACGCCCGCGTGGAGCGTGATGTTCCCCCTGGGATACTGGGTTGTTTTAGCATTGTTCCCTTGGAGCTGATTGTCGTGCCACTACCGGATGCGCCTACGGCTGATTTTATCGATCCTATGTTTGTGTGTGATGACGATGGCGATGGTTTGGCTGAGTTTGATTTGACGCTAAACGATCCATTTGTGTTGGGCACACAGGACCCTATAGATTTTGCACCGATTACTTACCACGAGTCATTGGCTGCTGCCCAGGCAGGCACGCCATTTATCGCCACACCAGAGGCTTATGTGAGTGGTGGAGGCACCATTTGGGTGCGCCTAGAGAGTCTAGAGACGGGTTGTTACCGCATCACCAGCTTTGGACTAGTTACCGGCACCTTGCCCACCATTGGCTCTGCCGAGGATCTGTATCTGTGTGACGATGAGATCGGGGGCAGTGATCCCTTTGATGGACTGTCTACTTTTGATTTAACAGTGAACACCCTAGAGGTCACCTTAGGGGATCCGACCTATACGGTGGCGTACTATGCCAGCGCTCAGGATCAGATCGATAATAACCCTATTACCACCCCTGAGGCTTATCAAAATGAGATCAGCCCAGTACAGGAGATTTTTGTTACGGTCTTTGGTCCGGACAGCTGTCCCGCCACAGCGAGCTTTTTCATTAATGTAGAGGCTAATCCGACCATTAATATACCCACTCCGCTTATTGTGTGTGATGACAACAATAATGGGTTTTACAACGCTTTTGATCTCACCAGCAAGGACGCCGAGCTATTAGGGGGTCAGGTTGATGTGAGTGTGCGTTACTATGAGACTCTTGTGGACGCCAACCTTGGTGATCCTGCGGATCAGCTTTTGAGTCCTTACGAGAACATAGTGCCTTTTGTACAGACCATTTATGCGCGTTTAGAGAACGATGTTCCTCCGGGGGTTAATGCTTGTTTTAGCATTGTTCCCTTAGAGCTACGCATTGAGTCTCTACCACTGGGTGTGGACCTAGCCTTGTTCCAGGACCCACTGGTGGCCTGTGATTTTGATGGCGATGGTTTTGAGGTCTTTGACCTAACCCAAAACAATTTAGCGGCCTTAGGAGCTAATGAGCCGCTATCGGATTACTCGGTGAGTTATTACGTAAACCAAGGGGATGCGGATCTGGGCATTAATGCCATTGCTACCCCTGGGGCTTACACGAACATTCTGACTCCGATCCAGGAGGTTTATGTGCGCGTGGAGAACTTTGTAACGGGTTGTGGCACGGTAACGCCGTTTGACTTGCTTGTTGAGCCACCGGCGGATTTATCTGCGGGCCCTTTTGAGATGATTTTATGTGATGATGAGATTGGGGGCAGTACGCCTGATGATGGGGTTTCAACCTTTGATTTAACCTTAAATGATCCGATCATCACCGGTGGTGATCCGACCTATACGGTGGTGTATTATGCCAGTGCCCAGGATCAGATCGACAATAACCCTATTGCGGATCCTACGGATTATCAGAACGTGGTTAACCCACAGGATATTTACGTTACGGTGTTGACCTCTGGGGGTTGTGGTGCTGAGACGTTCTTGACCCTGCGCGTGTTGCCTAATCCAAGTCCTGTGACTCCGACCCCACTTGTGGTGTGTGACGGAGAGGGCGACCCTGTGATTGATTTTGATCCAGAGGATGGGTTATCGACGTTTATACTAACGAGCAAGGACGCTGAGATTATTGGCGGTGAGCCTAATGTGAGTGTGCTTTACTACGCCACTTTTGATGAGGCTGATGCGGGTGTCCCTGGCACTGAGCTAGCGAGTCCATACGCCAACACTACGGCCTTTAGTCAGGTGGTTTATGCTAGGGTGACTAAGGATGTTCCTCCGGCGAGTTTAGCGTGTTATAGTATTGTAGAGCTAGAGCTGGTGGTGAGTCCATTACCGGTGGCTCAGGGCTTACCTGAGGACTTGTATTACTGCGCGGTGGACAATGGTGGCGTAGGGGTGTTTGACCTCACGCAGAACGATGCCCTTATCTTGGGTGATTTAGACCCGCTGGTTTATGCGGTGCTGTACTTCCGCACCTTAACTGAGGCCCAAAACGGAGTGAACCCTATAGGGAACCCAACGTTATTTGCCAGCACCATGAGCCCACAGACGGTTTATGCGGGGCTGATAGCCATCGACACAGGGTGTTACACCCCACCACAGCAAGATCCTATTACTTTTGAGGTGGATCTGAGCTTTGAGTTGTATGTCAAGGAAGGAGCCTTTGCGGGCACGCCTGACCCTTATATGATCTGTGACAACTTAGCCCCGAGTGATGGTCTGGCGGAGTTCACCTTGATTCCTAATGCGGCCTTGCCTACGGACTTAGATCCCCAGGCACAGCTCTTGGTGGATCAGATCTTGCAGGACCAGGATCCAAGTGTATATGTGCTGACCTTCCATGAGACCCGCTCGGATGCTGAGCTGGGTATTGGGAACCTGCCTGATGTGTACACCAACATCACTAACCCACAGGTGATTTACGCCCGTGTGAGTAATTTACTTGATCCTAATGACTTGCCGATCTGTTATGGTATTGCTGAAGTACTGCTATTGGTGGAGCAATTACCTCCGATGATTTTAGCTGATGAGTACCGCATCTGTGTGGACGCTCAGGGCAATGCGATTATGGAAGACTTTGGTGCGGCCTCACCGCCCACCTTAGAGACAGGTCTCCCTACCGAGGGCTTCACCTTCTTGTGGTCGCTCAACGGCACGATATTGCCTAATGAGGTGAGTCCATCACTAGTGGCCCTGGCCCCTGGGTCTTACTCGGTACTGGTTACTGAGCTGGCCTCTGGCTGTTCGCTCGAGACGGTGGTAGCGGTCAACCCGAGCTCACCACCCCTGGAGTATAATGTACGCTTGCTCAACGGCGCTTTTGCCGGGGAGCATGTGATCGAGGCTACGGCTACCGGTCTAGGGGGTTATCAGTTCAGTTTAGATGGCGGTAACTTACAAGACAGCGGTGTGTTTGAGAATGTGACTCCGGGTACCCACCAGGTGACCATCACCAATATTGAGGGCTGTGGCTCGGTGACTGTGGACATCGGAGTGGTGGATTACCCACGCTTTGTGACCCCAAACAACGACGGCTTTAACGATACTTGGAACATGATTGGTCTGGCGGATTACGACCCAGCGGCGCGCATCTATATCTTTGACCGCTATGGTAAGCTACTCAAGCAGCTTAGCCCAAGCAGTGCAGGATGGGATGGGACCTATAAAGGCAACCCACTGCCCTCAAGCGACTACTGGTTCCGAATAGAATATACCGAGGAAGATATTCCGAAGGCTTTTACAGGACATTTTACATTAAAAAGATAG
>Ga0255775_1001782_pt1 | contig 19382 bp, 18 predicted proteins | sample 011ome_26_FD_179973 | JGI IMG/M metagenome (GOLD analysis project Ga0255775, IMG submission 179973) | Coastal salt marsh microbial communities from the Groves Creek Marsh, Skidaway Island, Georgia - 011511BT metaG (version 2) | ecosystem: Environmental > Aquatic > Marine > Intertidal zone > Salt...
TTTCCACGAATACTAATGTATGTTATTTTTATGTTTATGAGTTTAATTTAACCGCTTGGATATCAACTACTCTTTAACAATTCAACTGTTAATAACTAAAAAATATTGTTTATAACCCTAAAAAAAACCGACTTCAGTGGAGTCGGTTTCTAAAAATTGTTTGATAATGAGCTACTTAGTCATTAAAGGACCCCATCGCCGTATATTTATCCATTCGAGATTGTACTAAATCTTCTGGTGATAATTTATTGAGTTCTTTGAAATGAGCTAAAATTTTCTTCTGAACTAGTTCAAATGTCTTTTCTCTATTTCGGTGCGCTCCTCCCTCTGGTTCTTTAATTATTTCGTCGATCAATTTTTGTTTTTTCATATCTGGAGCAGTTAACTTTAAAGCTTCCGCCGCCTGTTCTTTATATTCCCATGATCTCCAAAGAATGGAAGAGCAAGATTCTGGAGATATTACAGAATACCAGGTATTTTCAAGCATCAACACCTTATCTCCTACTCCTATTCCAAGTGCTCCACCTGAGGCTCCTTCTCCAATAATCACTACTATTACCGGCACCTTTAAACGTGTCATCTCTAGTATATTTCTAGCAATCGCTTCCCCTTGTCCACGTTCTTCTGCTTCAATACCTGGGTAGGCACCAGGGGTATCTATAAAACTGACTACAGGTATCCCAAATTTTTCTGCAGACTTCATTAAACGGAGCGCCTTGCGATAGCCTTCAGGATTAGCCATTCCAAAGTTCCTATACTGTCTAGTTTTAGTATTGTATCCTTTTTGTTGACCGATAAACATAAAACTTTGATCCCCAATTTTACCAAGACCACCAATCATGGCTTTGTCGTCTTTTACATTACGATCTCCATGTAATTCAAGGAAAGAGTCACCACAAATGGCCTTAATGTAATCAAGTGTATAGGGGCGATCAGGATGTCTAGATAATTGAACCCGTTGCCAAGCTGTGAGATTTTTATAGATCTCTTTTCTAGTTGCTAATAGCTTTTCTTCGATCTGTTTGCAAGTATCAGTTACATCTACATTACTTTCCTTTCCAATGACTTTGCATTTTTCCAATTGGTCCTCCAGCTCTTTCAATGGTAATTCAAAATCTAAATACTCCATAATAAATTTAATTGTAGTTGATTCGATCAACAAATATATAACAATCTACTTTTCTAGACTTTTCTTTTTCCTTTTTTTAGACCAAAACTTTAACATCACATCCAAGACAACTGAACTAAGTATAATGAATGCCCCAAAATAAAATAATCCTGGCATTTTTTCACTTTCACCAAAAACGAAGACCGCCAATATTATACCATAAATAGGCTCCATATTGAGAGTTAAAATAAGAGAATAAGGTGATATATAATTCAATAATTCAGTGGATGCCTTAATGGCATATGCCGTACAAAAAACCCCAAGAATACTGATATATAAAAAATCAGGTAACGAAATATATAGCGATTCCAATGTGAGTTGTTGATTAAACAAAAGCACCACACTAATAAATAGAAATCCAATGAACAGTTGTTGTACTACCAGCGCACTGGAAGAAGCTTGTTTAACTAATTGACCATTGGTTATGGAGTATACCGCTGATAAAAGTGCCGCTACTAAGGCGGATAAAATTCCCATTATATACTCAAATTGAACCTCTAGAATGATCGCCAACCCTACTATTACGAGTAACCCTAATAAAAGTTCGTACAAGATTATTTTTCTCTTGTACCAAATGGGTTCAATAAGCGCAGTCATAAAGGCCCCCGTAGACATACAAGCAAGGGTAATGGAGACATTAGATATTTTAATTGCATAGAAGAAAAAAATCCAATGTGTTGCAATAGTTATTCCTGCTAATGCTGATAATAATTGAAGTTTTTTAGGAATCTTTAAAGAGCGCTTTCTTACCAGCATATATAGCAGTAATACCACAGCTGCAATTCCCATTCGATACCACACCAGTGTCAGTGCTCCCACACTAATTAACTTACCAAGAACTCCCGAAAAACCCCACAATAGAACGATAAAGTGAAGTTGTAAAAAATGAATTGGTCTAGCGTTTTGCATTATTTAAAAGATAAACGCCCAATACTGCAAAAAGCAAATTAGGAATAAAAACTGCTAAAAATGGGGAAAGTCCTGATTGAGTAGCGAGGGTACCAAATACACGATCAAAAAAGATATACATAAAGGCCACTAAAACACCGATAGCTAAATTTAGCCCCATTCCTCCTCTTCTCTTGATGGCAGAAACGGATACTGATATAAGCGTAAGTATAAAAATAGAGATTGGCATAAACCAGCGCTTATAGCGAACCAAAATATAGGTATTAATATTAGCTGCTCCCTTAGCTTTTTGTTCCTCGATAAAACGATTGAGTTCCATTAAGTTTTTGGTTTCAGCGATGTAGGATACTGGAGTTAAATCCGATATTTCAAAATTGAGAACGGTATCTAATGTTGCTTTATTTTCAATAATTGTGATACTATCGAGCATTGTTCTTTTTTGATAGGTTGTCATTTGATAGGAACTATCATTTTTTTTATAACGAATACTAAAAGCTGAAATTTTATAGTCTAAGCGATCATTATCATCAAAGTGTTCTAAGGTGAAATTATACCCCCGTTGACGTGCTGGATCATAACTACTTACGTAAACAAATTCATTGTCTGAAATTTGATTATATACATTGGTCGATATGGTTTGTAAGTTTTTTGAGCCTAAGTATTTATGATAAAATTCATGGTACCCTTCACTTGCTTTAGGAACGATAAACATGACCAAAATAAACATCAATGAGGCAACAAGGGAGGCCCCTATAAAATAGGGCTTCAAGAATCGTTTAAACGAAATTCCTGAACTAAGTAGAGCTACAATTTCAGTATTAGCAGCTAATTTAGAAGTAAAGAAAATGATGGATAAACTTAAAAATATCGGCATTAATATGGAACCAATATATAAGGTAAAATTCCAATAATACTGTAAGATTTCAGTTATTGGAACATCACTTTCAATCATCTTACCCACCTTTTCAGCAATATCAATCATAATCCCAATAGGAATAAATAAGACTGTCATGCCTAAAAAAGTAAAGATATAGCGCTTTAATATGTACTTATCAATTAGTTTCACTACAAACGTTTATCCATTTGTTTTACCATTTGATCTTTCCAAACCCTAAAGTCACCTGCGATGATATGCTTTCTAGCTTCACGAACCAACCAAAGATAAAACCCTAGGTTATGAATAGTAGCAATTTGTTTTCCTAAATACTCATTAGCCGCAAATAGATGTCTTAAATAGGCTTTAGAATATTCTGTATCTACAAAGGTAATTCCCATGGAGTCTATGGGTGAAAAGTCATCTTCCCATTTTTTATTTTTGATATTGATAGTTCCATGTGCGGTAAATAACATCCCATTTCTAGCATTTCGCGTAGGCATCACACAATCAAACATATCAATACCCAAAGCGATATTTTCAAGAATATTGATCGGTGTTCCAACACCCATGAGGTATCTTGGTTTATCCTCTGGTAAAATTTCACAAACCACTTCAGTCATCGCATACATTTCTTCTGCAGGTTCACCCACTGACAATCCTCCAATAGCATTACCAAATTGATTTGTATTTGCTATATATTCAGCGGATTGTTTTCTAAGATCTTTATAGGTAGACCCTTGTACGATCGGAAAGAATGCTTGCTCGTAATCATATTCAAAGGGGGTTTTATCCAAATGAGTAATACATCGGTCTAACCAGCGATGAGTCATATGCATAGATCGTTTGGCATAATTATAATCACATGGATAAGGGGTGCATTCATCAAATGCCATAATGATGTCAGCACCTATTACGCGTTGAATTTCCATAACGTTCTCTGGGGTAAATACATGGTAAGAACCATCTATGTGTGATTTAAATTTCACCCCCTCCTCTTTAATTTTTCGATTGTTAGAGAGCGAATACACCTGATAACCACCACTATCCGTAAGGATATTACGATCCCAATTCATGAATTTATGCAATCCACCAGCCTTTTTAATGATTTCCGTCTTAGGTCGAAGGTATAAATGATAGGTGTTTCCTAAAATAATATCAGGATTAATCTCTTCTTTAAGCTCTCGTTGATGCACTCCTTTAACGGAAGCTACAGTTCCAACAGGCATAAAAATAGGAGTTTCAATAACTCCATGATCAGTCGTTATTTTTCCAGCTCTAGCTTTGGAAGCCTTGTCGGTATGTTCTAATTTAAAGTGTAGCATAGTGAGCACAAATATAACCAAGAATAGCTGATTGAGAGGCTCTTGAAAAAATTTTGTGACAATTCTCTATAAATCAGTTGATAAAAACTCATAAGTTGGCTTGTGTAGCTATCTTAATGCAGTTACATTTGCTTAAATTTTAATAACACAAAATGCCTAACACTCAAGAATTACAAGATTTAACCACTCAAGTGCGTAGAGACATATTGAGAATGGTTCACAAAGTTAATTCTGGACACCCTGGAGGTTCTTTAGGATGTGCAGAGTTTTTAGTTACGCTCTACAATGAAATAATGGAGCTAAAACCTGGTTTTGATATGGACGGAAAGGAAGAAGATATTTTCTTTTTATCAAACGGACATATCTCACCGGTATTTTATAGTGTATTGGCTAGAAAAGGATACTTTCCAGTTGATGAGCTATCAACGTTCAGGTTATTAAATTCAAGATTACAAGGTCATCCCACAACACATGAAGGATTACCAGGTATTCGTATGGCTTCAGGTTCTCTTGGACAAGGCCTTTCAGTTGCTATTGGAGCAGCAGAAGCCAAGAAAATGAATAACGATTCACATATTGTTTATTCTCTTCACGGTGACGGCGAATTACAAGAGGGTCAAAATTGGGAAGCGATTATGTACGCTTCAGCAAAAGGAATCGATAACCTCATTGCTACTGTTGACCTTAACGGAAAACAAATCGATGGACCTACTGACGAAGTACTTCCTATGGGAAATGTTAAGGCAAAATTTGAAGCTTTTGACTGGAAGGTATTAGAAGTTAAAGAAGGAAATAATATCGAAGCACTAATCGAAATCATCAATGAGGCAAAAAGTCTAACAGGTAAGGGACAACCTATCTGTATTCTTATGCATACAGAAATGGGTAACGGAGTAGACTTTATGATGGGAACTCATCATTGGCATGGTCAAGCTCCAAACGATGAGCAATTAGCTACTGCACTTGCTCAAAACCCTGAAACCTTAGGAGACTACTAAACTAAAGAAAATGAAAGAATACACCTATACAGAAAAGAAAGATACCCGTTCTGGTTTTGGAGCTGGATTAGCAGAACTTGGAAGAACCAATCCTGATGTGGTAGCACTTTGTGCAGACCTTACTCCATCGTTAAAAATGGGAGAATTCATTAAAGAAAATCCAGAGCGTTTTTTCCAAGTGGGAATCGCAGAGGCTAATATGATGGGGATTGCAGCAGGACTTACCATTGGAGGGAAAATCCCATTTACTGGAACTTTTGCCAACTTTGCCACAGGTCGAGTTTATGATCAAATCAGACAATCCATAGCTTATTCTGGAAAGAATGTAAAAATTTGTGCTTCACACGCAGGACTTACCTTGGGAGAAGATGGGGCAACTCATCAAATCCTAGAAGATATTGGTCTCATGAAAATGCTTCCAGGGATGGTGGTCATCAATACGTGTGATTATAATCAAACAAAAGCAGCAACAATTGCTATTGCAGACCATAAGGGACCTGTATACCTTCGTTTTGGAAGGCCATCTGTTCCGGTATTTACTCCAGCTGACCAAAAGTTTGAGATTGGAAAAGCGATTCAATTACAAGAGGGAACTGATGTGACTATTGTCGCTACAGGACATTTAGTGTGGGAAGCGCTTGAAGCTGCAAAAGAATTATATGCTAAAGGAATTTCTGCAGATGTGATTAATATTCATACCATTAAACCCTTGGATGAAGAAGCGATCATCAATTCTGTAAAAAAGACAGGATGCATCGTAACGGCAGAAGAACACAACATCTTTGGTGGTCTTGGGGAATCTGTAGCAAGAACACTGACTACAAACTTCCCTGTACCTCAAGAGTTCATCGGAACCAAAGATACCTTTGGGGAAAGTGGAACTCCTGCACAGCTTATGGATAAGTATCAACTGAACTCGGCTGCAATTGTAACTGCTGCTCAAAAGGTAATCTCAAGAAAATAATTCGTAACTTTAACGTAACTACCTAAAACTACAAAAATGAAAAAATTGATGATTACTGCCGTTTTTATGGCTTTTACCACACTTGGATTTTCACAAGGTTATAGTGGTGTCGGCATTAAAGCAGGTGTCAACTACAGTCAAAATGGTGATCTAAAATCGGAAGTAGACGGAGCTATAAATGACATCTTAAGTGGAGCTAACCAAAAAACAGGCTATCATATTGGGATTTATAAAAAATTTGATTTACCACTGGTCTATTTAAGACCTGAACTTATTTATACGCAGACCCTGAGTGAATATGAAGTAGAGGGACTATTAGGAAATTTTGAACGTGCTAAATTAGATCTACCTATTTTGGTGGGATATAAATTGTTAGGACCACTTCATGTCTTTGCTGGACCTTCATTTCAGTATGTAATAAAGGATACCTTTAATGATGGTTTTGAAGATTTCAAACTTGAAAATGTTCAAAAAGATATTACCATTGGAATGCAACTTGGCGTTGGATTTAACCTCAACAAGATAGGGGTTGATCTTCGATTAGAACGTGGTTTAAGCGCTAATGAAGTTGACCTTGTTAATACTAAAATCACAAATATTAATGATCGCTTAGATTCAAGACCTAAACAATTAATTATTTCTTTATCATACAATCTGAATTAGAACTAATTATTCCTAAAAAAAAGCCTCTTAACTACATTAAGAGGCTTTTTTTATAGACTGTTTTAAGGTAACCTATTTAAACATTATCAAGATAATCTGGAATACCGTCTCCATCAGTATCTGGAAAAGAGATACTCCCGTCTTCATTAATAATTATTTCATCTTTTGTTGGTATACCATCATTATCATCATCAGAATCAAAATGATTAGCGGTATAAGGGGTATAAGACCTCAACTCTATATCTTCATCAGTATTATCATTGGTCACTATTCCATCTCCATTTAAATCCTCTAAAATCGAAGGAATACCATCTCCATCATAGTCAGTATCTGGCACATAATTACCAAGTTCTAACGTAAAGATCAGATTTTCATAAGTAGATATAATACCTTTTGAACCACTGTAATAAGCTAAAGCAGAAGGAAATACAAATAAGCCTATTCCAGAATCAGCGTAACTTGAAGTTCCATCTTCGTTTTGAACAACTGTTGTTCCACTCTTAAGCATACTAACTCCATCATAATAACCTCTTATGGTCATGGGTAAGTATTGCCACAAATAAGATGAAGACTGATCAAAAACTCGACCATCTAATAATTGACCTTTATATTTCACTAGGGTAGAATCAGCTACAGTGGGCGAAGTTCCTGCTCCCTCTCTTGCGATAATATAATAATACGTAAAATCTACTACTTCCTCTGAATCGATACCATGATAGGCTGATGTTACTGCCAATTTTTTAGGAGTCGCTAATTCGAAAAGTGATTTTTTTTCACTTCCTTCAATAAGGGTGTCAATTTTGATTTCAAAATTAAAATCAGTCGATGGAGCGCTAAACTCCTCGTAATTGTACGTGTGTGTTTTTAAGAACACATCTATTTCCTCTGCATTTACAGTAACCACATCAGAAAGTGGTTCTGGCGGGATAGTTTCTACAACAGTAGTTGTATCTTTTTTACAGGAATATACAGTAATAAGAACTGCTGACATTAGTAAAAGTAATCTACTCTTATGCATTATCTTTAATTTATGGGCCGCAAGATACAATTTTCCGTTATTTTTGTTGGAGAGATTAACAAAGATTTCACTCATTTATGAGAGTTGATAAGTATTTATGGGCCATCCGTTATTTTAAATCAAGAGCAATTGCCTCTGAAGCCTGTAAAAAGGGGATGATTAACGTTAATGGAGCTAAAGCAAAACCTTCCAGGGAAGTATATCCTTCGGATAAAATTGCACTTCGAAAAAATCAAATTAATTATACCATTGAAATTCTTGCTATTCCCGAAAGTAGAGTTGCTGCAAAACTTGTTGATCGCTATCGTAAAGATACTACTCCGATTGAAAATTTAGCAACGGCGAAGTTAATTCAGACCGCTCAACGTTATTATAGAGAAAAAGGAACTGGAAGACCCACTAAGAAAGATCGAAGAGAATTGGATGAATATACCACTGAATTCCCAGACGAATTAGAATAAAATTAAATAAAGCTTTATTATCTTTACAACTATGGGAAACATCATACTCAATAACCAACAAATTGCACATAAAATTGAGCGTATAGCCTATCAAATTCTTGAAGCTAATGTAACTGAAAAAGAAATTATCGTTGCAGGAATTCAGGGAGGAGGGCTTCTGCTTGCTGAAAAAATAATTACGGTACTGAATTCCATATCTGATAAAAAAATACAGCTATGTGAAATTTCTATGAATAAGATGAATCCCATTACATCTGACATTAAGACATCGTTACTGCCTGCTGATTATAGTAATAAATCTGTCGTAATTGTAGATGATGTATTATTTACTGGAAAAACGTTGATTTATGGTGTTCACCATTTCTTAAATGTTCCGTTAAAACAATTAAAAACAGTGGTTTTAGTCAATAGAAACTTTAAGAAATTTCCTGTTAAAGCAGACTTTAAAGGAATTTCACTCTCGACCTCCATGAAAGAAAGTATTGAAGTCATCTTTTCTAAGGGCAATGACCAAGTAGTTTTAATGGATTAAATCAATTAGTGCTGATCGTGTTTCTTCTTCACGTTGTTGATCAGCGTTAATGATGTAATGTGACTTGTTATAATAGACACTGCGCTCAAAAAGATGCTTCCCGATAAATTCAGAGAGCTCTTCATTCTTTAAATCTGCAATTAATGGTCTTGTTGCTTGTGTATAAGCTAATCGTTTAGCTAATGTTGGAACCGTGAGCTTCAAATAAAACACCCATGGGGTTGTTGCTAAAATGATATCCATATTAATTCCATAGCAAGGAGTGCCACCTCCCGTAGAAAGAACAAAATCACTTGATTGTTCCGATAGTGAATGTAGCGCTCTTGTTTCCGCTTTTCTAAAATAGAGTGCTCCCTTGGATTCAAAGAGTTCTGGAATACTCATTTGTTCCATTTGGACAATGTATTCATCTAAATCTATAAATGGAATATTGTAATGAGATGCTAATGCTTTTCCGAGAGTTGATTTACCACTCCCCATATATCCGATAAGTATTATCTTCATAGTTAGTTGACCCTAATGTTAGGTTAAAAACGTAAAGGAAAAGAAAAAAAATAAATTTTAATTAAAAAACGGCTTGGAAAATAAATTAATGATAGTATATTTGCACCCGCAAACACGAATAAGTGTCGCATTTAATGACTTGGTAGCTCAGTTGGTAGAGCATCTCCCTTTTAAGGAGAGGGTCCTGGGTTCGAGCCCCAGCCAAGTCACAAAAGAGTTAAGTCCACGACTTAACTTTTTTTGTTTAAAACCACTTTAGGAGTGTTTTTAAAGCCCACGTGGCGGAATTGGTAGACGCGCTACCTTGAGGGGGTAGTGTTCTTAAGGACGTGCTGGTTCGACTCCAGTCGTGGGCACAGAAAACCTGTTGATTTATGATCAGCAGGTTTTTTTTAAGCCCTATTCCAGGTGCTTAAAATACTTCATAACTCATTGTAGTAATAGTCTAAGATATTAATATTGGCTTTGTTATTGATCATAAGACTAGCTATGGTGCTTTCTATAAGATCTAAAAGCTAAAATGGCTGCAACAACACAAATAATTGCAGCTAATACAAATGGAGCACCAGGAAAATTACGTTCTATAGGACTCTCTGTATAATAATTAAACAATCCTGTAAAAATAGGTGGTCCAACAATAGAACTAATACTCATTAAACTTGTCAAGGAACCTTGAAGTTCCCCTTGTTCATTGTCCGGAACTTGTTTGGATATAATTCCCTGCAGCGCAGGTCCTGCAAATCCTCCTAAAGCAAAAGGAACAATAAATGCAAAGAGCATCCACACTTGTGTAGCATATGCAAAGGCAACAAAGCCGATGATATGGAATAAAAATCCTATAACCAGCGCCTTCCAATCACCAAGTAATGGGATGACTATTCGTATAAGACCTCCTTGTACAATAGCAACCATCAATCCAACAAAACCAAGAGAATACCCTACCCAGGCTTCGTTAAAATTAAATTTTAACATTGTGAAATAGGACCAAATCGCTGGATTTACCTGTCCAGCAATATAGAGAAAGAACATGGCGATTGCGAGGCTAAAAATTCCAGGAAATTTCATCAGTCTCATAAATGAACCTAGTGGATTTGCTCTTTTGATATCGAATTTTCTTCGCTTTTCTTTTGGAAGAGACTCTGGAAGAATAAAATAACCATAAATCCAATTGACCCCTGATAAGATGGCAGCAGCTATAAAAGGAACTCTAGATCCATAGTGACCAAGGATACCTCCGATAACTGGTCCAATAATAAAACCAAGTCCAAAAGCCGCTCCGATAATTCCAAAGTTTTGAGATCGTTTTTCAGGTGTACTAATATCGGCGATATAGGCGGATGCTGTAGTGAAACTCGCTCCAGTTATACCTGCCAATATACGAGCTATAAAAAGCCAACTTAAGGTCGGTGCTAACGCTGCAATGGTATAATCAATTCCAAAACCTATAAGGGAAGCTAATAAAATAGGTCTTCTACCAAATTGATCGCTCAATCCTCCCAAAATAGGAGCAAAAACAAACTGCATAAATGCATAAGCGAATAATAGCCATCCGCCATATATTGCTGCTTGACTTAAACCTTCTCCTGTGAGTTCTTGAATCAAAACAGGGACAATCGGAACAATAATTCCGATTCCTATAACATCGATAAGTAAGGTAATAAAGATAAAACTAAGCGCTGCTTTTTTTGTTTTAGCCATAATGATAAAAAAATTGATGTGCTAATGTACTAGAAATATGAGGAACAAAAGCTTGTTTTAACTATTAAATGAGGGCTTACTAAAAAACATTTTACTACATTTAAATAAGTTAAAATAATATTATGAACCCTAAGACTGTTATTATTGTAGGTGGTGGTATTCAGGGTAGATGTGTAGCTTATTATCTTATTAAAGAAAATTTTAAGGTACTCATCATTGATCCAAAATCATCTCAAACAGGTGCTTCTTATGTAAATGCAGGCTATTTAACTCCAAGTCATATCATTTCAATTGCCAATAAAGAAATGATCAAAAATGGATTGAAATGGATGTTTGATTCCTCTAGCCCTTTTTATTTAAAACCACGGTTAGATCGTGATTTATTTGATTGGATGTGGAAATTTTATCAATCCTCCTCACAAGCACAAGTGGAGCGATCAATTCCTGTAATAAGAGACATTAATCTGTTGAGTAAAGATCTTTATACCGATCTTCATCAATCTATGGAACTTGGTAATTTTCAATTAAATGAAGATGGGGTATTAATGCTCTATAAAACTCAAAAAGCAGGTGATCATGAAGCTAAAATTGCTGAACGATTAATAGCTGATGGACTTCAGGCTTCGATTTTAGACCGACAGCAATTAACAAAATTACAACCCAATCTCAATGATGAAGTGCTTGGTGCCATTCATTTTAAATGTGATGCTCATACAACCCCAACAGAGCTCATGCCTAAACTCAAAAGCTACTTAGAATCAAAAGGGGTGGAATTCATCCATGAATCCGTTATTGATTTTAAATACGATGGATCATCCATTAAAGAAGTGATCACTGATCGAGCTAATTACAAAGCAGACTATGTAGTTTTAGCTGCAGGTAGTTGGAGTCAATTAATATCAAAAAAATTAAATCTTCACCTTCCTATTCAAGCTGGAAAGGGATATGGAATCGATTTGTACCGAGAAACACCTGTCACCTACTCCGCTATTCTTTTAGAAGCAAAATGTGCTATAACTCCTATGAACGGTTTTACCCGTTTCGCAGGAACTATGGAACTATCAGGAATCAACACTATCGTTAGAACGGAGCGAGTAGAGGCTATTGCTAATGCCGCAGAAGCGTATTATCAACAGCTTAAAATCACAGCGGCTGAAAAAAAAGCTACACATTTTGGAAACCGACCTATATCACCGGATGGATTACCCTATATTGGAAAAAGCAGCAGCTATGACAACCTGTTTTTAGCAACTGGACACGCCATGATGGGTTGGAGTCTAGGTCCTGCAACAGGAAAACTGATCAGTGAACTGATGACCAATAAAAAAACCTCCATACCAACGGAGGCTTTTAATCCAGATCGATTTAGATTTAAAAGGAACTTAGTTTAATCTAAGGATTTAATTCTAATATCCTTAAATCGTATTCCTACACCATGATCTTGTAAACCTATAGGCCCCTTAGAAGACTTTTTATATCCAGGATAATCTTTCCATTTACCCGAAGCTCTTAAGGTTGTCCATAGATCACTTTTCTCATTGAATTCAACGACTAATTCACCATTTAACCAATGTTGAACACGGCCGTGATCATACACAATTCTAGTGCTATTCCATTGTCCTGCTCCTTTAAATAAGTTAGACTTTTTAGGAGGATGCATCGCATAGTTTGCCGCAGATTTTTGCCAATCATTTAATGGGGATGGAAAATTAATTTCGTCAATTAATTGATATTCTGGTGCCGTTTGATAAGGAGCTGTGTATGCTTGATCTTCAATAATGTGATAAAAGATACCACTATTACCCTTAGGCATGATATTCCACTTCAATTCAAGAATAAAGTTCTCAAAAGAGGCTTTAGTGATAAGATCAATTTGAGGTTTGTTTTCTACTTCCTTACAGAGGAGTTCACCTTCTTGGAATACCCAATGTGCGGGGATATCATCCATTAAATAACCTTTCCAATAGGCCTGATCCATAAGTGATACCCATGACTCCTCGGTTAAAGTTCGACAAGACGTCAGGAGTACTAGAGCGATACATAGCCCTACAACTGATTTCATTAGTATCTACGTTTCATTTTGATAGGATCCCAAAGAATCGCTTCATCTTGAAAGAAGGAATCATTACATAATAAGGCAGGTGCTGCAGCTCTATACCCAAATACAGCATCTTCAGAAACTGGGTTACCTCCTCTAATAGCATTAAACCAGTTTTGAAAATGGTCATAATGAGCTCCTTTCCAATCACTATCGGCAGCATAGATGACTTCTGGTTGAATCTTGATCGCAGCTCTATCGCTTTGAGAGGTACCTGAGCCTGACTTTTCTTTTAAGAACGGATCATTATCATCAACACTCGTATTTCGTTTTAAAATCACCTTATCCCATTGTACGTCCATTGAACCCTCACTTCCTACTAATCTTAAATAAGTGGTTCCTGAGGTACCATCTACAAAATTACAGCGAAGCGATAAGTTGAATCCTGGATGTTCTTTACTATTAGGATAATCAAAGGTTCCTAATAACACATCGGGTACTTCTCTTCCATCCTTCCAATAACGAAGTCCTCCAGAGGCATATATTTTATTTGGTCCCATTGAACCTGTTATATAATGTAAACTAGAAAACAAGTGAACAAAAAGATCCCCTGACATTCCTGTTCCATAATCACGATAGTTTCTCCATCTGAAGAAACGCTTCGCATCAAAATCACGCTGGTTAGTATTAGAGATATAAGTATCCCAATCTACCGTTTCTGGACTTGCATCTTCAGGAATAGCGTATTGCCATGCTCCAACAGCAGATCTTCTTGCCCAAAAACCTTCACAATAATTAAGGTCTCCAATAGCACCTGCAGCCAATAGCTCTTTAGCTTTTTCATTTCCAAGAGATGACATTCCTTGAGAACCAACTTGAAAAACCATCCCTGACTTTTTCTGAGCTGCAATTACTGCTGGTCCTTCATCTACAGCATGTACCATTGGTTTTTCACAATAAACGTGTTTACCTGCCATCAGTGCATCAACAGATATTTGCTTATGCCAATGATCAGGAGTTCCAATAATTACCGCATCAATATCGTCTCTGTTTAATAGTTCACGATAATCTTTTGTGGTAAAGAGGTGGTTTCCCCAACGCTCTTTTGCCTTTTTTAATCGGCCATCATAAAGATCACAAACAGCAATTAAATTAACACCTTGGTGTTTTAAAGCAGTGTCCGTGTCAGCTGAGCCCATTCCTCCAGCACCTATTAAAGCAATTTGAAGGTTAGAATTAGAATTAGGATAAGCCTTAGTCATCGTTACGGTATTGACCTTAGCTCCTTTTACTAATTGAGGAGTAGCCGCTAATGCAATAGATCCCAAACCTAAATTTCGAACAAACTGCTTTCTACTTATGGATTCTTTTCTTTTCATAGAGGGTATATTTTTCTTAAATGTAGAAAAAAATCATCAAAATTATAGACCTCAAAAAAAAATAACAAAAAAACCCTCCATTAACGGAGGGTAAGTTTGTTTATTTTAAACGACTTTAAACTAAGCGTTTTGTTCTTTGATTTTATTGAGTGCAGAACCTGCTTTAAACCAACCTATTTGTTGCTCGTTATAAGTGTGATTAACACTTATAGTATCTGTTGATCCATCAGCATGAACTATTTCAATGGTCAAAGGCTTACCAGGAGCAAAACCATCGATATCGATAAAATTGAAGGTATCATCTTCTTGAATAAGATCATAATCTGCTTCATTAGCAAAGGTAAGACCTAACATTCCTTGTTTCTTAAGGTTCGTTTCATGAATTCTCGCAAAAGATTTAACAAGAACTACCCCAACTCCTAAATGTCTAGGTTGCATTGCAGCATGTTCTCTTGAAGATCCTTCACCATAGTTATGATCACCTACTACGATAGAACGAATACCAGCAGCTTTATAAGCGCGTTGCGTATCTGGAACTCCTGCATAATCACCAGTTAACTGGTTTTTTACAAAATTGGTTTTATCGTTGAACGCATTAACTGCTCCAATCAAGGTGTTATTTGCAATATTATCTAAATGACCTCTAAAACGCAACCATGGTCCAGCCATAGAAATGTGATCTGTGGTACATTTACCTTTTGCTTTAATCAACAATTTGACTCCTTGCAAACTCGCTGTTGTCATTGGAGTGAATGGAGTTAAGAGTTGTAAACGTTCGGAATCATCCTTGACGATTACCTCTACAGAAGATCCATCTTCATCAGGGGCGATATATCCAGCATCTTCTACAGCAAAACCTGCTGTTGGAAGCTCTAAACCTTGGGGTTCATCTAACATCACCGCTTCTCCATTTTCATTAATTAAGCTATCTGTTGTAGGATCAAAATCTAAGCGTCCTGAGATTGCAAGCGCTGCTACCATTTCTGGTGATGCTACAAATGCATGCGTATTAGGGTTACCATCCGCTCTTTTAGAAAAGTTACGGTTAAATGAATGCACGATTGTATTTTTTTCTCCTTTATCAGAACCATCTCGATCCCACTGACCAATACAAGGTCCACATGCATTAGTGAATATTTTAGCTCCTAATTGTTCGAAAGTCGCTAATAATCCATCTCGATCAGCAGTATATCTAATTTGCTCAGATCCAGGATTGATTCCAAAATCAGCCTTAGGCTTAATACCTTTATCAATTGCTTGCTTAGCGATGGAAGCAGCTCTAGTCAAATCTTCATAGGAAGAGTTTGTACATGAACCGATAAGACCCCATTCAACTTTAAGAGGCCAATCATTCGCAGCAGCCTTCTCCCCTACAGATCCAACTGGTGTAGCTAAATCTGGTGTGAAAGGACCATTTAAATGAGGTTTTAAGGTATCTAAATCGATTTCTATAACTTCATCAAAATATAGTTCTGGGTTTTGGTATACTTCAGGATCAGCAGTTAAATACTCTCTCACTTCATTAGCGGCATCAGCAACATCAGAACGATCAGTTGCTCTTAAATAGCGCTCCATAGAATCGTCATAACCAAACGTTGAAGTCGTAGCTCCAACTTCAGCCCCCATATTACAAATAGTTCCTTTTCCGGTACAAGAAAGGTTTTGAGCTCCATCACCAAAGTATTCAATGATTGCTCCTGTTCCTCCCTTTACCGTAAGAATTCCAGCAACCTTTAAAATGACATCTTTCGCAGCGGTCCATCCGTTTAAGGAACCTGTTAATTTAACACCGATAAGTTTAGGAAATTTAAGTTCCCATGCCATTCCAGCCATCACGTCTACAGCATCAGCTCCACCAACACCTACAGCAACCATACCAAGTCCACCAGCATTCACGGTGTGAGAATCTGTACCGATCATCATTCCACCTGGAAATGCATAATTTTCTAAAACAACTTGGTGAATAATACCAGCTCCTGGTTTCCAGAAACCAATCCCATATTTATTGGAAACAGATTCTAAGAAGTTAAAAACTTCAGAACTTGTGGTATTAGCAACTTTTAAATCAGAAGTAGCTCCATTTTTGGCTTGAATTAAGTGATCACAATGTACGGTTGTAGGAACAGCAACTTTTGATTTTCCAGCTTGCATAAATTGCAATAAAGCCATTTGTGCTGTCGCATCTTGACAAGCAATACGATCAGGAGCAAAGTCTACATAATCCTTTCCGCGCTCGAAAGCAGCAGAAGGAGTTCCTTCCCAAAGGTGATTATACAATATCTTTTCAGAGAGTGTCAATGGTCTTCCCACTAATTCTCTAGCGGTATCAACACGAGAAGTCATTCTTGAATAGACTTCTTTTATCATTTCGATATCAAATGCCATAGAGTTCTAATTATTTAGGTTTTAGCAGCTAAAATTACTAAAATTTAATGGGTCCAACACCCCTTTAGTAAAGCCAATTATTGTTTTTAATAAAAATTAATTTTAAGGCTTAATTATTTAATTATTAGAATTTAAGTTAGTCTTTTATCCAATTATTTGCAAAGTCACAGGATTGATATTCTCCAATAACTGAAATATAAGTAGACTCAATATGCTTTTTTCTCCATTTGTTTATTTCATCAAACTGCTTTTCAGTCAATGCCAGTTCTTGAATTTTCAAATAGTCTTTTGCAAAATCAGCCTTATGTTCATCATAACGGTTAGTTACCATTAGGATTTTAAATTTAGTGGCACCCGAACGCTCATCCACCTCTGCAATAGGCATGGAAATCTCATTATCTTTTAAATTTCTAACCTGAGAATTTAGAGTTGGATCCATCTTTGTCAATTCAAATTTTGAATCAAAATTAGTAGGATTTCTAAGTAAACCACCATCGTATTTAGTCTCAACCTCATCTGATGCTGCAAGAGCTGCCTCTGCAAATGTCATTGTTCCATCCATGATGTTTTGACGAATTTCTTGAAGTTCTTTAATAGCAGCTTGTTTTACATTTTCAGGTACTTCAGGCACCAATAAGATGTGTCGAAGATCGATTTCTTGACCTCTAATCTTTTCTATGTAAATGATATGATAACCAAAAGCAGTTTCAAATGGCTCAGAAATCTCACCTTCTTGTAAACTGAAGGCAACATCTTTAAATTCCTTAACAAATTGAGTTTCTCTGGTCATGGTGTATTTACCTCCCTTTGATTTTGATCCTGGGTCTTGTGAATACAATATCGCTTTAACACTAAAGCTAGCTCCATTATCAATGACATCCGCTCTGATCTGTCTAAGCCGATTAATCACTTTGTCTTTTTCTTCTTGTGGAGCCTCAGGGATTTTTACAATTTGAGCAATTTCAAGTTCTGCACCAAAGACTGGTAGTTCTTCTTTGGGGATTGCCTTATAAAATTGGCGTACTTCCTCAGGTGTAATTTTAATATCGCTAACAATATCGCTTTGCATTCGCTCCGATAGCATTCTAAGTTTATTGATTTTAAATAAATCTTCTCTAAAACTTTCCTCGGTTTCCTTTTTATAGATACTTAGGATTCGATCCATAGAACCGGTTTGAGCCATCAATTGCTGAATTTGACGCTCTCCTATAGACCGTACTTCTTCGTCAGATACTAAGATACTATCTTGGACAGCTTGATGCGCATAAAGACGATCTTCCATCAACTTACCAATGAGTTGACAACGAGAGATATCATTCATCGATACTCCTTGATTTTTCAAATCGATTAGGGTCTTTTCTATATCGGATTCCAAGATAACATAATCTCCAACCACTGCTGCAACTCCATCAATTTTTATACGCTTTTCTTGAGTATATCCCCAATTTAAACCGAGTAGTAATCCAAATAGAATGGTGTAAATTGCTTTCTTATTCATAGTGTTCAAATTCATTATTCTTAATTGCTTCATCGATAATATCACGTTCAAGAGTTCTCAAAAAACTTTGTTTTCTTCTGTTGAGTAACACAGTTCGTATAGATTGTTCTATGTAAGAAATGGGAGCTACTTCGTTAACTCCTAAGACCTCTTTAACAAATCCCAAATATACCCCTATTGAATCTTGAATTTCAAAAAATTGTGATTTTTTTAAGTATAAATGCTCATTGTTAGCATTAATTGGACCAAGTTCCTTCATTACATTGCTAACGGGAACCCATATCGAATCATTAAGATTAATTTTTTTAAAATAAATACTCAACGAATCCAATTCTTGTTGATCTTCCAGACTATAATTGATCAAGGAATTTCTAAGTTGATCAAGAGCAGAGTACTCATGTGATACTGCAACAAAACGAAGCCGTACTATCTTTTCTCGAAGCTTAAAGTTTTCTTTCTCAGATTCATAAAAATCGACAAGACTTTGTGTATCGATTATGGTATCGGTATTTTGGCTCATCAAAGCTTCTTTATAGGCTAAGGTATATAGATCTGATCTGTAATTTGAGATTAAACGCTCAAATTCCTCTAGTTGATCGGCAGGCAAATTTAGTTGGGCCTTTGTTATCATTATTTGCTTTGAAGCCCATTTATTAATATAATCATTGACCGCTGCAATTGAATCTGAATTAGATCGACCTGCATAAATATAGGATGGAATATCGGTTGCAAAAATATAGTGATCACCTAAACGCGCTAACGGTTTTACTTCTTGAGGATCATTAATATAAGCACAAGAAATTAAAAGAGCTGCAACACCTATGCTCAAGCATAATCTTTTTAGTAATTTTTTGTAGATGATTGACATTACTGCAAATGTAAAAAATATGCTAAGACTAGTCGATTATGATGTAGGATAATCATTAAATTTTAATTTTTAGAAACGTTACCAACTATCAAACAATTAA
>Ga0255775_1001790_pt1 | contig 19326 bp, 19 predicted proteins | sample 011ome_26_FD_179973 | JGI IMG/M metagenome (GOLD analysis project Ga0255775, IMG submission 179973) | Coastal salt marsh microbial communities from the Groves Creek Marsh, Skidaway Island, Georgia - 011511BT metaG (version 2) | ecosystem: Environmental > Aquatic > Marine > Intertidal zone > Salt...
ATGATATTTCAGTTTTAGTTGATAGAATTGTCTTAAATTCAAAATTAGGAAACAGATTAGCAGAAAGTATTGAGACAGCTGTTAATTTATCTAATGGTTTAGTCTTTGTAGAATATGAAGATGAAACTTTGCCACAAAAATTCAGAAAAATAGAGAAGCTAATATACTCAACAAAATTTGCGTGTCCAGAAAGTGGCTTTACTATCGAAGAAATAGAACCGAGACTTTTTTCTTTTAATAGTCCCTATGGTGCATGTGAAGAATGTGAGGGTATTGGAATGAAATTAAATGTTGATCCAAATTTAGTAATTCCAGATGAAAGAAAAAGCATTGCTGATGGTGCAATTGAGCCATGGGCAAAATCTACTACTCTATATTATGCTCAAACATTAGCGTCTATTGCTAAACATTATGATTTTTCCCTTGATGAAAAATGGAAAAAATTACCCAAAAAAATTAAAGATGTAATTTTATATGGGTCTGATGAAGAAGAAATTAAATTTAACTATGATGATGGTTATGAAAAATATTCACATAAAAAAACTTTTGAAGGTGTAATAAACAATCTTGAAAGAAGATTTTTAGAGTCTGATAGTGAATGGAAGAGAGAAGCTATAGCTGAATATCAATCTGACTCTGCTTGTGAAAGCTGTAATGGAGATAGGTTAAAAGAGGAAGCTTTGTGTGTTAAAATTGACGATCATAATATTAGTGAGGTCACAAAAAAATCCATTCTTGATGCTGCTAAGTGGTTTAAAGATTTAGAAAAAAATCTAGATAAAAGACAATTTAAGATAGCCGAACATGTTTTAAAGGAAATTAATGAAAGGTTAAATTTTTTACTTAACGTTGGTCTTGATTATCTAACTTTATCAAGAGAGTCAGGAACATTATCTGGTGGAGAAGCACAAAGAATAAGATTAGCTTCACAAATAGGATCTGGGTTAACAGGTGTTTTATATGTTCTTGATGAACCTTCAATTGGATTACATCAAAAAGATAATGTTAAACTTATTAATGCTCTAAAAAGGTTAAGAGACTTAGGTAATACTGTAATCGTTGTTGAACACGATACTGAAACAATGGAAAATGCTGATCATATTATAGATATGGGACCAGAGGCTGGCACTAACGGTGGTCAGGTTTCTGCCCAAGGAACTTATGAAGAAATTAAAAAAGATAAAAATAGTATAACTGGTCAATATCTATCTAATAAAAAGATTATTGAAGTTCCTAAAACCCGACGATTAGCAAAAAATGGAAGGTTTGTTGAAATCAATGGTGCATCAGGAAATAATTTAAATAATGTTAATCTAAAAATTCCAACAGGAAGTTTTACTTGCATTACTGGTGTTTCAGGCAGTGGTAAGTCAACGCTAATACTTCAAACATTATATCATGCATTAAATTTGACACTTAACAATAAAGCTAGAAAAGCTCCTAAGGCTTTTAAAAGTTACAAAGGAGTTGAGCTAATTGATAAAATTATTGACATTGATCAATCCCCTATTGGAAGAACTCCTAGATCAAATCCGGCCACATATACAGGAGCATTTGGTCCAATAAGAGATTGGTTTACAAGTTTACCCGAGTCTAAAACAAGAGGATATAAACCTGGAAGATTTTCATTTAATGTCAAAGGTGGAAGATGTGAGGCATGTGAAGGAGATGGTGTAATCACGTATGAAATGCACTTTTTGCCAGATGTTTATATTCAATGTGATGAATGTAAAGGTACTAGGTACAATAGGGAAACATTAGAAATTAAATTTAAAGACAAAAGTATTGCTGACGTTTTAGATATGTCTGTTGATGAAGGTTGTGAGTATTTTGAAAATATATCTAATATTAAAACAAAACTTTTAACTCTAAAAAAAGTAGGTTTGGGATATATAAAAATTGGCCAACAGGCAACAACACTTTCTGGAGGTGAGGCTCAAAGAATAAAACTTGCAAAAGAACTTTCTAAAAGATCAACTGGACGAACAATGTATATCTTAGATGAACCAACAACAGGGCTTCATCAACACGATATTAAAAAATTATTAGAAATTCTTCATACATTTGTAAAACTAGGTAATACTGTTGTGGTTATTGAGCACAATCTAGATGTTATAAAAACAGCTGATTATATTGTTGATATGGGCCCTGAAGGCGGTGTTAAGGGTGGAAATATAATAGCAGAAGGAAAACCAGAGGAGATTTGTAAAGTACCAGAAAGTTATACTGGTCAATTTTTAAAACCGTTATTGGGATAAATAAGTAAAAGATTGTTAAAGTTTTTATTAAATTAGTGTATAAATAATATGAATCATGAGTAATTTATTATCTTCATTATCAAAAACAATTCACGCTTCATTAGCATTAGCAATATTATTATTCGTTGGTCTATCATATCATAATGGTGGATTTGCATTTGATTCATTGTTTTGGAGTTGGTTATTTAGATATATTCATGTGATCGTAGCAATCATGTGGATTGGATTACTTTGGTACTTTAATTTTGTTCAAATTCCAAATATGGGGAAAATCCCAGATGAACAAAAACCTGCTATTGGAAAAGTAATTGCACCAGCAGCATTATTTTATTTCAGATGGGCTGCTGCCTTAACAGTTCTATCTGGATTAATATTAGCGTTATTAAATGGCTACTTGCATGATGCAATGACTTTAAGCATAGGATCAGGTGTTCCTAAACATACAGCAATTGGAATTGGTATGTGGTTAGGTGTTATCATGGCTTTTAATGTTTGGTTTGTCATTTGGCCTAATCAAAAAAGAGCTTTAGGTATTGTTGAATGTGAACCTGAATTAAAAGCTAAATCTGCCAAAACAGCAATGTTGTTTTCAAGAACAAATACTTTGTTATCATTACCAATGCTTCTAGCGATGGTAGCTGCTCAAAACCTTTATTAGATTTAAATTCCTAATTAATACTGTAATTCTTTAATATTAATATATTGATTTAAAGATAGTGGATTAGCTAAAGCTTCTTTGTTTTTAATTTTATTACCCTCTATTATACTTTTAACAGCAAGCTCAACTATTTTTCCACTTTTCGTTCTTGGAATATCATTTACTTGGATAATTTTATGAGGGACATGTCTTGGAGAAGCATTTTTTCTTATTTGTAATTTAATTTTTTTTAATAAATTTTCAGTAAGTTCATATTTTGAATTTATAATTACAAACAAAACTATTCGAATATCATTATCCCAAGACTGACCAACAACAAGAGACTCCTTAATTTCTTTAAATTTTTCAATCTCTGAATAAATTTCAGCCGTCCCAAGACGAACACCTCCTGGGTTTAAAGTAGTATCGGATCGACCAACAATTATATAACCATTTTTATTAGTTATTTTTGCATAGTCTCCATGGTGCCAAATATTTTTAAATTTATTAAAATACGCTTTTTTAAATTTATTATCATTTTTATCATTCCAAAATTTTAAAGGCATAGATGGAAATGGATTAACACAAACAAGTTCACCTTTTTTATCAGTAATTGATTTACCTCTTTCGTCAAATACACGAACATCCATTCCCAAACCCTTGTTTTGAATTTCACCTGGATAGACAGGTTGATATAAATTTCCTAAAACAAAACATGAAACGATATCAGTTCCTCCAGAAATAGACGCTAAATGAAGATCTTTTTTTATATTTTTGTATACATAATTAAAACTATCCTCAGACAAAGGTGATCCAGTAGAGCAAATAGTTCTTAATTTTGATAGTTTATATTTTTTTTTAAAGTTTATGTTAGTTTTGCGTAATGCATCGATGTACTTAGCACTTACACCAAAGAGAGTTATATCTTCTTTGTTTGCGATCTTAAGGAGTAAATCCTCTTTTTTATACATTGGTGAGCCATCAAACAAAACAATCGAAGCTTTTGAGGACAAAACTGAAACTAACCAATTCCACATCATCCACCCACATGTAGTAAAATAAAAAACATTATCACTTTCTTTTATATCGCAATGCAGTTGATGCTCTTTCAAATGTTGAAGAAGAACGCCACCAGTTTTATGGCAAATACATTTAGGTTTACCAGTTGTGCCACTTGAATAGAGAATTGCTAATTCATGTTCAAAATCAAATTTTTGAAATTTTAGATCAATTTCCTTTTGTTTAAGAATATATTCCCATGAATAGGTTTTAATATTCTTATATTTTGGAATTTTTTTAATCTCAGGTTTGCCTGGATAATTTGTGATAACTATATGTTTAATACTCGGTATTCTTTTAACAATTTCTGGAATTCTTTCTAAAACATTTATTCTTTTACCATTATAGAAATACTCATTTGTAACAAACAAAATTTTTGGTTTAATTTGTGAAAACCGTTCAACAACACCATTGATACCAAAATCAGGTGAGCATGATGACCATATTGATCCAATAGCAACACTACCTAAAAAAGCCTCAACTGTTTCAGGAATATTAGGCATATATGCTGCCACACGATCTTTAGATTTTATTTTTAAATTTTTTAGAAATGAAGATATATTTTTTACGTTACTGTTTAACTTTTTCCAATTTTTTGTTTCACGGTATCCATTTTCGCTAATAAAAGTAATTGCCTTATCAATATTATTTTTTTGAAGTAGGTTTTCAGTAAAATTTAATTTAGATTTTGGTAAAAAAATATTCTTATAAAACTTTGATGATTTTTTAGGCTTTTGATTATTCTTAGCTCCTTTAACACCAGTAAAATCCCAAATACTATCCCAAAAATTATGGGAATTACTTACAGACCATTTATGTATTTTTTCGAAATCTTTAGAGAAATTTTTATTATATTTATTGGATATAAATTTTTCAAATTTGAATAAATTGGAATTATTTTTTAAATCTTTTGAAGCTTCCCAGAGTTTTTTATTCATAAAAAAACTTTATATATATTTGGTGTGGTTAACTTTTGTCATCCTCTCTCAAAACAGTTTTTTGAGAAACCCTAAGTCTTACCAAAACGGTATTTGCAATATAAATTGATGAATAAGTACCAAAAACAACACCTAAAATCATTGCTAAAGAAAATCCTTTTAAAATTTCACCTCCAAAAAAATATATCGCTAATAGTGCTAATAAAGTAGTTGCTGAAGTTATTATCGTTCTAGATAAGGTTTCATTTATAGAGATATTAGTAAGTTCAAATATTTTGATATCAGAATATTTTCTCAAGTTTTCCCTTACACGATCAAAAATTACGACAGTGTCATTCATTGAGTATCCAACTATAGTTAATACAGCTGCTATAATTGATAAATTTATTTCAAGACTAAATAGAGAGAAAACTCCAAGTGTTACAATCACATCATGAAATAGTGCTAATATCGCTCCAAGACTAAATTGCCATTCAAATCTTATCCAAATATAAAATAACATTACCGCCAAGGATAAAGAAATAGCAATTACTCCAGATTTTAATAATTCAGCACTTACTTTGGGACCAACATTTTCAACTCTTCTAAAATTAAAATTATTTCCAAAAGATTTATCAAGACTTGCTTTTATCTCTTCAATGACATTTTTTTTATTATCTTTATTCTCAAATTTAACCAAGTAATCAGTATCATTACCAAATTTTTTAACAGATACATCCCCAAGATTCATTTGACTGAATTTATCTCTTAATGAACTCACATTAATTTTATCATCAGATGATCTTAACTCAATTAAAGTCCCACCTTTAAAATCAATTCCAAAATTAAGCCCTTTGAAAACTAATAAAATTAAAGAACATAAAATCAAAATTCCAGATAAAAAATTGAAATGATTATAATATTTATTAAATGCAATCATTAGATTAGTTTTTCCTTATTTCTATTTTTTGAAACATAAAGACTAGTAAACAGTCTTGCTATGAAATACACAGAAAATAGAGTTGTAAATATTCCAATACCAAGAGTAACAGAAAATCCTTTTATCGGACCTGATCCCATGAAAAAAAGTATAATTGCAGCTAATAAGGTAGTTATGTTAGCATCAATAATTGCTGTTCTAGATTTTATATAACCACTATCAAATGCTAATATGTTATTTTTTTCATCTTTAAGCTCCTCTTTAATTCTCTCAAAGATTAAAACATTTGCATCAACAGCCATACCAACAGTTAAAATAATTCCAGCAATACCTGGCAAAGTTAAAGTGGCTTCAAATAAAGTTAAAATTCCTAGTAAAATAAATAAATTTATGACTAATGTAACATTAGTAATTAATCCAAAGATTTTGTATTTAATAAACATAAAAATAATCACTAAAAGAAACCCTATCGCTAAAGCGATCATTCCTGCATTTATCGAGTCTTGCCCTAAGTCAGGACCAACTGTTCTCTCTTCAATTATGTTTAAAGGTGCTGGCAGCGCTCCAGACCTAAGTAGCAGCGCTAAATCTGTTGCTGATTGAAATGTAAATCCTCCACTAATTTGTCCATTACCACTTGCAATGGTGTCTCTAATAACTGGGGCGCTTATAATCTTACCATCTAGAACTATAGCTAGTTGTTTACCAATTCCAGTTGATGTTGCCTTACCAAACCTTTTTGCACCTACTCTATCTAATGAAAAAGAGACTACAGTTTGATTGTTTTGTGTGTCCATTTGAGGCTGAGCATCTAGAAGATTATCTCCACTAATAATTATTCTCTTACTAACTGTTGCTTCTTCTATGCCATCTTCATACTTTAACTTTTCAACTCCAAAACTGTCATTTTCATTATTGGTAACAAACCTGAAGGTTAAATTTGCAGTTTTACCTAAAAGTGATTTAATTCTCATAGGGTCATCAAGACCAGGGAGTTCGACTAAAATACGGTTATTTCCTCTTTTTAATATATTGGGTTCATTAGTACCCACTTCATCAATTCTTCTTCGAACTATTTCAATTGCTTGATCTTGAGATGAAGTTTTTAGATTAATTAGCCCTTGTTTTGAAAAATTGACTTTTAAACTTACTCCAGTGTCTTCTATGTTTAATTGATGTGATTTAAATCTTGGGTAATAAGGATTTATATCGCTGTTTTCATCAGTGAATGTATCAATAATTATTTGTTTGCTTTGATCATCAGTATTAAAAAAAATATTATTACCTTCAATTTTAATGTTGTTTATTCTAATACTTTGTTCGTTAAAATAATTTCGGATAGTTGTTGTTAAGTTTTGAAGTTTTTGTTCAATGACAGGAGCATTATCAATTTCAAGCAAAAGATAAGAGCCTCCTTGAAGGTCTAATCCAAGATTTATTTTCTTATCAAAAAAATCATCATCTATTTTAAATAAATTTGATGAAGCAATTAAAATAAATAAAAGTGAAAATAGAGTTATAAATAAAATTCTTAACTTTGAAAAATAAAGCACTTTACTTTAATTGATTATTTTTTGACTTCTTGATTATTTAAAAGACCTTGAATGCCTGTCGCTTTTACTATTTCAACTTTAACATTGTCAGCTATTTCAACTTCAACTTTGTCGTTATCAATTAATCTTTCAACAGTTCCAGTAATACCACCAGAAGTGATAACTTTGTCACCTCTTTTCAAACTTTCAACCATTGCTTTATGCTCTTTAACTTTTTTTTGTTGAGGTCTTATTAAGAAAAAATAAAAAATAACAAAAATTAAAATCAGCGGTATAAATTGTCCTATTCCTGAACCTTCCATAAATCTCCTTATAAATTAGCTGAATTATTATACTATCTTAATAATGAAAACAACTTTAATTGATCGAAATACTTTCTAAATCGTTCATATAAGGTCGTAATACTTTTGGTATGATTATTGATCCATCTTTTTGCTGATAATTTTCTAAAACAGCTATTAGAGTTCTGCCAACAGCAAGGCCACTTCCATTGAGAGTGCCAACAAAATGTGTTTGTTTATTTTCATTCTTATATCTTGTTTTCATTCTTTGGCCTTGAAACGTTGCACATGATGAACATGATGAAATTTCACGATATTTATTTTCAGATGGTAGCCACACCTCAATATCATAAGTTTTTTCCGCACTAAAACCCATGTCACCTGCGCATAAAATAATTTTTCTATAGGGTAATTCTAATTTATCCAAAATATCAGTTGCACAATTAGTCATTCGTTCTAGCTCTTCTAAACATTTTTCTTCTTCAACAATACTAACCATCTCAACTTTATAAAATTGATGCTGCCTAATCATCCCTTTAGTATCTTTTCCGTAACTACCTGCTTCTTTTCTAAAGCAAGGTGTAGAAGCAACAAATCTCAATGGTAATTCTTTGCGATCAACAATCTTATCTTTAACGATATTTGTTAATATCACCTCGGCTGTTGGTATTAAAAATTTTCTATCTGAACCTTCATCAAATTTAATTTCAAATTGATCATTTTCAAATTTTGGTAACTGACCTGTACCAAACATTGTATTATCAGAAGCTATCAATGGGGGTGAAATTTCTTGATATTCATTTTGATTTACATGAGTATCAAGCATAAAATTTGATAATGCCCTTTCTAATAGGGCTAATTTACTTTTAACAAAAACAAATCTTGAACCAGTAGTTTTTGTAGCAAGATCAAAATCTAACATCTTTAGGTTTTCACCCAGTTCATAATGAGATTTTGGCTTAAAATCAAAATCAGGAATCTTACCTGATTTAGAAATTTCGACATTGTCATTTTCATCTTTCCCATCTGGAACATCGGCATGAGGAATATTTGGAATATTAGATAATATATTGTCTAATTCAATTTTAACTTTTTTTTGTTTGTCTGAAACTTTTTCTAAATCAGAGGAAATTTCTTTAGATCTTTTAAACAATGCTTCATCTTTAGATTTTGAGATATCTTTTTTTTCTTTTTCTAATGCTTCCTTTTCTTGAATAAGTTGTCTATTTTGTTCATCAAGTTTTTGTAAATTTTCAAAATCAATTTTTAATGATCTTTTTTCAAGTGATTTAGCAAAAAGAGCAAAGTCTTTTCTTATATCTTTAATGTTATGCATCTGTTTTTTCTAAATTTTTATTTTCAATAAATTTTACAGAAAATATAGATAATTCATATAATATTAATAATGGAATTGCTAAACCAATTTGCGTTATAGGATCTGGAGGTGTTAACAAAGCAGCAGCAGCAAAAATAATTACTACCACATATTTTCTTCTATCTTTTAAAAATTGACTATCAACAATACCTACTCTTGCTAATAAACTTAAAACAACAGGCAATTGAAAGCTTAAACCAAAAGCAAATATTAGTTTCATTACAAGTGACAAATATTCATTCACTTTAGCTTCAAGTTGAATTGGTAAATTAGTTGATAGACCTGTGCTTTCAAATGATAAGAAAAATTTAATCGCAAGTGGCATAATTAAATAATAAACGAGCATGCCTCCCAAAAGAAACAGTATAGGAGTTAAAATTAAGTAAGGCATTATAGCTATCTTTTCGTGTTTGTATAAACCTGGAGCTATGAATTTCCATATTTGCATTAAAATAAATGGGCAAGTTACAAAAAAAGCTGTGAAAAAAGAGACCTTTAAATAAGTTAAAAAAGTTTCCTGTAATGCAGTAAAAATTAATCTTCTTTCAGTTCCATCATCTTTTACTGCTTTAGCAAAAGGATCTACTAAAAAACCATATATATTTTCTGCAAAAAAGTAACATCCAATAAAAAATAGAAACAGGAATAAAAAACTATGGATGAGTCTTTTTCTTAATTCAGTTAGATGGCTTATAAAGCCGTTTTCATTTTCCTCATTACTCATCTTTTTTTTTATTATCTTTTTTTATTTCATTTATTTTTTCATCTTCTACATCAATATTTGAAACTTCACTCTGTATATCACTGATGTATCTTTTAGCTGTGCCAATCCATGAGCCAGCCTTTTTCAACATTATTGGAAAATCTTTGGGGCCAAGTACTACAATAGCAATAGCTACGACTATTAAAATTTCAAACCAACCAATAGTAGGCATGTAATTTAATCTTTGTTATTTGAGTCTTTATTATCGTCGGATATGTTTTTTGGCTCACTTTCGTCAGTTACATCTGACGCCATTCCTTTTTTAAAACTTTTTATACCTTTAGCAACATCGCCCATTAAACTAGAGATTTTTCCACGTCCAAATAATAAAACGACTAATATTACTACTATTGCTATTTGCCAAATTCCTATGCTCATGAAAAACTTATAACCTTTTTATTCGGGATTTAAAAGTGACTTTTTTATGAATCTTTTTCCTCTTCATCGAGTGTGCTATTTAGCATTTCATCGATATTAGAATATATATCTTCTTTTTTTTCATCTTGTTTTTCTTTAAAAAATTTACTTGAACCAAAAATTGCATTATCAACACTGGTGCTATCGATCAAACCAGCTGCACCCAATTCATCCACTGTTGGAAGATCAGTCAATTTTTGCAAATTAAAATGACTTAAAAAGCCATCCGTTGTTATGTATTGAATAGGTTTACCTGGTACATCTTTACGACCTCCCGGTTTAACCCAGTCTAGTTCCATTAAAATTTCTAAGGTATTTGTTCCAAATGCAACACCACGTATTTCTTCAATTTCCGCTCTGGTAACAGGTTGGTGATATACAATAATAGCTAGAGTTTCTATTGCAGCACGGGATAATTTTTTTTCAACAGTTTTTTCCTGGGTCATTAAATTTGAAAGTTTAGGTGAGGTTCTAAAAGACCATTTATCTTTTATGCAAACTAAATTTATACCACGATTAGAATATTCATTTTGTAATTTTTCTAATGATTGAGCAACATTTGCTTTTTTAGATATTTTACTTTCAATTGTATCAACATCTAATGGCTCTGCTGCTGCAAAAATTACTGCTTCAATTTCTCTTTCTAAATCAGTAAGTTTTGAAGGAAACTTAACTATATTATCTTTTGACACTTTTTCTTTTTTAATCATTAATTTCTCTTATATAAATTTCATCAAATAAATTGTCTTGCTTAATTGAAAGATTGCCTTCTTTAACTAATTCTAATGATCCAGCAAAAATCCCTGCTTTACCAGTTCTTTTATATCTGGAGCCATTCTTAAAATTACTTGGAATTAAATCATTTATATTTTTCCAATCCATCAATTTACCAAGAAACTGTTTTATAGTTTTGATGCCATCTTCTGTTGTGAATACAGGTAATTTAGGAATACTCATGGTTTGAAAATCTTTAGTCATCACTATAGATGAATATGCTTTTAAGAGTTCAAATAAACTTACATTATATTCTGAGCTATAAATAGATCTGATGTTTCCTTTTATTCCACGTGTTCTAATCTCTCTACCCAATCGATTTCTTTTTAACATTTGTTCTGACAGTAACCTAATAAGTTCTAATTTTTTAAGTTGTAATTTTAGTTTTTCTGCAACTTCTTGAACTTTAAATTCTTCTTCTGGTGTACCTGGTAATAATAATTTAGATTTTAAATAAGCTAACCATGTAGCCATTAACAGGTATTCAGAGGCTATTTCTAAATTTAATTCTTTTTCATTGGTAATGTAATCATGAAATTGATCAGCAAGTTTAGTTATTGAAATTTCTTCTAAATCAACTTTTTGAGCTTTGGCTAAATCAAGTAATACATCTAATGGGCCGTTATAATTATTTATATCTACATTAAATAAGACAGAATCAGACTCAGGCATAATTAAATATTAACTTAAAATCTTATAAAATTGTGATGTTTTTTTTGATATAAAGCTACTTATCAAGGGTGAATTGTTAGCAACAATCTTCATTTCGTTGAGATTGCCATTACAGTGTAGAACCAAGTTACATCCTGCCTCGAAAGCTTTAATTGTATTTTCTTTCATGTTATTTTTTAAGCTTTTCATTGAAAGATCATCTGAAATTATAATATTTTTAAAACCTATTTTTTTTCTTATATATTTAATTACTTTTTTTGAATGAGTGGCAGTATTTAGTTCATCTAAATTTTTATAAATAACGTGTCCGGTCATAGCAAAAAAGCAATTTTTCTTTTTAAAAGTACTAAAATCATATTTTAGAAGATGTTTAATTGATTTATCGACTACAGGAGTAAAGTTATGACTATCTACTTTGGCCAATCCATGTCCTGGGATGTGCTTTATTATTGTACCTATAGCATTATTCTTAAATAGTTTTATGCATAGATCACCCATTTTAGAGACAGTTTTTACATTGGTTGAGAAAGATCGGTCACCAATTATATTACTAGATCCTTTAACTCTAAGATCTAAAACAGGTACAGTATTTATATTTACGCCAATTAATTTTAATAAATGAGAAGTATTATCAATGAATAATTTATAGATAATATTAAGTTTCATTTTATCTTTTTCAAAAAGATTACCGAAATATTCAGATGTTAAATTATCAAAAGAAATAATATTACTTAATCTATTTACTCTACCACCTTCTTGATCAATTAATATTGGATAATTTTTGTCTCTGAAAATCTTTCTTATATTATCTGTTAAATTTTTGGTTTGTTTAATTGATTTAATATTTCTTAAAAACAATATTACACCCCAAGGTTTATATCTCTTTAAAAAATATATTTCACTTTTTGATAATTGAAGTGATTTAATTCCTACAATGAAGGCTCTTCTGTTTTTAATCATTTTCTAAAAGCTTCCAAAAATTGAATTTTTTCTTCTTTTTTTTGTCTGTTTGTTTCACATATTCGATAATATTTTCTGTATCATTTTTTAACAGTGGTAATTTTTTAGAATAGATTTTAACTTTTTCATCTATATTATTATAAGATCTGTATGAATTTTTTATATTTTCATCTGAAAAATAATACTTGCCTGTGAAAAAAATAAATATTGAGATGATAACAATAAATACTAAATATTTAATTTCTTTTAACATTACATTTTAGTTGGAGAATCTACACCAACTATATCCATTCCTGACTTAATAACATTTGCAATTGCTTTAAGAAAAATTAATTTATCTGGAGAAATACTTTTTTGATCATTTATAAATCTTTTTTCAGGAAATTGTTTACCAAGGTTCCAGTAAGAATGAAATTCAGCTGCAAGCTCATATAAATATATTGGTATACGATGAGGCTCAAGTTTTGTACTTGCTGAGTCTATACATTTTGGCCATTCAGATATTTTCTTTAAGATTTTAATTTCATCTGAAGAATATTCAAAATTATAATTATCAATAATGATATCTTTATCTAAATCTTTATCCAAATGTCTAAATACGGATGAAATTCTAGCATAACAATATTGAACGTAATAGAGTGGATTATCTTTAGATTTTTCTTTTACTGCATCAAAATCAAAATCTAACTCAACATCACTACTTCTATTTAACATTATAAATCTAGTAGCATCTTTACCAACTTCTGAAATTAAATCATCAACTGTAATATAATCCCCTTTTCTTTTAGACATCTTAAATGGTTTCTTATCTTTTATTAATTTTACAAGCTGACTAATCTTACAAATTAATTTATTTTTAGTTGAAGAAAGCGCATCCACTGATGATGATATTCTTTTAATGTAACCAGCATGATCTGCACCAAGAATGTTAATCAAATAATCAAATTTGCGATCAACTTTATTTTTATGATACGCAACATCGCTAGCAAAATAAGTCCAAGTACCGTCTGATTTTTGCAATGCCCTGTCTTTGTCGTCACCAAAATCTGTAGATCTAAATAATAATTGTTCTCTTTCCACCCAATTCTTTTTATCTTCTCCTGCGGGGGCTTTAATTTTACCTTTATAAACATAATTGTTTGTTTCTAGGTACTTAATGACGTTTTCAACTTCATTATTTAAAACAATGCTTTTCTCGCTTACAAAATTATCATGTTTAATGCCAAGACTTTTTAGATTTTTCTTAATTAATAATAAAGCTTGTTCTATTGATAGCTCTGTTAATTTTTCACTTACATCATCGTAGTTGTCAAAATTTAGATCAGAATTTGATGAGATGATATTATTTGCAAAATCAATTAGATAATCTCCAGGGTACAGGTCTGGATTATCGATTGGAAATACTTCCTTATATTTTACTTCTCGGATTCTAAAATAAACAGATTTAGTAAAATTAATAATCTGATTGCCGTAATCATTTACATAATATTCTTTTATTACTTTGTGCTCATTAAAAAGTAATACATTTGAGATTACATCACCCAAAATTGCTCCACGACAATGCCCGACATGTAAAGGACCCGTTGGATTAGCTGAGACAAACTCAACTAGATAATTAAGTTTTTTTTCTTTTTTATTAATCCCGAATGTTTTTGAATTAGCAATAATATCTTCAATAAAATTTGACCAAAAAACTGGTTTAAATTTAATATTTATAAAACCAGGTTTAACAACATCTATGTTTTGTATAAGTGAGTCATTGTTTTTTAAAGATAATGAAATTTTTTCAGCAAGATCTAATGGAGATTTTTTATTTATTTTTGAAAGAACCATAGCAACATTGGTTGAAATATCACAATCAAATTTAGCTGGTGGTATTTCAGCGCTAATTCCGTTTAATGTATCAGGAATAATAAGCTCATCTTTCTTTTGTAAATCAACTATTGTTGATTTTATTTTATCTAAATAAAGTTCAAAAATATTCATTTAAAATTATTATATAAGTTAATAGCAAAACGATCAGTCATTCCTGAAATAAAATCTGAAATAGCTCTATATTTGTCATTAGTCAAATGATCTTTAGAGATAAATTTTCTAGGATTTAATTTAATTATATTAAATAATTTCTTCACAATTAATTTGCCCTTTTGATTTTTTTTCAATACTGAATTATTTTGATACATTTTAGTTCTTAAGAATGATTTAATTTCTCTCTCTGAATTTTGTATTTTATCTGAAAAACTAACTAAAGACTTACCTGCTATCCCTATATCTTTAATTGATTTAATCTTATGCTTTTTTAGATTTTTTTTTGTATTCGTTAATAAATCTCTAATCATCAAATCAATCGAGTCTCTCACTATTTGATATGTTGCAATCTTATAATTAGTTTTGTTAATTTTATTTTTATATTTTAAATAAATTGACTTAAAAAAATCTATCTCCATGAGTTCTTCAAGTTTGAATAAATTAGCCTTAATGCCATCTTGGATATCATGATTATTGTAAGCTATATCATCTGATATTGCTGAGATTTGAGCCTCTAACGAAGGATATGTGTTGAAATTAATTCTTTTTTTAAAAGTTTTAAGTCCAATTAAACTATTTACCAAATCTGTATCTTCAACAGGTCCATTATGTTTTAATAATCCCTCTAGAGTTTCAATTGTTAGATTTAGACCTTTGAACTTAAAATATTTATTCTCTAAAAACATAACAATTCTTAGTGTTTGTAAATTGTGATCAAAGCCTCCAAAGTTTTCCATGCATTCATTTAAAGCATCTTCGCCAGCATGACCAAATGGAGTATGTCCCAAATCATGAGCCAAACTTAAAGTCTCAGTTAAATCTTCATTTAAATTTAGATATTTTGCTATTGATCTTGCAATTTGCGCAACTTCTATAGAATGGGTAATTCTTGTTCTAAAATGATCTCCCTCAGTATTTACAAAAACTTGGGTTTTGTGTTTTAGTCTTCTGAATGACGCACTATGAATTATTCGATCTCTATCTCTTTGAAAAGGTGATCTATATTTGGAAGTTGCTTCATTACTAAGTCTTCCTTTACTTTTAAATACGCCTAACTGAGAGTGTTTTTTCATCCTTTAATTTAAATAATTAAGTATTATATTAGTATTATCAGTGTTCAGTCATGATTAAAGAAATTAAATTTACAGATAATGCTCTAAAACAGATAGCAAATTTATTATCTAAAAAAGATGATGGATCTTTTTTTAGAATCGCTATTAAGGGCGGAGGATGTTCAGGTTTTCAATATGAATTTACATTTGAAAAATCCAAAAATGATGATGATTTAAATTTTGAAAACATCTTAATTGATAAAACTTCAGCAGATTTATTAAAAGGTTCTGAGGTTGATTATGTATCTGAGCTTATTGGTGAGTCTTTTAAAATTTCTAATCCACAAACTAAATCTTCTTGTGGCTGTGGTGTTTCATTCTCACTTTAATGATTATTTCATCCTGGAATGTTAACTCAGTAAGAGCCAGAATAGAAAATATCAAAAGTTATCTTCTAAAATACAAACCTGATGTTTTAATGATGCAAGAAATTAAAACTGAAGATGTTAATTTTCCATATGATGATTTTGCCTCGATGGATTATGAAAGTCATGTTTTTGGTCAAAAAAGCTATAATGGTGTCGCTATCATATCTAAAGGTAAGTTAAATAATGTCAGAACTGATTTAATCAAAGATAAGTTAAAACAATCAAGAATAATTTCTGCAGAAATTGAATATAAAAAAAAAGTTATTCAATTAATAAATATCTATACACCTAATGGTAATCCAGTTGATACTGAAAAATATGATTATAAAAAAAATTGGATGGATCAACTTATCAAACAACTAAAAACTTTATCTAAAAAAAATCAAAACATTATTTTAGCTGGAGACTTTAATGTTATTCCAGCTGCTGAAGATGTATATAATGTTAAAAGCTTCGAAGACGACGCTTTATATAGGCTTGAGATAAGAAAAAAATTTAGAGAAATGTTAAATCTTGGTTTTAATGATGTTTACAGGCACTTTAATGAAGATAAAGAGGGATATACATTTTGGGATTATATGAGAGGTGCTTGGCAAAAAAATAATGGTATGAGAATTGACCACTTCTTAGTTTCAAACTCTCTTATCGATAATATAAAAGATATTAATATTAATAAAGATCCTCGAGGAAGGGAAAAACCTTCAGATCATACTCCAATTGAAATTAAACTAGCTTAGAGATTTAATTTTATTAACTAGTTCCTCATTGATGTGTCTAGGGCCAGTATCTAGTCGATTTTTATGTCTTCTTTCACCAGGTAATCTTACTTCACCCATTGATTTCATTTTTTCGAAAAATTCTTCTGCATGTTTCTGCCAACTAGTTCCTGCTGTTTTATCCGGACAAATAGCTAGAATAAATTCACCACCACTTGGTGGACCGCCATCATTATTATCTTTGGCAGCTGTTTCATAACTAAAATTATCACCAACTAATGCACCAGCTAATAACTCTACCATCATTGCTATAGCTGAGCCTTTGTATCCACCAAAAGGTAATAGAACACCACCGTCAGCAATCTCGCCTGGATCAGTAGTATCTTTTCCATCTTTAGTTAAACCTGTTCCAAGTGGAACTTTATGTCCTTCTCTTTTAGCAACTTGAACTTCACCCATTGCCATTGAAGCTGTTGCCATATCATAAACAACTGGTGTTTTACCAGGGCGTGGCCAAGCAAATGAAATTGGGTTTGTTCCAAATAATGGTTTAATAGCACCTGTTGGGGCTACTGCTGGCTTATAAGAGGTGCAAGCAAAAGCAACTAGTCCTTCTTCAGCTAATTTTTCAGTTTCAGGCCACATAGCAGCCATATGATGAGAATTATTAATTGCTAAAACGGCAACACCATTTTCTTTTGCAGCTTTAGTTAATTCAGGTAATCCTTTATTTAATACAACTGGAGCTAAAGAGTTGTTACCTTGAACTTTTATTACTGATGGAGAAATTTTATTTATTTCAGGTTTTCCTTTACCATTAATTTTACCACTTTTTAAACCTGAAACATAAGCGGGTAATCTAAACAAACCATGCGAAACAGAACCGTCTCTCTCTGCATTTCTAATTAAATCTGATAATATAGATGCAGTTTCATCATCACATCCATTAGCCAAAAGTGTTTTTTTAGCTAGCTCAAAAATTTCGTCTAAAGTTAAAGATACGGTGCTCATTTATTTTGATTTACATTTTTTACATAAACCAAAAAATTCTAAATTATATTTACTATATTTCATTCCAGAGTCGTCTGAAAAGTTAGATAAATATTTTGAAAGTTTTGAATTACTTATTTCAGATACATTTTCGCAACTTTCACAAATTGAAAATGCAGTTGCTTTTGTTATTTGGCAGCTAGAATTTTGACAGGCAATAAAAGCATTTCTGCTTTCGATCTTGTGAATTTTTCCAATTTCAACCAACTTGTCTAATGCTCTATAAACTTGTAATGGTGCTTTAATTCCTTTTTTTTGAACATCGAACAAAATCGAATATGCTTTCATTGGCTCACCAGATTTATCAATTATATCAAAAATAATTTTTTGGTTCTTTGAAAGATTGTGTTCTTTTTCCATTTATAATTTCTTATCAATTAGTTATTAGTTTTTCAATTTAATCGATTGTTTAATATTAAGTAAAGATAATATAAATAAAACTAAGGCAGCCATAATTATTGAAGGTCCAGATGCAGTGTTAAATTCTAATGAAGAAAATAAACCTAATATTACTGATAAAAGACCACCAATTATGGAGAATAAAACCATCTTTTGCGGGCTATCTGATATGTTTCGAGCCATAGCAGCCGGTATAATCAGCATTCCAGTAATAAGTAACAATCCAACCATTTTAATTGAAATAGCTATTACAGCAGCCATAAGAATAGTAAAAATTGCTTTAGCTCTATCTGGATTTAACCCTTCCGCTTCAGCTAGCTCGTAATTAACAGTAGATGCAAATAAAGGTTTCCAAATTAATTTAAGTACTAATAAGATTACAGCTCCACCGGTCCATATAACAAATATATCAGTTGTTGTTACTGCTAAAATATCTCCAAATAAAAGTCCCATAATATCAAAACGTATAAAAGTAAGAAATCCAATTACTACTAAACCAACTGCTAATGAAGAGTGAGCTAGAAGACCTAGCAAAGCATCTCCAGGTAAATTAGTTTTTTTTTGTAATTGAATCAAAATTAATGCAATTGCGGATGAAATTATAAAGACTGAAAGAGCAATATTTAGCTCAAATGAATAAGCCATCGTTACACCTAATAATGCTGAATGAGATAATGTATCACCAAAATATGACAATCTTCTCCAAACCACAAAACAACCTAGTGGTCCTGTTACCAAGGCAACACCAATTCCAGCAATTAATGCTCTTATGAAGAAATCATCTAACATATTAATTTTTCTTAATTTGCCCTTCATCTGAGTGAACATGATCATGTTTATGTTCGTATACAGATAAAATTTGAGAAGCTTGTTCACCAAATAAGGTTTTATACTCATTATTTTTAGCTACATCCATTGGTGAACCTGAGCAGCATACATGGCCATTTAAACAAACAACATGATCTGTTGCAGTCATAACGGTATGTAGATCATGTGAAATTAATAAAATTCCACAATTTAAAGTATCTGAAATTTTTTTAATTAATT
>Ga0255775_1001813_pt1 | contig 19217 bp, 18 predicted proteins | sample 011ome_26_FD_179973 | JGI IMG/M metagenome (GOLD analysis project Ga0255775, IMG submission 179973) | Coastal salt marsh microbial communities from the Groves Creek Marsh, Skidaway Island, Georgia - 011511BT metaG (version 2) | ecosystem: Environmental > Aquatic > Marine > Intertidal zone > Salt...
TCTCTTACTTGAATCATGACTTGACCTGTTTTTGCAACACATCTTTTGAATAAAGCTTGGTGCCCATCGTGCCATGGTTGCCATCTGCCTAACATTTGCACTGTAGGTTTTTTCCAATCAAACATTTTTTACTCCGAATTTAATATGTTTATACCAAAGACGTTCGTGCCAATAATATAAAATCATTTTTGTTAAAACTTCTATTCCTGCTATTCCTGCTGCCCAGTCAACTTTTCCTGTGATTATCCAAGCAATTAAGAAAGTGTCTGTTGTTGCTAGAATCCTCCAAGTAAGGGTCTTTGCAAGATGTCTTTTTTTATCTATTTTTTCCATTGCAGAATCTTCTTTGCAACATCATCATGATTATGATCGTTCCATTCTGTGATATGAAAATCTACTTTTTCAGGATTTTGAAAAAGTTTATTGGTATCCTCAAATCTTCCTTCTTTAATGGCATCCATCCATATAACGATATCTGCATCAAAATTTTCTCTTGTTGTTTTTGTGGGACAGACAAAATCACAAACCACAAATCTTCCATGAGATTTTTCAAAATCTGCAAAGGTTCTCATTCTTTTTGATTGTCTATCTCTACCTTCATCAGAAAAATCCCAATCATTTGCCATTTCACGGACTTTATCTGCGTTATACCAAGCAGAATTTATTAGTGGCACCAATCTTTCTGTTAAATATGTCTTGCCACTTCCTGGCAGACCCATAACTAAAATTTTCATAAACTTCTCTTAGACTCTTTTAAAACTTGTATGATATATGTGTTTAATAATTTAATAAATAAAGGTTTATCTTTGTATAAAGAATTATCTCACTATGTATTGCATGAATAATAATTATCGTCAATGCGCCTATAAAAAATGAAAAATAGGGTCACTAAGACCCTATTAAATTCAATACCTTATAATATAAAGGAAAAAGACTAGTAGGAGTGAGTGTTAAAGGCGAAACAACATATTTGAAAAGCGACATCAATGAGGCTCATTATCATAGTGCCATATTTAGAACCTAAAGTCAGACACTCTCTGTGCATATCGAGTTGGAGATGGCCTAAATTGAACAGAGTATTTTCATTTCAAAACTGCTAGGTCAGAAGAAAAACCTTTTGCTTTATTTATTTTTAGTCTCTATAAGTTGAAAATAGATAATTTGTATCAGTCTTTTCTATCTTTCATCCAGTCAGATAGGTCTTTATTTAATAGAGAAGATAGCTCTATGACATTTGATTTAAGGTATTTTTTTAATTTATCTGAAGCATCTTGATTTTCTTCACTGTATAAATCATTTTTTAAATTTACAGTATTTTTCTTCAGGTAAATTTTTTTAACTTGATTTACAAAAAAAGAATCTTTAATCAGGGGTCGTAACTTGATAGCAAATTTGTGAATAAATGGATATTTAATATTCAACGTAATATTTTTTTTATCAAACACATAGTTTTCATAAAAACTTTCTTCCAAACTCATATCCCTTACAAGGCATTTCATTACATTCCTTGGGTCAGATTTAATATCCTCAAAAAACAAAATATGTAATTTTTTATCAGGTAAAACTTTTTTCCATTTTTTTATCCAGAAAGCATAATTAGAAGAGGCAAGTTGATTTTTTGAAGATTCGTAGCTATATATATTTGAGTAATAGCTCCTTAAAGATTCCATATTATTATCTAAAAGACTTTCAACATACTTTGACCAAGTAAGCTTTTTAGAAATATTTGAGAAGTTATTCTGACTAGCAATAAAAGAGGAAAAGATTCTTGCAACAGGTTCTCTAAGAATCATAATCGCATTTGTAGATTCCATATTTTGACTTACAAAATTCATCATATAGTCTTGATAAACAGAATGAGTTGTTCCCTCTAACCAAGCTTGCTTTTTATTACTACCTTTAAAAAGCTCAAAATATTTCTCAATTCCATTCTTTTGAATAGAAAAACCTCTTCGATTAAAGTATGGGTTTTCTTGATCAACAAATAAGAAACTTTCTTCAATATTAGAGCAAAAGATTTGAGGATGATCTGCAAGCCATTTAAAAACAGATGACGATGCAGTTTTAGGCCAACCTAATATTAAAATCTGCTGTTGATCAGGGGGCAGCTTTAGATTTGGTGACATGTATCGTTTTAGTGATTAAAATTTAGTTCTCAATATTATATTTTTTAATATTATATTTTTTAATATTATATTTTTTAATATTATATTTTTAAATATTATATTTTTTTTTAAAAAGATATAATTATTTATTTATTTGTCTTTAGTAAAATTTTTTTAATAACTATGGATTCAACTTTGAAAATTTTTGCAAAGAAAATCATAAACGTTTTAGTAGTAGCGCCCCTAAGGTTTATCATTTACTCTATTAAGCTAAACAAAAGTATAAGAGATAATACAATTCATAGCGTTTTATGGAATGATGCTATTGTTGATTCAGCCGATTATGTAAAAAAATATTTACCTGAAGTGCTTCTATTTGATGAAACCAATGGCTTATGGGACTATGCGATTTCTAAAATTCAAGAATTTGATCCTTGCGATATTTTAGAGTTTGGTTGTTATAAAGCTACTTCAATTAATTATTTTTCAACAAAACTTCCAGATAGTAAATTTTATGGATTTGATTCCTTTCAAGGGCTTCCTGATGATTGGTTTGGCCATCATGCTCCGAAAGGAACATTTGATCTGAAGTTAAATCTGCCAAAAGTTTCGAAAAATGTTGAGCTAATCCCAGGATGGTTTGATGAAACTCTACCAAATTTTTTTAAAAAGAATTCTGATTTAAATGCTCTTTTTTTGCATATTGATTCTGATACTTATGATTCTTGTTGCACTGTGCTGTCAAATGTAAAAAATCTTTTAAAACCGGGAGTATTAATTCTTTTTGATGAATACTTGGCATATCCAAATTGGGAAAATGGCGAATTTTTAGCATGGCAAGAGTTCTGCACCCAAAACTCAATAAAATATAGGTATTTAGGTTTCGCCACTGAGCAAGCTCTAATTAAAATAATTTAAAGTTTATTTTTTGGAATCGCCAATACTAATTGAAATCCAGGGAAATTTTTATATGGTAAATCATCCGATTTTACAAAAATTAGTTTTTCTCCAATAATTAGCCTTATAACGCCTCCAATTAACTTTACAAATTTGTTAGAAAAGAAATTGAAATTAGGCTTAATTAGATATATCACATAACCTTTTTCCTTAATAAACTTATTAATTTTAAGGGTTTGCTTCTTCGAAGTTTCTATATTGTGTTCAAAGATTAATACAGGCTGATTCTTGTCAATTAACTTACTAGCGCCATCCATCACTTCATATTCATGTTGTTCAACATCTATTTTTATCATCGAAATTTTTTCATCAGACAAGTGTTCTAAGTCGTCTAACTTCATAGAGCTAATTTCGTGAAGAGTTTTGTTATTTTTTTCGATGTCCTCTTTTTCATCAGAGGAAACTATAGCTGAATCACCTATATTGAAATTTGACTCATTTAAAAATTTATTTTCATTTTTATTTGAGATACCAATATTATAAATATTTATGTTTGAGAGATTTTTTGTATTGAATTTTAATAATTCAAAGGTATTTGGATTTGGTTCATAAGAGAACACTTGTTTAGAAAAATTACTGAAGTATAAAGAGTGATTTCCAATGTTAGCACCAACATCTAAAATTAGATCAAATTTTTTAAGATTAACCATATCTTTGAGAAAGGACATTATTGCGTTTAATAAGTTCTCCTCATAAATACCAAAATTGTTAATCTCTAGACCAATATGATCAAAAGCAAAAATTGCAATTCTAGGATTGCCTCGTTTTATATTTTTACTCGCAAATTTGTGATTTATCCTATTTATTATTTTTCTTAGAGGTAAAGAAAATCTATATTTGGATAAATACTTATAGTTTTGGGTCATTTAATGTTCATATTTATTTAGTGTATCTAAGTTTAATTAATACATACGCACTATATTTTAACCTCCATAGGATTTATATTGTTTATTTAAATCAAATTTAACTTAATAGAAAATGGAAAATGTTATTATTTTCAGTCAGGCTTTCCATCACCTTGAAAAAAGCATTTTATTAAAAGAAAAGGTTTTAAAAGACTCCTTAATTTTTAATTTTCATCAAAATCAAGAAAAACTTTTATCTTTAAGGAAAAGTTTCAATCAAGAATTTATTAAACATTTTGAAACACCTGAAAAAATAGATTTTGATACTATGAAAAACATTAGAGCATTTGTATTTTTTTCATTTTCTCCGCACTTATCTTTTATAAAATTTATTCATCAAATCAAAAAAGCTAATAAAAAAATAGTTTTTCTTCAAGACAATCATCAATTTTCTATTCATCAGGGCACTGTAAACTCAATGATTTTTGAACCAGATTTAATAGTAACTGCCTGTGAAAATGAAAAAAATTACCTTCTGGATAATCAGCTACATTCTAGATCCCCTATAGTTTCTGAAGGTTGGCTATTCAGGAATATATCTGAAAAATCAAAAATCACTAAGAAACTTCAAAAAGAAAAAAAAATCTTGATCCTGTTTACTGCACCGATAGAAATCACTTTAGGTTCTAGTGAAACTCAAGCTACGAGAAAAGATATTCTTTTATGGGTAAATAAAAAATTTCCAGATCATCAAATTATTGTAAAACTTCATCCTCATGAAGATACAGATAACTTTAACTCTAAAATAAATGAATTAGGATTTTCGATATTAGTACTTTCATCACAAAGCTCTATCAATGAAGCAATTGAATATGCAGAAATTATCGTTTCATCAAATGAGTCTCAAGCACCATTAGATGTTATATCTCAAGATATTAATAAAAGATTAATACTTTACTTTTATCAAAAGAAAAATTTTTTAAAAGATAAATCTTCTATCATTGATACTCTTATTCATTTGAATGATATTAAAATTCAAATTGGCGAAATAGAATATTCAAATAAAAGAGATATTCATACTCTCTATTTAGATCATACTGAAAACGCGTATGACGAAGTTAAGAAACAAATATTAAAAGTTACATCAGATGATAAAAGCTGTGATCCGAATTCATTATTAGAAATATATTTATGGCTTTATATTTATGGAGATAAAAAACCAATCTTAGAATTTCTAGAGAATCAAGAATTAATAAAATATAAAAATTTGCAGAGTTTGTTGCTAAATGAAGATTTTGATTTGTTACAACTAAAAAATAACTTTGCTGAAAATACCTCAAGAGATCCTTTAAGCATAATATTAGTAAGGTATTACCTGCATAAGTGCAATATTGGTAAAGACGATCTTGAATGTATAGTTAGGTATTTTTTCAAGGAATCTCTTTTTCAGTATTTTTTTAGAGATCTGATGAGGTTCAGCAACCTCGTTTCTTATAGGATACCTAATAAATATTTTGAATCTAATTTTAAAAAAATTATTTCAAATATTGAACATATGTATTTTATAAAATTTAAATATTCAATTATCTTTTTTGCATCTTTGAAAAGACTATATAAGCTAAAAATATTTGTTGTGAGCGCATTGACTTTTTACGTTTCTGATAGGATTCTAAGGATATAAGGATATTATTCTTATTTAAATTATGAATGTAAGTGATGCTGTTTCAGCAAGATCCTCGATAAGAGCTTTTAAAGATAAGCCTGTAGATTCTAATCTCATAAAATCACTTCTTATCAAATCTTCTAGATCGCCAAGCGGAGGAAATTTGCAGCCTTGGAAGATTTTTGTTTTAAATGGTCAAAGCATGACAGATTTTCTTGAATTTCAAGCAAATTGGAATGCTCCAGAAAATCCTTCATATGAAATTTATCCCAAAAAACTTAAAGAGCCCTATAGAACATCTAGGTTTGAATTGGGAGAACAAATGTATTCTTTGCTCGGCATAGGAAGAGAGAATAAGGATGGAAGAATAAAGCAGGTAATGAAGAATTTTATTTTTTTCGGAGCTCCGGCTGCATTTTTTTGTTTTGTAGATCGACAAATGGGCCCTCCCCAGTGGTCAGACTTAGGAATGTTTTTGCAAACATTTATGTTACTAGCAAAAGAAGCTGGATTAGATACTTGTGCTCAAGAGGCTTGGTCAATGAAGCATGACAGTGTTTCTAAATTTGTGAAAGCTGAAGACAGCGATATATTATTTTGTGGTATGGCGATAGGCTATAGGGATAACAATGCCATAATTAATTCTTTAAAATCAGACAGAAGACCGCTTAATGAATGGGCTAAGTTTGTCTGAAAATACCTTTAAATATTTAATTAGTTGAAAGTCAATCAATACGTTGATCATTTCATGCTCGAAGCTATGAATATGGCTAAAGTTGCATTTGCAAATAATGAGGTGCCAGTTGGCGCTATTGTTGTGCATAATGAAGAAATTATTGGTAGAGGATTCAATCAAGTAATAGCAAAAAATTCTGTTTCTTCTCATGCAGAAATAAATGCAATTAATCAGGCAAGCCAATTTTTAAATAATTATAGATTGAATGGTTGCGAAATGTATGTGACGCTTGAGCCTTGTCATATGTGCGCAAAGGCGATTGTAGATGCAAGAATTAATTTTTTATATTTTGGAGCAAATGAACCAAAGACAGGCGCAGTTGAATCAATCGATCAATTTTTAGATAGAGAGGATATTAATCATAATTTAGCTTTCAGCGGAGGACATATGAAAGATGAATCCTCCAAGCTACTAAGAAAATTTTTTAAATCTAAGAGAGCTGCAAAAGCTTTTGAAAAAGATTTATTTTAATTCGAGCCATATTGGACAGTGATCTGATGGTTTTTCCATTGCCCTGGCTACATAATCTATCCCAGTGTTTAGTATTGAACCCTCTAAATTTTCTGAAAGTAGTATGTGATCAATTCTTAAGCCTCTTTTTGGGTTATCGTCAAACATTCTTGAGCGGTAATCAAACCAGGAATATATTGCATCCTCTTTAGGGTTCTGTATTCTCCATGTGTCTATAAAGCCTAAATTTTTGATCATGTTCCACATCTCAATTTCTTCCGGTAGAAATGCAGTTTTGCCATCTCGCAGCCATCTTTTTACATTTTGCTCACCAATTCCGATATCCAGATCTGTTGGAGCAACATTAAAATCTCCCATAACTATAAGATTTTCTTCTTTTTTCTTGATTTTTTTTATGTGCTTTTCAAGATCGTCATAAAATTTAATCTTTTTAGGGAATTTAGTTTCATGAGATCTATTCTCTCCTTGAGGAAAGTATCCATTCATGATGGTAATTTTCTTTCTTTTCCATCTAAAAGTAGCTTGAATAAATCTTTTTTGATCCTCTTTGGTGTCTCCGGCAAAACCTTTTTGGACATCTAAAGGTTTTTTTTTGCTTAGAATAGCTACTCCATAGTGACCTTTTTGACCCCAAAATTCTGGGTGGTACCCAATCTCTTTAATTTCTTCGATTGGAAACTCCGGATCATTTACTTTAGTCTCTTGAATTCCAATAACATCAGGATCAATAGTATCTCTAAGATGAATTAGTTGATGGGGGCGAGCGCGAATACTATTAATATTAAAGGATACAATTTTCATATTTTATGCAGCTTGAGATAAATGGGTATTTTGGTTAAACAGCATATAGTCAGAAAGAATTTGTGCACCTTCATTTAAAAGGTAGTCATCATCAATGTTTATCTCAAAATCTTTTTCATCGTCTGCAGTTTCCTTAGCATCATTATGATCTTCCATAGCCTTGTAAGAATCAAAAATTTCTAAATTCAGCAAAGCACGTCGTTTATTTTCAACATCTAAAGCCCATAATTGCCTTTCTTCTTTTTCGAGTCTTCTCTTTGATAAGTTCAGAGAAATAAACTCTTTGTTTTTTTGGATTTCATATCTTTTCCTTATATCAAGGATATATTGCAAGTTAGGGCTCTGACTGACTCTCATCAAATGTTCATCATTTAACCGGGAGATCAAGGAAGTCCCCATAGAAAATTTCTGGAAACGAATTGGTTTAATTTCATCCCATGGGAGGGCTGTATCATAAGAGCTCTCACCAATTTCTTCTGCATCCCAGGTACTTGGTAAGGTTATATCTGGATGTATTCCTTTGCTTTGCATCCCAGCTCCAGTAACTCTATAAAACTTAGATTCAGTAATTTTTATTTGTCCAGAGCTCAAATTATCTAATTTTTGAACGGTGCCTTTTCCAAATGTTTTTTGCCCAATAATTATTCCTCTTTTATAATCTTGAATAGCTCCAGCAAAAATTTCTGATGCCGAAGCGGAATATCTGTCGACCATTACTGCCAATGGTTTTTTCCAAATTTGTTTAGCTCTAGCATCGCCCCAAGGCCTAATAGAGCCATTGCTTTCTTTTACTTGTAGAGTTGCTCCAGAAGAAACAAACAATCCAGTTAATTTATTTGCTTCAAAGAGTGAGCCACCAGAATTACCACGAAGATCAACTAAGACAGCATCAACTTCTTGATCATTAAATCTTTTAAGAATATTTTCTACATCTTTTGAGCTACTTCTAAAATTTGGATCTCTATTTCGCCATGCATTGAAATCTATATAAAAAGTAGGTAAGTCAATTATGCCAATTTTTATTGTTTGCATATTTCTTTTCATTTCAATTACTCTAGATTTTGCTGCTTGCTCCTCTAGTTTTACCTCTTCGCGTGTAATTGTTACAAATTTTCTTTCGCTGAAATCCTCTGTTTTTCCGGGAATGAGCTCCAACTCAACTTTAGTGCCTGCTTTACCTCTAATTAATTGAACAACTTCATCAATTCTCCATCCCACAACATCAGTTGGAGTTGAGTTTAATTCTTCAACTTGAGATATCTTGACTATTTTGTCATCGGGATTAATTTTTCCAGTTTTTTCTGCAGGACCTCCAGGCACAATACTTACAATGGTCGGATAATCATCCTCTGTTGTGAGCAATGCTCCAATTCCCTCGAGCTTTAAACTCATAGTCATTTCAAAATCCTCAGCTGATTTTGGGGAGAAGTATGAAGAATGCGGATCAAAATAAGATGTCAAATTATTCATAGCAATTGAAAAGACATCTTCCTCATTTCTCTGAGAAATTCTTCGAAGTCTATTTTTGTATCTTTTTGCAATAGTCTCTGTAGCTTCGTCTAATTCCTTTTCAGCGAGCATGGATGTTAATACATCATTTTTTGCCAACTTTCTCCAAATTTTTCGAAGCTCTAATTTGCTCTTTTGCCATTTTTTCTGATTATCATCAATGATGATGATTTCCTCTTTGGTAAAATTAAAATCCTGTTTAGTAACTTCCTTGAGTTGATAATTCGTTGCCTCAATTAACCGGTTAAAGTATAAATTTATAAATGCAAAATTTGACTTTAAATCTATTGAGCAAAGAGAAGATTTTGAATATTTTTTTTGATAGCCAATAGGGTTATCAAACTTAAAAAATTTTCTTTTATATGAACTAATTTCATTGTCTGTGAAGTATATTTTTTGAGAATCTAACTGATCCAGCAATGCATTAAATATTTCAGAATTAATTGAATTCAAGTCTTTGTTATTAAAGAAATGTTCATTCGTCATCTTTTTATATATTTCCTGACACAGCTCTTGTTTTTCAGCTGATGCAGGTATATTAATTTTTGCCTCAATGCTAATGCTAAGCAACAAAATTGCTATTAAGCTCAAAGCTTTTTTCTGTTTATACAAGATAATTAATTTACAATATTTATTAATAATGAATGCTAACTATATAGAATTTTACTTTGACTGTTCAAGCCCTTGGACATATTTAGCATTTAGTGAAATTTTACCATTATCTCAAAGACATAGCCTAGAAATAGAATGGAAGCCAGTACTCGTGGGAGGGGTTTTTAATACCGTTAATCAAGACGTATATCAGTTCAGAAAAAAGCCTAACCCTTTAAAGTTAAACTATTCAAATGATGACTTGAATTTATGGTCTGAGGTAAGAGGAATTAGTATTAGCTTTCCTAAAGTATTTCCCGTTAATTCAGTCAAGGCGATGCGGGGTTGTTTGTTTGCTAAAACGGAATGTAAATTAGTTGAGTTTGCGAGCAATGTATTTCAGGCTTACTGGAGTGAAGGCCAAGATATCAGCCAGGAAGATTTGTTACTAGACATTGCCGAAAATTCAAATTTAGACACTGAGGAATTTAAAAAATTTATCGCATCACAGGAGGCCAAAGATCTTTTAATAAAAAATACTGATGAATTAATTGAGCGGGGAGGATTTGGCTCGCCAACTTTTTTCTATAATGGAAAAATGTTTTTTGGTAATGATCGTTTGCATCTCCTTGAAGAAGCAATTACAAAAAATTTAATTTAAAGCTGTGCCTTGTATGCTTCTTCTCTTACAAGTTCTGGGCTGCCTAGTATTTGACGATTTAAACCAATTCGCTTGAACCAGTAGTGTTCACTTGTTATATAAATACAAATCTTTTTAAAACATAAAAATTTAGTAAAGACATTGTAATTATAACTATCACGCCTGAAAAATTTTGATCAAATCCCAGCTTCAAAAGAAAGTAAATCCATAATATAGATACACAGTAAACCAATAAATAATTTAAATAGTATTTTATTAAAACCATCTTGTTTGAAGTTTTAAATACCAATGTTGATAGAGTTAAGTAATTAAACAAAACGCCAACAAAAGTACTGAATGCCAATGCAATGGTGTAATTACAGCCCATTTGAGAAAATATTAAGTAAACAAATACTCCGAAGATAGTATTTAAAACCCCTGTAAACAGATATCTTAAGTATGTTTTTAACATCCTTTTATTTTAAACCTTTATTTATAGATCATCATTTCCTTATTTGAAATATTGACTGAATTTATTATAGGAGTTGCGCAATTAACTTATTTAAAAGTTGATATAATTTTCAACAGATACACTTTTTTATGGAAATAAGTTTGAATAAATCTCTAAGCATTGCTAGTTTCATTTTTGCATTAATAGGAGTCTTTTTCTGCTTTTTAGCTATTTTATACCACCCATTTATGGGGGATGATTTTTTAAATCAGCATTCTATTTTACAAGGAACTTTTCTTGAGTATAATTCATAGTTATACATCTTGGAGCGGAAGGCTGTTTTCCTTCATAGTCCCTGGATTATTTTTTTTAAATAGTTATCTCTTGATACTGTCTAAAATTTTGGTTATACCCTGCTTTTTGATAATGTCTTCATCTGCTTTCTATCTTGCTAGTGCTAAATTGCCATGGAGATCCTCAGAAGCACTTTTAGATTTTATTATTTTCACATCAATTTTATGGTTAGGCCTCCCTGTTGTAGGTATAACTATTGTTTGGCTGTCTGGCTCAGTTTATTTATGGATGTCTACAATCACACTTCTTTTTCTGAGTTTTATATATAGATTCAAACTTGATGCAACAACAGGACATTACAAACCGCCTTCACTTTTTTGGACTATTTTTTTATCTATTCTGGCTTTTTTTGTAGGAGTTACAGGCCTACAATTTTTTTTAGCAACACTGTTGATTTTAACTTACTGGAGCTTCCAATTATTCAGAGAGCATGGAAGTGTATCTCTTAACCCAAAAATATGTATTATTTTATTAAGTTTCCTAATAGGTATATTTGTTTTCTTTTTTGCCCCAGGAAATTATGTAAGGCTAGAACATTCAGACTCTTTGACATTATTATCAAATCTCAGGGCATTTGTATTATTTGTTTCTGGGGCATATTTTGGTGTTGGTGTTGGTGACTTAGGAAGGGCTCTATGGATTGGTGTTCTTTTAATCTTAGCTCTTAACGCCTTGACTTCATGTAAGAACAAAATTATGGAATCATTTTTTTGGTTTGTTGTTAGTCTGGCAACCCTATTACCTTTCTTACCTTTGATACATTTTGCTGCTCCAAGGATAACTTTCATAACCGTCATATTTTTTTTAATTGGGATACAGTCACTTTGCTCAGAGGATATTGAAAATCGTTCTAATAATTTTAAGAAGCAATTTGCGGCAAGTATCCTTTTATTGCTTGTCGCTTTTGATGGTTTTGTGGGTTTTGCAGCAAATCGATCATTAAATACAGAAGTTGATAATAGAATGAACATTATTCAACAACAGATTGCTTTAGGCAGCAGAGATATAGTAGTTCCAAACTATGCAACTATTCCATCTAGATTAACGTATATGCAAACACCTCAGCATGATCAAAAATATCTTAAGTTCATGGCTCAAAACCTTGGTATAGATTCTATTACTTTAAATGATGAGCCAGACTCTCCAAAACCTTATTCTCTTCAACCTCTGAAAGCGCTCAAAAATTAGGGATATATCATTTTTTTGCTTGTAGTTGTCAGTACTTTATTTCTTAAAAGACACTTAGGTAGAAAAAGTAACTTTGATGTATTAGGCTTTTTTAATAAGCTATTTTTTTCTTGGATCAGGTAAAGATTTACCTCTGACAATTATATTGTCTCTTATAAATCTTGGTCTTGCTTTAGTTTCCTCTAAAATCTTACCAATGTATTCGCCCAATATTCCTATTGCAAATAGTGATGCGGACCCAAAAAATAAAACCAATAACCCAATAAAAGTTATGCCCCGAGGAGTGTTTACCGGATCATAAAACTTCATAAAAATCATATAAACCCCAAGAAAGGACGTAAGAGCTAATGATAAACTTGCAAACAAGGTTACAAGATGAAGAGGAAGTTGAGAGAATGAAAAAATAGCTTTTTTAGCCCATCCAATATTCTTAGTCCAATTATTTGTACTAGTTCCATGTTTTCGTTCCGCTCTATAATAATCAACACCAGTTTGCTTAAATCCAACAAATGCTCTGATACCTCTTAAGAAAAAATCTTTCTCGCCAAATTTAAGCATCCAATGAAATGCTTTTTGGTCTATCAGAGAGAAATCACCTGCATTTTTAGGAATATCAATTTCACTTAGGCCATTAAATAAAACATAAAAAAGCTTATAAAATATTTCAATGAAGTAAGGCATTTCTCTTTTTACTCTTATGCCGTAAACAATATTTGCGCCCTTACGCCACTCATTAATAAATTGTGAGATTAATTCAGGTGGATCTTGAAGATCTCCATCCAATAGAACACAAGCTTCTTTGTTTGCTAATTCCATTCCACTTAAAAAAGCAGATTGAGAGCCAAAATTTCTGGAGTGTAATACACCAATTACTTTTGGATCATTAGCAGAAATAGATTCAATTACTTCCTGCGAGTTATCAGGTGAGCAATCATTAACAAAAATAATTTCATAATCAATATCCTCTTTGCTAAATACTTTTACAAGTCGCTCATACATTTCTGGGATAGCTTTTTCATCTTTGTAGCAAGCAATAATTGCACTGATTGATCGCTTATTTGAAACATTGCTTTTTTTTGAAAATTGCTTAAATCCAGAGCGATTTTTAAAGTTTCGCCACCAACTTTCTGTTTTTATCAAACCCTCCTTCAATGGAATGGATGGCTTCCAGTTAATCAATTCTTCAGCTTTTCTAATATCTCCAAACCAACTCTCAGTATCCCATTCTCTAGCAATATATTGACTAAATTTTGGAGTTTCAGAGATTAAAAATATTTCTTTTGAGAGTTTGGCCAATTCTAATAATGTTGTTTCTATGCCTGTACCTATGTTTACAGACTCACCATAACAAGCTTTTCTCATATTAATAGCAGCTAAAATAAAAGCATTAACCACATCATCAATATGTATAAAGTCTCTAGGAGTATTCTCATTAGCAAACAACGGTAACTTTCCTTTGCTTGCCTGTATGCATAAATTTGGTATGAGTCTCGCACTATCTTCATATGGCCCATAGGCAGAGTAAATGCGTAAATTTAAAATAGGAAGATTTTTTATCTTTCCATAGAATTGAATGACTCCGCTTGCAGCTGCCTTGCTAATTGAGTAGTGACTATTAGGAACTAAATTCTCATCCTCACTTGGCTTAGATGAATTTAAGCCATACTCCGAGGAAGATCCTGCATGAATATAAGAGTGAATATCCAAGGTGCTAATTATTTCAAGCATGTTTATCAAGCTTGTATAGTTGGTCAAATGAATTAACTTAAAATCTGATTCAAAAGAGTATGCTCCAAACGAGGAGCAATCAAATATAGTCTTTGGACGAACTTTATTTAAAGTATCTTCGATACTATCTTCCATAAGAATATTAGTGTGAATGATTGAAGACGTCGGTATTTTGTCCAATCTCCAACTAGAGCCTGAGAAAGAAGTGCCAAAGACGTCATCACGCTCAGCTGCAATTTTTCTCATAATATTTGAGCCAATAAAGCCGCTCGCACCTATAATTAATATTGGTCCCTTAAGATCTTTAACATTACTTAATTTTTGTGACATTTAGCTATTGAATATTTTTTTTATAGTTTTTTTATCAAGACCACTTTGTTCACGATGAAAGCTTTGAGACCCAAAATTTAATTTAGGATATCCAAATGCATGGTGATGTGAAAACTTTTTCAAGCTAATATTTTTTGTAATTATTACATGGCTTAATAGCATACCAAGACCACCCTGAGCAACATGCTCTTCAAATACATATAGTTTTTTATCATTAATATTTTTTAGGAATTTAATGGGAATATCATCGATATTAAAATTATTTACTGCCCACAAAGTAGGACGATTTTCCTTCGGCATTTCTAATATTATCTCCCATATCATTCCTGCAAGGGGACCAAGAGCAGCAACCACGCCATTATTACCTTTATGAAGCAGCCTCCATGGCTTATACGGAGCAGGTATTTTATCTTTTGGAAGTTGCTCAATGCCAAGCCTTAAATAAGCAGGCCCATTAATGTTTTTTAACATAAATGAAATATCGCTATCAAAGGAAGGAACGAGAACATCAACTCCTAATGCATTCATCGCTGCACAATCCTCAATAGCGTGATGAGTAGGACCTTGATAGCCATATGCGTAGCCACCACCATTGCCTATCAAGCAAACGGGAAGGTTATTAAATACAATATCATTTCTGATTTGTTCATAGGGCCTAGCATATATAAAAGGAGCAATGCTATAGGCAAAAACATTTATTTTATTCTTTGCTAGACCTGCAGCTACACCAATCATATTCTGCTCCGAAACCCCACAATTTATAAACCTTTCCCCAAAACTTTTTTTCACCCTCTCCAGTGACATAAAACCCAAATCACCTGTTAAAAAAACATTATTTTTTAGCTTGCCTAAAGCAACCATCTCTTTTGATAATATCTTCCTCATGCGTTTGATATGGTTTTAACAGCTTCCAAGTATTCAGCTTTATTTATTGGTAAATAATGACACTCTAATTTACCTTCATTATGCAAGCCTTTTCCCTTGGTGGTATTCAAAAGAATAACGTTTAACTTATTTTTCTTGATTTTAGACAAAGAGCGTAAAATCTGCGTAGGACTGTGCCCATCGACATTTTGAACTTCAGCGTTGAAAGATTCCAGTCTGGATGTTAGGTCAGAAAAAGAAACAGTTTCATGAGTGGAGCCAAAACCTTGTAAACCATTTTGATCTATCATGATAATTAGGTTGTCTAGTTTATTATGAGCAGAAAAAATAATTCCTTCCCAGGTTGACCCCTCTTGAAATTCTCCATCTGAGCAAAGGCAAAACACCAAATCATTTTTCTTTTTTAATTTTTTGCTTAAAGCTAAGCCTGCTGAGAGAGATAAACCATGCCCCAATGATCCGGTAGGAAATAATAACCCAGGTATATTATCTCCACTTGGATGTCCTGGAATTGAGGTACCGTCCTTAGCAAAAGTACATAAGGTTTCTTCTGATATTTTGCCTAGACTCCACAATGTTAAGTATAAAGCTCCTGCAGAGTGACCTTTTGATAGTACGAATTGATCATCATCCTTTAATGCATGATGATAGATAGTCATTAATGCATCAATGCATGAGAGGTTTGATCCTAGATGACCTACCTGAGCGTCATAATGCATTTTGAGCATTCTGAGCTTTGTTTCTCTTAAGGTTTTTACAAAAGCAGTATTGATTTTCATTAGCGATATTATAACGGATATGCAATGGTCTTGAGCTAAGCTACTTCGGGCGAATAGACAATTCTCTTACTAACCAACCAACCTCTCATAAGTATTTCGTTTTAAGTGGCTAATCTCCAACAAAATTAGCCAGTCTTTCATATGCAGCAATAAAGTCTTCTTTAAAATCTTGAACCACATCACTTGCTGAGATTGTTTGATTCATTAATCCCACGCCTTGACCAACCCAGTAGGTCGAAAGCTCTTTTGCACCTTCATGTCCACTTTCTGCTAATTTATTAACTTTTGCCAATGCTGGTTCGGCAACCATAGGCTGAAGTGGCAATGGAAGTGGTTCAGGAGCTCCGTCTGCTTCCCAGGCTTTTGTCCATTCAGACACAAGCTGTCTTGAGTGCTTTCCAGTTCTGCTTCTTGATCTAGTAGTTTGACTTGAAGTTGCAGCTACCATTTTCTCTTTAATTACGGGTGGAACTTCAGACTCAGCAGTTGTTAACCATACAGACCCGCACCATGCGCCGGATGCACCCATACTCATTGCAGCTGCCATTTGTCTTCCTGTTGCGATACCTCCTGCAGCTAGAATTGGAACATCGCCATGCGGTTGGATGGCCTTATGAACTTCTGGGATTAAAACCATTGTTGAAACGCTGCCACAATGACCCCCAGCTTCCGTGCCTGAAACAACCAAAATATCTACACCTGCTTTTACTTGATTGATCGCGTGTTGTGCTGTGCCTAAAAGAGCAGCAACTTTTACATCATTATCTTTTCCCATTTGTACCATCCAGTCAGGTGGGACGCCTAATGCATTTGCAATTATTTTAATCGGATGACTGAATGCAACATTTAGTAAAGCTTTTGCACCATCTGCCTTGGTATTTTCAGCCATGTAAGTTGCAGCAGGTTTAATTGTTCTTAATTCATCAGCTTCAATGTCATGCTTCTCTAAAACATCTGCCCTAAAATCTGCATATTCTTGTGGGATCATTGAGGTTAATTTCTCAGCATCAAATTTTTGATTTTGATCTGCCATTTTATTAGGAATTAAAACATCCACGCCGTATGGTAGCCCATCGATATGGTCATCAATCCATTTCAGTTCTTCCTCTAGCTGCTCAGGAGTCATTCCAACAGCCCCTAAAACGCCACACCCTCCAGCTTTTGAGACTGCTACAACCACATCTCTACAGTGAGTAAATGCAACAAGGGGGAATTCAATATCAAGAAGTTTACAAATTTTCGAATTCATTATTTTTCTTAATAGGTAATAGACTAATTTTTTATGTTACCACTCAGGATACACAAAATGGAATACATCCATCATAATCATCATGGTTAAGTAAAAAAATACAATATGAAAAAAATTAAAGTTGACTGTTCGATGATCACCCGAGATCCAGCAGAGGCTTCAAATGTTAGTAAAAACCTTGAGGATCTTGGATACGACGGAGCATACACCTTCGAGGGTCCGCACGAGCCATTCCTTCCACTTGCAGCAGCTGCTCTAGCGACAGAAAAATTAGAACTTTCAACTTCAATAGCTGTAGCATTTTCTAGAAATCCCATGACTTTGGCTAATATAGGATACGATCTGCAATTGATGTCCAAAGGTAGGTTCACTCTTGGTTTAGGCTCTCAAATAAAACCTCATATTGAGAAGAGATACTCCATGCCCTGGTCTTCACCTGCAAAACGTATGAAAGAAATGGTTAATGCCATTAAGGCCATATGGGGATGCTGGCACGAAGGGAAAGATCTAGATTTTAGAGGCGAATTTTATAAACATACATTGATGACCCCTTTTTTTAATCCAGGAGAAAATCCATTTGGTCTTCCAAAAATATATGTCGCAGGCGTGGGCCCACTCATGACTCAAGCTGCAGCCGAATCCGGCGATGGGTTTATTGTGCATCCTTTTCATACAAGTAAATTTTTAGAAAACATTACATTGCCATCTGTAAAAAAAGGTCTTGAATTATCAGAAACTCAAGAATTTGATTTCTCGGTGGGTGTTATGGTTGCAACGGGAACAACCGATGAGGAAATTGCTAAAGCAAGAGATGCTTGCAAGGCACAAATTGGATTTTATGGTTCTACTCCTGCCTATAAAGTAGTTTTAGAGCAACATGGCTGGGAGAGTATTCAGCCGGAGCTCAATACTCTGACCAAAAAAGGATTATGGCAAGATATTCCAAATCTCATTTCAGATGAAATCTTAGAAAGTATTGCTGTAACTGGAACACCAGATGAAGTTTCAAAGATAATTTTTGATCGATATGGTTCTATTGCTTCAAGAATAGCTCCCTCTATTTTCTCAGGGGATCCTGAAGTAACCAAAGCATTAATTCATGCATTGAAAGAAAAATTATGAGCAAATTTTTTCTTGGGAGGTTAATGCTTGATTTAGATGGAACCTCGCTTACTCAAGAAGAAAATAAATTACTGCTTAATCAACATGTAGGAGGCGTAATTTTATTTGCAAGAAATATTTCTTCAAGAAATCAAGTTCAAGAGTTATGCAGAGAAATAAGAAAGATAAATCCAAGGCTTCTGATTGCAGTAGATCAAGAGGGAGGAAGGATTCAGCGTTTAAAAGAAGGCTATACAAATTTGCCGAGCATGCAAAAACTAGCTGCTTTTTTAAAATTAGATATTGATAAAAACATTCCCTTTGCAACCGATTTAGGTTGGTTAATGGCCTCAGAGGTGATTGCATCTGGATTAGATATAAGTTTTGCACCTGTGCTTGATTTAGATGATTCCAGAAGCTCTGTTATTGGCGATAGATCGATAGGTGATAATCCAGAACAGGTTGCTGCTATTGCAAGCGCTTTTATTGAAGGCATGAATCAAGCTGGAATGCAGGCGACCGGCAAGCATTTCCCAGGACATGGCGGAATCTTTGCTGACAGCCATATTACTTTTTCTCAAGATACTAGATCTTTATCAGAAATAGAGAGTCATGACTTGCTTCCTTTTAATGTCTTAAAGTTTCAGCTTGGTGCAATAATGACGGCTCATATATCTTTTACAAATATCGATAAAGAGATAGCAACCTTTTCAAAATTTTGGCTGCAAGATATTTTAAGAAAAAAAATTGGATTTACTGGAACCATTTTCAGTGACGACCTCTCAATGAAGGGCTCAGATTATGTTGGAGGCATTGAAGCCAAGGTGAGTAAAG
>Ga0255775_1001821_pt1 | contig 19172 bp, 25 predicted proteins | sample 011ome_26_FD_179973 | JGI IMG/M metagenome (GOLD analysis project Ga0255775, IMG submission 179973) | Coastal salt marsh microbial communities from the Groves Creek Marsh, Skidaway Island, Georgia - 011511BT metaG (version 2) | ecosystem: Environmental > Aquatic > Marine > Intertidal zone > Salt...
CAACAATGCCAAATAAATCAACAGAGTTTCGTTCAGCATTGCTTATAAATGCACTAAAATCTGATATTATTGACCGGGTCCAAGAACTTGACAAAAACACCGATTTCGTCAAAAAGTAGAAAAAACTTGACATTTATCGTAATTATTGTATTATGATTCGTAAATAGAGTTTGTAGGAGGACTCATGGCAGTGGCAACTAGAAAAAAAATGACAAGAGCAAAAGTGACGAAGAAGCCGGCAAGAGCAAGAACGCCAAAATTTGTTGACGAAAAATACACAGGACCAGAACCAGACTGGACTTATGCGGAAGACATGACCGCAGAAGAATATTACCGTGAACGGTGTCGTACAGGATTTTATTATAATTATTTCTATACGACAAAAGATGGTAAGCCGTGGGTACTTGCTTGGATGAAAGATAACGGCTATACAAAAGAACAAATTGCTGCGGTGAAAGCAGTACCAGATAGTTGGGTTTCTATATCAGTGTCTGGATATTGTAGAGCATTGTCAAAAGGTATGCCAGTCAATCATAAAGGGTTACCTGCTTACTTGGAAACACTGGCAGGTGTTTCTAATAACTCAATGACTGACGCTGATGTTTATGTCAAACAAAAACTTGAAGAAATCATTGAGCGTGGTAAAGGCATCAAACAAGAAAAGCAAGAAGAAGAAAAGAAGAAAGATATTCCTCGACCAAACATTCAACAATTACTACGTGAAAAAGCAGTTGAAATGGCGGCAGAAATTGACGAATTCGTTGATGATTTTGACTATAAGCCAGCAACACTTAAACAGTTTGATCCTCTGAAACTTCTTCGTAAAGTAGAAGCAAAAGGTAATCACGCTAAACATATCAAGTCATTCTATCAACTTGAATTCGAAGAATACGATGAACTTCTTAATCCTCCAAAGCGCATGACTGCGGAGAAGAAAGAAGACTATGAGCAACTTAAAGAAGGTTACTCGCATCTAAAGAAAGCTCAAATAAAAGCGGCACATGAAATGTATCGTAACATTTTGGATGCGTGTGACATGCTTGTACAAGAGGGTAAAGTCAATCGTGCTCCTCGTAAGAAAAAACCAGTGAGTAAAGATAAGATTGTTGCTAAGGTCAAATACTGTAAACAAGATACAGCAACTAAGTCAGTGTCTATTAAACCTATAGATGTACTAGATGCCTCCGCAGTTATGGTTTATAATGTTAAAACTCGTAAACTTGGCATTTATTATCCAGCAGAGTATCAGAGTTTGACATTCAAAGGAACTACGCTGATTGGGTTCGATGAAAAGAAAAGCGTAGCAAAAACAATGCGTAAACCTGCTGAACAAGTATCCCAGTTTAAAAAGGTTACCAAACGTTCTTTACAAAAGACATTTGATGAAGTTAAAAGCGTTGAAACAAAAATGAATGGTCGTTTTAATGAACAGACTTTAATTTTAAAGGTATTTTAATAATGAATGAAAGATTTGTTTATGTAGAATTTCAATTTCCTCAGGATCTAAAAGATTTATATTGGGGCGAAGCCGGAACTGGAATATTAAAAATGTTATTAGACCAGTATATCCAAGAAACAGATTGCCCTGATGGTAAACTGCTTTTAGATATGGATTACGAGGATGCCGCTATATTTTCTTGGAAAAAAAATAATTTTGCGTTTTCACTACAATTTGTAAATGATACAAAAATGACCACATGGAAAAATTCACGTAGTAAATTTGTAGAGTGGGTAGAAAATATTCATGAGATAGTACAAGTATATTATGAAGAATTTTATAATACTAAAGAAGAGGATGTTGAAAATAATTCTTTTTGGAAAAAGCGTAAATATTTTTTTGAAGATATTCCCGAAAAAAGAGGATTCAATCCCCACAATATTATTACTGGTGTGCCGACTCTGTTTTCTGAGAATTAGATAAATACTATTGTAGAACGACGGTTCTGCCTATATTAATATAAATTTGTCTAAACACCCGGGAGACACCAAATGACTAAAAAAACATTTTATTACTATGAAGTTGAGATTCCACAAGAACTACGTGATAATAACACAGACATGGATGTTGCAGCTCAAGTACTTAAAAATAAACGCAGAGAATATATTGCTGAGACAAATAGCAAGAATGCAAAAATTATTGAAGAATTTATTTTTTCATGTAGTGCATATTACAACTATAAAGAGGGAACAAATGTTGGTGCAATCTCATTAGAATTTATTACTGATAGAGATTGGAACAAGCATAAAATCGCTGTTGCAGAATTGAGAGAGTATTTTGCATCGATTGGTATTAATTATACACATGAAGTTGTGCGACATATGGATTTTGAAGGTATGCAAGTTCCAGGTCCTGATGATGCACCAAATTCTTATTGGAATACTAAAGTTTATTTTAATGAAACTTTACCTAAAGAACGTGGTTTCGATACAGTATGTCCGCTAGAGGAATCAGATGGCGTAATGACATGGCTTGAATTCTGGACACATGATAATATCTAATAATACGCAATTTAACCCACGCTTCGGCGTGGGTTTTCCATATCTGGAACTTTTGATAAATACTGTATATTGGAGATTTATCAATGCCTAAAAATCGTAATAAAGTAAGAAATGACGTAATCAAAGAAATTAGACTGTTGCTTGGCGACGGTATGATTGACATTGAATTGGACCCAGAACACTATGATGTAGCACTAGATGTTGCTATATCTAAAGTTCGTCAACGTTCTGAAAACTCAGTAGAAGAAGATTTTTATGCGCTAGAACTAAAAGAAGATGTAGCAGAATATTCACTTCCAGAAGAAATCATTGAAGTGAAACAAATCTGGAATCGTTCTTTTGGTAATGGTGTATCTGGTGGTGTTGATATGGATCCATTCGAATTAGCATATGCTAACTCTTACTTTATGGTTAACAATCATATTGGTGGTGCTGCAACTTACGATATGTTCGCTCAGTATAGAGAGACAATCAATCGTGTAGCGGCTACAGAAATTCAATATATTTGGAATCCAGTTACAAAGAAAATCAAACTACTACGCAGAATGAGAGCGGATCAAGTTGTTCTACTACACGTTCACCTAGAGCGTAATGAAGAACAGTTGATGATTGATCCATACCTAAAGTCTTGGATTCGTGATTATGCATTAGCATACTGTAAGCGTATGTTGGGCGAAGCACGTGGTAAGTTCTCGGCACTACCTGGCGCACAAGGTGGTGTAACTCTTAATGGTGCTGAAATGAAAGCAGAAGCAGATGCACTAATTGAAAAGCTAGAATATGATTTACAGAACTTCACAGACGGTTCTGCCCCTCTAGGTTTCATTATTGGATAATTTTAAATGAAACCTAATACACAATTCAATATATCAGTAAGAGATTTAGAACTTATCGAACAAGCATTGTTACAACAAGAACAAACACCAGAAGTTCGTGCGTTATTGGGTAAACTTCATAATCAGAAAAACTGGTATAGACCAAAAGATGGTGTTTACATTGGCGGCTAAATACATCTATGGAATTCATACTTAAAGCAGTCATTAGTGGTATCTTAGTAGCGACAGTTTCTACCATCGCTCAACGTAGTGCTACAATGGCTGCTTTGCTTATGGGTATCCCATTCACAGCATTCTTAGCAATGTTCTTTATGTATTTCTCAGGAGTAGAAGCAGAAGTATTCGCAAAGTTTTCTTTCGAAACTGTATATTTTGTCTTGACATCCTTAATATTTTTTGTTATATTCGGGTTAACGATTAGTCATATCGGCTTTTGGTATTCTATGGTATTAGGATCTGCCGTGACTATCATTCTGTATAACATCTTATTGAGGTTTTTATGATTATAGGAATATGTGGGTTAATAGGTTCAGGTAAAGGCACAGTAGCAGACATCTTAGTAGACTACCATGATTTTAAAAAGATTTCTTTCGCAGACAAACTAAAAGACGGCGTAGCACAAGTGTTCGGTTGGGATCGCGCTATGTTAGAAGGTGACACCGACCGCAGTAGAATTTGGCGTGAGAAAGTAGATGAATTCTGGACGAAAGAAACTGGGCGTGAAATTACACCTCGACTAGTTCTACAAGAGTTCGGAACAGATTGTATGCGTATGGGTTTCTACGACGGTATATGGGTCAGTCTAGTTAAGAAGCATATGATTGATAACCCTCATTATAACTATGTAATTCCTGATGTTCGTTTCCCTAATGAAATGACGATGATTAGAGAACTTGGTGGTAAAGTCTGGCAAGTACGTAGAGGTGAGCAACCTGAGTGGTGGGGTTCTGCGGTACTAGATAATACTACTGGATCAGACCTCATGTCAAACTATGATGTTCATCCTTCTGAATGGAAATGGATTGATACAAACAACAAGTTTGAAAATATCATATACAATGATACTACTTTGGATGCACTATATAGTCAAGTTGAACAAACATTGTCTACGTAGTTAATTCTGAAATTGCTATTTTTTCTCTTTTTTAGCTAAATACTCTTAGCAATTCTTTATAACAAAGGAGAAACAGAATGGCGACATTAGTATCCCCAGGCGTATCAGTGATGGTGACTGACGAATCTCAGTATGCAGCAGCCACACAAGGTACACTACCGCTATTAGTAGTAGCAACAGCGTCAAATAAAGCAGACGCATCGGGTTCAGCAATTGCAGCTGGTACTCTACCACAAAATGCAGGCGTTGCTTATCTTGTTTCTTCACAGCGTGAACTAGTCGAGACTTTCGGCGAACCTCTATTCTACGAAGTAGGTGGTTCAGTTGTGCAAGGGGCAGAGACAAGTGAATATGGTCTTCTAGCAGCATATCAGTACCTAGGCGTATCAAATAACGCTTATGTTATTCGTGCAGATGTAGACTTAGCACAACTAGAAGCAACATCAAATGAACCAAGAGGTTATGTAGAAGATGGATCATATTGGTTAGATGTAGATGACACTGACTATGGTCTATTCCAATATAATGGTACTGACTGGTCTAAGGTGACACCAGTAGTTCTTAACGATGAACCAGGAACAGGTAACGTTGAACAGATTAACGCTTCTGGCTACGCATCACCTAAAAATACATTTGGTTCAGCTAATATGTTTGCAGTAGTAACATCTACTGACAGAATTACATATTGGAAAAAAGTATCAACAGACTGGATCTTATTAGGTGATATTGGTTCTCCTGATTTTCAATGGGCAAAATTTGCACCGACAAAAAAATCAAATGGTCAGGCATTAGCAGTGGGCGATCTTTACGTTAGATTAACAGTTCAAGGCGGCGGCCTAGATATGCACCTAGGTGTATACTCTTCAACAGCAGGCGGATTTGTGTCAGTTCAAGTTCCAGCATATCATGCAACTAAAATGGATTGGTCTAGCTTAGGAATTCCAAGTGTAGAAGGTGAACTATATGTTGATGTTAACCAAAATGAACTTGGTATGATGACAATATATCGTCACGGCGGTGGTTCACAGACAGTAGTACAGGGCAACCCAATTGTAGGTGATGTTTTCGGTACAATCGTACTTAATGGACAGACATTCACATATGGCGATGTTAATAATCAAGTAGGTGTTGAACAAGTTGTTCAAAACCTTCAAGCAAGTGTCCTATTAGCTGATCGTAATATTCAAGTTGAATTAATTAACAATTCACTTCGTTTCACAAAGACAGATGGTGAAATTTTAAAAGTAGAATTCCCAACAAACAACCATGAGGCATTCGGTTTTGATTCAACAATCAATTCAGACAACTTATGGGACGTATTGGTGTTTGAGTCAAATCCAATGGAACCAAATGGTGATATAGAAGAAGGTACTCTATGGTATAATGCAGACCTAAAGATTGAACTTTTACGTGCAGAATACATCAACGGTGAACAACAGTGGGTAAAATATGCATGGTCAGAAGATAACAATGGTTTAGCACAGCGTGAGTTACAACTACGTTCATCAAAACCAACAATGCGTAAAAATGGTGTTTCATCACTTGTAGAAGGTGATATCTGGGTTGATGGAGATGCAAAACCATACCCAGCAATTCATCGTTGGAATGGTTTACAGTGGATCAAACTAGATAACACAGACCAATCATCAACTAACGGTGTTATCTTTGGTCACTATTCATATACAGCGCCATTTAATGAAAATGGTGTAGCTAATTCACGTATTGTACATGAAAAAGCGCCAAACGCAGAGCTATACCCAGAAGGTATGCTGATGGTGAACATGGACCATTCAACATACAATGTTAAAAAATGGGTTGATGGTAAATGGGAATGGGCATCAGGCATTGAACTAAACGGCGCAGGCAAATTCGGCGCAGCGGCACAACGTCACATGGTAGTTGAAGCAATGCAGGCGGCACTAGCAGGCAATGAAGGCATTCGTTCAGAAGCGACATACTTTAACCTAATTGCAGCTCCAGGTTACCCAGAAATGATGGATGAGATGCTAGGTCTTAACAAAGACAAAAAAGAAATCGCATTCGTTATTGGCGATGCACCACTAACACTAAAAGGTGACACAACATCAATCAAAAATTGGGCAGATGACGCAATCCCAGCAGATGCATACGCAGGTATCTATTATCCACACGGTCTATCAACAGACTTATCAGGTAATGATGTTGTAATGCCAGCATCAGCAATTGCTCTACGCACAATCGCATTCTCAGACCAAGTATCATACCCATGGTTTGCTCCAGCAGGTCTAACACGCGGTGTAGTAACAAATGCATCAGCAGTTGGTTATGTAAACGCAGAGAATGAATTTGTAAGAGTTCGTCTGTCAGAAGGTCAACGTGACGTTCTATATATGAACCGCATGAACCCAATCGCAGATATGCCAGGCACAGGCCTAGTAGTATACGGTCAGAAAACTCTACAATCATTTGCGTCAGCAATGGATCGTATCAACGTAGCACGTCTAGTAAACTACATGCGTTACAATCTGGATCAACTATCACGTGGTTTCTTATTCGAACAGAATGATAAAATCACACGTGACAACATCCGTGATGCGGTAGAACGCTTCTGTGGTGGTCTGGTTACAACACGTGGTCTATATGACTTCCTAGTAGTATGTGACGAATCAAACAACACACCAGCACGTATCGATAGAAACGAGCTATGGGTTGACGTTGCAATTCAACCAGTGAAATCAGTAGAATTTATCTACATTCCACTACGTATTCGTAACACAGGCGAAGAACTATAATAGTTCAACGATAATTTAATTGAAAAACCCTGCTTCGGCAGGGTTTTTTATTATATACAACTTTAATATTTCATCTATTAGATAAATACTTGTATAACTATGAATTAGTTTGCAAACTATATTAGGAGACATAAAAATGGCAAGAACATTAAGCAATTTCGGTGTGCCGCTAGATACAGCGGGTACAGGCACTGGTATTCTACAGCCTAAACTAAACTATCGTTTCCGTGTTCAAGTAGCAGGTTTCGGCGGCTTGGGGACACCAACACAAGAATTCACACGTCAGGTGATGAATGTGACTCGTCCAAAAGTAACACACGAATCAATCCCAGTAGATTCATACAACTCTCGTATGTATATGATGGGCAAGCACACATGGGAACCAATCACAATTACACTACGTGACGACATCGCCAACAACCTAACAAAACTTGTTGGTGGACAATTACAATCACAGCTAGATCACAAAAACCAAACAGGTCCGCAATCAGGTACTAATTACAAATTCTCAACATTTGTTGAAATTCTAAATGGTAATGATGGTGTTCCAATCGAACAGTGGCAGCTTGAAGGATGTTTTGTACAGAATGCTGATTACTCACAGTCTGATTATGCAGTATCAGATCCAGTAACAATCGCTCTAACATTGCAGTATGATAACGCAGTCTTTACAGATGATAATATCATGCCAAGCAGAGGCTTCACTAACGGTGATCCAAGCCTAGGCTAATAGAGGTAAAATAGAATGGCGATACGCATAGCGGATAACAAGGGCGCAAGCAAGAGGTTTGGATTTGGAGGTGCACCGGATGATCCAATTACATCTTCCCCAAAATATGCGGATCAATGGTTTATTGAGTTCACAGATACTAGTGATACTACAAAAGACATATCTGCACAAGCGCAAAGCGTATCGCCAATCACCATACAAACTACTACTCAGTCAGTAGATAGGTATGGCAGACGTGAACATATACCAGTAAGAGTAGATTTTCCAGAAGTGACAGTGACATTATATGATACTGTTGATGGAAAAACTATGGTATTTGCGAAAGAGATTTATTCACAATTTTTTAAAAACTCAGACCTTTCAGTTGGCGCTGGAGTTTCTACAATTGAAGATATAAATTCTGGTAGAAAATTACCAACAAGTGTTGGTACTGAATCTCATAAAAATTTTGACAAAGTAACAGTTTATCATTGGTTTGGGTCATTTCAAGGTGGCAAGGGCAATGGCACGATACAACGTATTGTATTAATAAATCCAGTAGTAACAAGTATTACATTTTCTGAAAGTGACTATTCACAGAGTGCATTAAGAACAATCTCAATTACACTACAACCAGAAAATGTTATATTTGGTACACCAACAAATTCACCAGCTGCTCCAACTTGGCTAAGAGATGGTGAGAGATTAAACCAAGAGTCGTTTGATGTAGAAAATACACAAACAACAACCGAAAGATTAGAAAATGATTTGGGTGTTAAAAAGTTATCTGAACAGCAAGGTAGGGATTTAACAACTAGACCATCTGGGCAGACGCTTGATTCTGAAAAAAGAAGAGCGATGAATGCAGATGAAAAACAGCGACTACGTGAACTGCAACGTGCAAGAAGAGCATTAGATGCAACAAACGCTGACCCTAATGCAACACAAGAAGAAAAAGATGCAGCACTTCAAAGATTTCAGGATGCTAAAGCAAACTCGCCTATTGTGTCTGTTAATCCAGAAACAAAAATACGTGTAGAGAATGAATCTGCTAGTCCGCTACCGACAAAAGATACTTCGCTTTCTAGTCAAAAATCAAGAGCGAGTGATATAAACAGTCAGAGTATGAAAGCCCCACCAGCACCACAAGTACCTTCAACTGAAACAGCACCGAATGTCGGCGACACGAGAACATACAATGAAACGTATAGTGGTAGAAATATCGGCGGTGAACCTTATGTCCCTGGCAAGCCTATGTCTGCAACCCAGATAGCGGCAATCGACGCATCACTTGCTATGGGAAATCCAACTCCACCAGATAGTGTTATGGCAGATTATAACTCGGGGCGTGAAGTACAACGAAAAAAAGCAGAAGCAGCGCAGCGTGACTTAGATAATACTGGTGTTCGTGACAGAATGACAGAAGAAGAACGTGCGGAAGCTGAAAAGAAAGCAAAACAAAATAATATTAATAACCTTAAAAACCAAAGAGGGCCACAGTAATGGACATTGATATTATTACAGCAAAGTTAGTTAGATTCGGTATGGTTCAAAGTACTGCAAAAAAGTTTGCGTACAAGATTGTCGAGGAAGCAAATACACATGGTGTAGATGTAAAAGAAATGTTTGCTGATATACAAGACTTTACATTATCTGAACTTGGTGATTATTTAACAAATACTATTGGTGTTAAAGGTTATAAAACTGGCATTACTAAAAGACAAACAGCTAGTGATATAGTAAATAGAACAATAATCAAATGAGTAAATACCATCAGGGCAGATATAAAGTCCAAAATCCACAAAAATATGCAGGAGCAGGGTCACCAACATTCAGGAGTGGTTGGGAACTTACTTTTATGCAGTTCTGTGATAATAATCCTAATATAGTTGCTTGGGCAAGCGAACCAGTTAAAATAAATTATATGCATCCGCTAACAGGTAAGCTAACAGTGTATGTTCCTGACTTTATAATTACATACATAGATGCAAAAGGTAATAAACTAGCAGAAGTTATTGAAATTAAACCAGCTTCACAGTCAAGACCTGAGTTTGCACGTAAGAGAGGTGAAGCACAGCAAGTAGTTGTTAACTATGCTAAATGGGAAGCAGCAACTAAGTGGGCTAAAAAGAGAGGTATGCGTTTTAGAGTATTGAATGAAGGTGACATTTATGCAAATACAAAAAAACCAAAACCTAAGAAACCTCGTAAGAAATGAATTTAGAAAATATTAAGAGAATTGTAGAAAAGAATACATTGGTATTGATGTATGAACCAGGAGCTGGCGGAGATTTCGTTGCAGCATTACTAAGTGTTGACCCTAAATTAAACGGGACAAATTCTGAGATAGAATATCATACGAATGGTAGAATAAAAGCAACGAAAACAAAAACTTCTGTTTATGTAAACAAAACAATCAATGATTATGAATTTTACAACGGTGATAATTACTTTGACATATTAAAGTCACAACTTATAAAGGATTTGCTTTCTGATTTAGTCACAAGTAAGAGTAAATATATCTCTAAGTTGCACCCATACTTCAATGACCCAACTAATTTAGAAAAATTATCAAGTTATATCGAAAACAATTATAAAAATAGTGCAAAGATTATGCTATTACGTGACCGTGAATTTTCTATGAAAAATCATATTAATAAAAATCAAATAGACGAGAATGAGATATATTATAATAAACAGTGGTATGATATATACAGTACTCTAAAAGAAAATCATAGTGATATTCTGAGTATAAAGTTTTCTGAGGTAATCAAGAACCCAATCCACACATTAAAAAAGATATATACTATTATGGGTTATTCTGAAAGTGAAATTACACATAATTTCAGCATAAATGAAGAACGAATAAAAGATATATATGTTACGTATATGAATAACCAAAAAAATATAGAGCCTGTTGAAAGGTATTGGACATGACAAAGAAACTAGAAGAAACATTTAATATTAATCCTATTGAAGACGAGGAAGAAATTGAAGAAACTCCTACGGTTGAAGAAAGTAGAGAGTTAACAGAAATTCTAAATGCTGAAATTGAAACAACTGACAAAATTGATGCAGCATTACCGATGGTAAGTGATTTAAATCAACACGACAGAGAAATGGATGAAATACACTCTAAAGCACTAAACGCTTTTGAAGAATTATTCTCGTTGGGTATGAATGTTGAAGTACATGCAGGTGCAAAGCTGATGGAAACAGCAAATCAGATGTTAAAAACTGCGATGGAAGCAAAAGATAGCAAAGTTGATCGTAAACTTCGTATGATTAATTTGCAAATGCAGAAAGCAAGACTAGAACATCAGATTGAAAAAGAAGAAAAGAAAAACGCAAAAGATGATGACGATTTTGAAACTGAAGGAAAAGTAGTTATGGATCGTAACGAGTTAATGAAGCGACTTTCCCAAGCTCAATCAAAAATTGATGATTCTGATAAATAAGAATAGATATTATATTGGAGCGCACCAATGAAAAGTTTTAAAGAATACTTGACAGAATCAACAAATGAACACAAAATGACTCTACGTTTTGCGTCAGACCTAGAAGAAGGTGACGTAGATCGTATTGAACGTTTCTTAGGCAAATATGACCTAAGAACGATTTCACGTGTTTCTACTACACCTATCACAAAGAACCCACTGTTCTTTTCAGAAGAAGTAACAAACACAAAAGTTTCAAAAATCGATATCAACACTGGCTATCCAATGTCAGCAGATATCCTAAGACAACAACTAGCAGATTTGCTAGAAATGAACATTACTCATATCGCAGTTCATCCTGAAGGCTGGGAACCAACAGAGGAACCAGCAGAAGAAGGCGATAAGAAAGCACTACTAGACTCAGAATACGATGATACATCAGACAATGGTGAACACTATGGCCGTTCATTCGTTGATAATTTCTTAAAGTCACTGTCTAAGCGTGATGACCACGACAAAGCAGAAGTAGAGAATGCACTATCTCCAAAGCCAAAGCGTGACAAAGCAGGCGATGTGATGACAACAGAAGACGCAGCAAGCGATTCAGTTATCTCAGGAGATGAAAAATGAAGAAGCATTACAATCTAACAACAACAGAAGACAACGGTAAGTCTATCACAACAACAAATACTAGCTCAGAGTACCCAGACGAAATCGTAAGACTTCTAGCACTAGCAGGCCAAGGTATGCCACAGGTAGCACCTGCTCCAGCAGAAGATGATTGCGGTTGCGGTTGCGGCGAAACTCCATGTGGTTGCGGCTCAATGGAAGAAGCAGAATACGAAGCAACTCCTGCAAACGATAAGCTAGACTTAGATGACTTTTCAAAAAAGACAGCAGATTCAATCTCACGTCAAAAGAAAACACTACGTCCGAGCAACGGCGATAACCCACTAGAATATTCAGTAAACGAAGAAGAAATTTATGATGCTCTAATGTCAGAAGCACAAGAGTACGGCATGTTTTCAGATAGAGGAAATGCATTTGTAGAAGATACTATTGGTGGTATTTACATGATGGTTGCTCAAGGTCATTTAGATAAAAATTTAGCAATGGCTAGATTGGAACAAGAATTGGATGACTTAGCAGAAGATGAACCAGACATGGAAGAAGCAGCAGACACCGAAGTACGTGAACGTGCAATGCGTGAATTAGAAGGCTTACTAGCTGGTTTAGAATAAATTCCTACTACCTTAGGAACCGTGACGTTACAAAAGGCGTCACAAGAAAGCGACTTTCGGGTCGCTTTTTTTATCTGATAAATACTTATAAATTAACTGAGTATATAACTTATGGCAGACTTAACAAAACGAGCGTATGCAAAAACGGAATATACGGACAGTCAACTACTTGAATTTAGTAAGTGCTTTGATCCGTATTATTTCTTGAACACTTACTTTACTATCCAACATCCCACTAAGGGTAGTATGATTTATAAAGCATATGAATACCAAGATGAACTTGTGAATTCGTATCATAACTATCGTTATTCGATTTCAATGCTTGGTCGTCAGATGGGTAAGTCCACAACGGCAGCCGGATATCTTCTTTGGTATGGTATGTTTGTTCCTGACCAAACTATACTTATTGCGGCTCACAAATACTCAGGTGCGCAAGAGATTATGCACAGAATTAGATATGCATATGAAATGTGTCCTGACCATATTCGATGTGGTGTTGTATCATACAATAAAGGATCGATAGAGTTTGATAATGGTTCTCGTATTATCGCACAAGCGACAACAGAAAACACAGGTCGTGGTCTTTCTATCTCTCTGCTATACGCAGACGAATTTGCATTCGTGCGACCTACAATTGCGAAAGAGTTCTGGACTTCTATCTCTCCCACCCTTGCTACTGGTGGTAAAGCGATTATCACATCAACGCCTAACTTGGATGATGACCAGTTTGCTCTTATTTGGCAAGGTGCTAACAAACGTATTGATGCGTATGGCAATGAAACAGTTGTAGGTGTCAATGGGTTCAAACCTTATATGGCTGTGTGGTCACAACACCCAGACCGTGATGATACATGGGCAGCGGAAGAAAAAGGTCGTGTTGGCGAAGAACGATTTAGACGTGAACATAATTGTGAATTTATTGCATTTGATGAAACGCTTGTTGATAGTATTAAACTTTCTCAATACAAGGGTATCGAACCTAAACATCGCACAGGACAAATACGTTGGTATGATAGCATTAAAAAGGGCAACACATATGTTGTAGGACTTGATCCTGCTATGGGTACCGGCGGCGATAATGCAGCGATTGAAGTTTGGTCTCTACCAGAAATGAATCAAGTTGCAGAGTGGCAACATAATAAAACTGATATACGTGGACAAGTTAGAACACTACATGATATTCTTACTATCATCTATCAGGAATTACGTGAGCTAGGAGACAATCAACCTGAGCTATATTGGTCAGTAGAAAACAACTCACTGGGAGAAGCGGCTCTTATAGTCATTGACGAAATGGATGAAGACAAATTCCCAGGAGAGTTTCTACATGAACCCAAGAAACGTGGCGTACAACGTGCTATTCGTAAAGGATTTACAACGACATACAAGACAAAGATTACAGCGTGTATGAAGATGAAAGCATGGATGGAAAGTGATAAGATGACACCTCTATCTAAAAACTTGATACGAGAGTTAAAGACATTCGTAGCAAGCGGTAAATCATACGAAGCAAAACTAGGTGAAACTGATGACTTAGTTTCAGCGACACTGCTATGTGTTAGACAGATACAAGTCATTACACGATTTGATGAACAATATGAGCAATTACTAGGTGAAAGTTTGGATAGTGATGAAGGTTACGATGACGAACCGCTTCCTGTAGTATTTTGATAAATACATCTATACGGAGATTAATATGGCTGTAAATATTGACAGAATAGCAGAAAAGACAATGAAGATTATTCAGGGTCTTGGTCTACAAACAAAGATGTTTGATTCATCACAAGGAAAAAGCGTGGCTGACCCTCAGAAAGCACGTTACTTTTTCGTAGAAATGCCAAACCTTATGGTATTCATCGATGAAGAATCGCATGACTTAAATGTTGACTTGGGTGAGCGTACTGATTTAGACAACCCTCAAGTTAAGAAACTTGTAGATATGCTGAAAGACACAGCACGTAGTAATCTACTAGACTTTAACACAAAATCATTCGGTAAGCATATTGAACCAAAAAACTATGCTTTCAAAATAGAACAAAACAAGGAGCAGGCTATGAGTGACGTATTCAATGAAGGTATCTCACCACTAGAAGGATCATCACGCACAAGTCGCCAAACACTAGAAAACGCAAGAATTATCGTAAAGCATCGTAACCCAGTAAATGAAGAAAGTCGTGGCGCACGTTCACGTAATATTTCAGCTATCTTTATTGAAAACGCTGATGGTGAACGTTTCAAGTATCCGTTTAAACATTTGAACGGCGCAAGAGCAATGGCTAGACACGTTGCTAACGGTGGCGTACCAAGTGATATGGTTGGCGAAGCGATTGTTGAGCATTCGTCAAATCTATCAAAACTAAAAGAGTTCATGAACGTTGTAAACAAGCAAGGTCTTGTAAACGAAAACAATCGTTCAATCGTTGCTAACGTAAAGCAAAAGATGGATTCAATCAAAGAATCAATCAAACGTATTCAAGGTGCTAAAGGTTACACAGCATTTGTTGAATCAATGGCTCTAAATGAGAAATCAGAAGAAGCAGAAATCACAGAAGATACAGTAAATGATTACGTAGCAAAATTCACAAAGTCAACGTTTGAAGAATCGCTAAAAGATATTCTACCACTTGTTCATCGTGTAAATGAAGAAGAAATGGAAAACAATCGTGCGAACCAAGTAGCACGTGTTAAAGAAATCATCACAGCAGTTGACAAAAAGACAGGTGAAAAGAAAAACAAAATCTCATTCCCAACAAAGGGTGACGGTTTTAATTTCGATAGTATCAAACGACAGTATGCTAAACCTACAAATGCAGCACAAGCACAGCAACAAAAAATCGACATGATGTCTCTACAATTTGATGATTTAGCAGACCGTGTTGATGTTGATACAACAGATGACAAGAAACGTAAAAACAAAGGTCATGACAGAGCAGCAGAACTATCAAACTTCCTACGTGACTTCGGTGAAGAAATCAGAACTAATGCTAAAGGCCTTAATAAAGAGAAGGTTGCACTAGCTGGTATGCTTCTTAAAATGTCAAAGACACAAACAGAAGATGTACATGAAGCAAAGACAGTCGAAGAAAAATTCGATGACATGTTAGCAGAAGCATTCTCAAAATTTGATATCTTAGACTAATCAAAATAAAAATAAAAAATAAAAAAGGGCGCTTCGGCACCCTTTTTTTAATAAATACTGTATACTATTATTTTTTGGAGGGCAAGATATGTCAAAATTCAGAGGTATTACATGGAACAATTCGAGATTTGGACCAAAGATTCAAATCAGACGATCTATTGATTTAGCAGAACTAGGAGACTTGGGTAATATTACTGATGAACCAAACGATCTGCCAACACGTGGTGCAACCAATCGTGCTGATAAAGGAGGTTCAACATCGGGTACTCGAAATTATACAGATTTCAGAGGTATCGCAGGTCAATACAGCAATGTAGTTGACACACAAGACATGGGATTAATTTCTGATAATGCTACCCCACATAGAATTTGGAGTTCAACAGGTGCTATTACAGATATTGTAACATCTGCACCAACATCACTTGATAATCCTGGTTCAACTACTACAACATATGACTGGGGGTCTATATCACCATTAAGTAATCTTGGAACAGAAAAACTATATTCTGACACCACTCTCGCTGGTGGTAGATACGATTCACTACCAACATTCCGTTTCTTATATGATGGTAAATACGCATTGTGGTCAATCTACAATGGAGGTGGTAATGGGTCAGGTATGACATACTGGAATATGGAAAACGGTACAAATTATGATTTAACTTCCGGTGTTGCAAATACAGTATACAATGGGTACTTTGGTTCATTAATTAATCACATCAGTCCGGACGGTTCAAAGGGTTACTTTATAAGAACTCCTGGACAAGACGGCGGTCCCTCAAACAGCAGTGTTTCAGCTGGCAACTTAGAGATATGGACAATTACTTTTGCGACACCTGGAGACTTTTCAACAGCAACTAGTACCACGGGTTCAAAAACAGTGCTAACATTGAGTGCCTCAGCAGGATCAGGTCAGATTACAGGCATCACTTGGTTTGACAATGGTAACAAAGTAATAATATCAGACGAGTATTGGCGTTTTGATATATTTGAGTGTTCGGACCCTTATGATCCGTTGACAATACAATCAAACCCAACCACTGTTACAATAAATCCAATCACTGATGAATGGTCAACAACAGTAGCCGGAAACTTAGCGAGTGCGACATTCTCGGATGACGGTAGAACAATGTTTGCAACAAACTCTAACAAAGTTTTCACACAGTATGATTTATCGACACCTTGGGATTTGTCAACTAGAACAGTAAGAAGTTCGATCCAAGTACCAAACAATAGTACTATACTTACAACATCTAGGGACGTACTTGTTCTTGATGTGGATCCAGTTAATGGAGTCTTATGGTTCGCAGGCGGCTACAATAACGATGGCCTGTACGGAAAATATCTTGAGGTAGTAACATCATAATGAGTCTATAAAACCAATAAGTGATAATAAAGTAAAAAGCGGCATCTGCCGCTTTTTTTGTTGACAGATATAACGAATCACATTATAGTATATATGTAAGTTGAGAGAAAAGGACACAATATGTATTATATCGCTATCGCAAAAGGCAACTTCGGTAAAGAAATGATGTTCTGGGATAAGAAAGCGAAAGCGTTCTGTAACAAACTGCCAGACCTAAAGCGTGATGCATATACTAGTTTCTCAGCAACACAGCATAAGCGAGTAAAAGCACAGCAAGTATGGCGTGAGATTGTTGATGCTCACGTTGCCCAAGGCGGCAAGCGTGATGAAATTGGTCTATACACATTGGGTGAATCCTATGTAGATGATATCGCAAAAGGTAAGCAAGTTTTATTATAAAAAACTTGACAATACTGCGAATCGTGTTATATTAATTAAGTAATCAGGAGAGACAAATGACTTACTTCACATTTAAAGCATACGGTTCGATTTTCACTGCTAAAGCAGAAACCGGACTTGAACTTATGGAAACAGCCAACAAAGAACTTCTTTGGGGTAATCCAGAGAGCAAGGATGGTATGTGGTTTGAACAAGGTTCTGACACATATGTTTGGGTTGAAGGAAACTTTTTTGATTAAAAAGGTTGACAAATCAGCGAATCATGCTATATTAATTATGTAATCAAGAGAGAGGACTACTCAATGGCTTATATGTCTCAAGAACGTAAAAAAGAAATCGCTGTCAACGTTAAGAAAGTTGCTAAAGCATATGGCTTTACAGGTCGTGAAGTAACTGTTGGTGTTAACAATCATTCAACTCTTGTAGTCAATATCTTTGGTGGTCCGCTAGACTTCATCGGTGATGCTCAGTTACACAATGATGAATACGCACGTATGCGTGGTGAGCAGTCTCGTCCTGTTGGTTCTTACATTCAAGTAAATCAGTATTACTGTGAAGAACATGCTACTGATCCTGTCATTAAGCGTTTCTACGGTGACTTGCTTGCTGCGATTATGTCTACAGGTTACTACAATAATAGTGACGCAATGATTGACTACTTTGATCATGACTTCTACATTGATATCAATGTGGGTCGTTGGGATCGTCCTTACAACTATCGTGAAGAATTGAAGGCTGCTGCTTAATGTTATACATTGTAAAAGTTAAAGGTAGCGGAGATACAGTCGCTATCTGTTCCCGAAAAGAAGATGCACTAGCATTTTTAGCAGGGCAAAAAGTAGATAAAGTAACTTATGAAATAGAAGAGGTATCAAAATGAGTGCAATGGGCAATTTTGTTGTAGAAGTACAAGAACGTGTGTATGGTCTTATTGAAGATGGTGTAGACGTTGATAAAGTATATGAAATCATCGATGCCGAATATGGGCAAATGGGTGTAGGTCTTGTCGCCAATTGTTATTTTGAAGACGCATATGATGGAGCACCAGTATGAACCTTTCTAAAACTATGAGCATTGAAGAGGCTCTTGAAAAAAATTATCCCATTCATGTTGTATATGAGTATGACACGAAGGAGATTGTGGGTTGGTATGCATTCGGTGAGAAACTTGCTCAATTGGAAGCAAGTGACCGATGTGCCAAAAATGGACCTGACACGTATAACTATGCTAAATGGGAACGATATGCCTTTATACGTGACAAACATGAAAAACATTTACGACAACTCGAAGAAATTGAAAGTAGATTGTAAAAAATTATCGGAGATTTAGGTCTCCGATTTTTTTTATCAAAGGGTGCATTTTAGCCTTGACTTTGATAAATAACTTTGTTATTATCTATCTATTAACTTAGAGAGGTGATACATCTAGGCTAATACAAAAACTAACACAGGCTAATATAGGCTAATATAGGAGAAAACATTATGGCAACTTTAGCAGAAATTCGTGCGAAACTGCTGGCACAAGAAAACAAAGCAGAATCAAATTCCAATCAAAATCGTGGCACAGATGCAATCTATCCGTTCTGGAATATGGACAATGATAGCACTGCGGTTATTCGATTCCTTCCAGATGCAGATAACGGCAACACATTCTTCTGGCGT
>Ga0255775_1001830_pt1 | contig 19113 bp, 18 predicted proteins | sample 011ome_26_FD_179973 | JGI IMG/M metagenome (GOLD analysis project Ga0255775, IMG submission 179973) | Coastal salt marsh microbial communities from the Groves Creek Marsh, Skidaway Island, Georgia - 011511BT metaG (version 2) | ecosystem: Environmental > Aquatic > Marine > Intertidal zone > Salt...
ATCAACAAACAGGCTGTACAAAAACTTATACTTTTAATAAAAAGTTATTACAGCATAATGAAGCACATGGACTTTAATTTTCCAGCCTTGTTATTCTCAATGACTTGCGATAATTGCCATTATCGTCATTTATGCCTTTAACACTCTAAAAAAATTAATTCCAAAATAAATCTCTTAAATTATTAGATTATCTCAAAAAAACTAATTATGAATAATAAAAAAATAGCCTTAATCGGTCTTGGCTACGTAGGCTTGCCCCTTGCAGTCGAGTTCGGTAAAAAACGTACAGTTGTTGGTTTTGATATTAATCAGCCTAGAATTAATGATCTTAAAAATGGTGTTGATTCGACTCTTGAAACTACCTCTGAAGAGCTTAAAGATGCGGTTAATTTAAGTTACACAGCCAACCTAGAGGATATTAAAGATTGCACTATTTTTATAGTTACCGTTCCAACACCAATTGATAAACATAAAAGACCTGATTTAACTCCTTTAGAAAAATCTAGTGAGGCAGTAGGCTCCATTCTTAAAAAGGGTGATATTGTTATTTATGAATCAACAGTTTATCCAGGTGCTACTGAAGAGGTGTGTGTGCCAATTCTTGAAGATCAGTCAGGCTTGATATTTAACAAAGATTTTTACTGTGGCTATTCACCTGAGCGCATTAATCCAGGAGATAAAGAGCATCGTGTAACCACCATTAAAAAAGTAACTTCAGGATCAACTTCTGAAATTGCTACTGAAGTTGATGAGTTATACCAAGAGATTATTATTGCTGGCACCCATAAGGCGAGTAGTATTAAAGTGGCTGAAGCTGCCAAGGTTATTGAAAACACTCAAAGAGATGTAAACATCGCTCTTATTAATGAGCTTGCGCTTATCTTTAATAAACTAGATATTGATACAGAGTCAGTATTAGAAGCTGCAGGAACAAAATGGAATTTTTTACCATTTAGACCGGGCTTAGTAGGAGGACACTGTATTGGTGTTGATCCATACTACCTAACTCACAAGGCACTAGAGATCGGCTACAACCCAGAGATGATACTCGCAGGTCGTAGATTGAATGATAACATGGGGTCTTATGTGGCAGATCAAGTGTCAAAGTTGATGACTAAGAAGCGTATCCATGTTGTTAATGCAAATATATTGATTATGGGCCTGACATTCAAAGAAAATTGCCCTGATATCCGCAATACTCGTGTAGTAGATTTAGTTGATGAATTTGAGGGTTTTAATTGTAATGTAGATGTGTATGATCCATGGATCGATAAGGATGAAGTTATACATGAATATGGCCTTAAGCCAATCGATCAACCGGTAGAAGGTAAATATGATGCAATATTGTTAGCAGTTGCTCACGATGAATTTAAAGAGTTATTATTAGAACAAATAAAAGCTTTTGGTAAAGACAATCATGTGCTTTACGATATTAAATATTTACTTAAAGCTAATGAAGTAGACGGAAGACTATAAATGACTAAATACGAACAACTGCAAGAACATTTAAAAGATAATCAAAACACCTGGCTGGTGACAGGAGTTGCCGGTTTTATTGGTTCTAACTTGCTAGAAAAGCTACTAATCCTTAATCAAAAGGTGGTGGGTCTGGATAATTTTGATACCGGTCATCAACATAATATTGATCAAGCAATCCAAGATGCTAACAATGCTACTGGTAAAGACTTAAATAGTAATTTTAAGTTTATTAATGGCGATATAAGAGAGATAGAGGATTGCAAACAGGCATGCGATGGTGTTGATTATGTTTTGCACCAAGCAGCATTGGGTTCAGTTCCTAGATCAATCGAAGATCCTATTAATACTAATAGAGCAAATATTGATGGCTTCTTAAATATGCTAGTTGCCAGTAAGGATGCTAATGTAAGAAGATTTGTTTATGCTGCATCAAGCTCTACCTATGGAGACCACCCAGATCTACCAAAAGTAGAAGATAAGATTGGCAATCCTTTGAGTCCTTATGCAGTGACCAAAGTTGTTAATGAGCTTTACGCAAATGTATTTGCAAAGACCTATGGGTTTAAAGCCATAGGATTAAGATACTTCAATATCTTTGGCAAGAGGCAAGACCCAAATGGCGCATACGCGGCAGTTATACCAAAATGGGTGGCAGCCATTTTAAATAAAGAAGGTGTGTTTATTAATGGCGATGGAGAAACTAGTAGAGACTTTTGTTATATTGATAATACAGTTCAGATAAACCTTCTCGCAGCAACTACTGATAATAATGAAGCTATTGATCAAGTATATAACGTCGCTCTTAACGATAGAACAAGTCTAAACAAACTTTACCAAATGATTGAAGAAAGACTAATCCAAAGAACACAAGGGTTGGAAAAGAAAGAGCCAATCTATCAAGATTTTAGAGCTGGAGATGTTAGGCATTCTCAGGCTAATATAGATAAAGCAAAGATACTACTAGGTTATGAGCCCGCATATGCTATAAACAGAGGTTTAGATAAGACTGTAGATTGGTATTTGAGAAACTGCAGGTAGCTAAACTATGAAAACAAATCTATTGGAATGGGCTTATGTGCTTTTTTGAGGTAATTTGTGTTTTTTAAGAATGCTCTACGATCGCTATCGTTATCAAAAAACAGTAAATTTATTATTCTTTTATTTGATTTATGAAAATAATTCCAGTTATTCTTTCAGGTGGCTCGGGTACTAGGCTTTGGCCGCTTTCTCGCAAAGACTGCCCTAAACAGTATTTACCCCTAGCTGGCGATAAGACTATGCTTCAGGATACCATACTGCGCCTTAATGGTCTGGAAGGACTTGCAGATCCAATTGTGGTGTGCAATATTGATCACCGTTTTTTAGTGGCAGAACAACTTCAAAAAGTTGGCATTAAAAAATCAACAATATTGCTTGAGCCTATTGGTAGAAATACAGCACCTGCAATTGCAGTGGCAGCGTTGCACTCATTCAAAGAGGCGGCTGATGGGATATTGTTGGTTTTGTCGGCCGATCATATCATTCAGGATGTTGAGGTATTCCATAAAGCTATTATTGCCGCTAGTAAACAGGCGCAAGAGGGTAAGTTGGTTGCGTTCGGCATTGTTCCGACAGATGCTAATACTGGTTATGGCTATATTAAAGTATCTAATAACAATTTTAACGGTGAAAGCAAAGTTGAAGAATTTATAGAAAAACCGGATTTAGAGACTGCAAAGACTTATTTGCAGCATGGTGATTATCTTTGGAATTCTGGCATGTTTGTATTTAAATCTAGTGTACTGATTGATGAGCTGACTGAGTATTCGTCAGATATTATTGTGTCGGGCACTAGTGCAGTTGATAACGCCATAAAGGATTTGGATTTTATTCGTCTTGATAAGCAGGCGTTTGAATTATCCCCAAATATTTCTATTGATTACGCACTCATGGAAAAGTCCGATAATGTTTTTGTTGTACCATTAGATGTAGGGTGGAACGATGTCGGATCTTGGTCTGCGCTTTACGACATTGGCCTCAAAGACTCTGATGGCAATGTAATTTCAGGGGATGTTTCCACTTGGGGAGTGTCCAATACTTATATTAACGCTGACCATCATATGATTGTTGCCATAGGTGTGGATAATTTAGTTATAGTAGACACGCCTGACGCTACTTTAGTTGCTGCAAAAGATAGAGGGCATGAGATAAAATCTATGGTTGAATTCCTGCATATTAAGAAAAGATCTGAATCTAGAACTCATCGAAAAGTTTACCGTCCATGGGGGTGGTACGACTCTATTGAGGTAGGCAAGAATTTTCAGGTGAAAAAACTACATGTTAAGCCAGGTGCAAAGCTTTCATTGCAAATGCATCAAAAACGCGCAGAACATTGGGTAGTGGTCAGTGGCACAGCCACAGTCATCAACGGGGAAGAGTTTTTGACTCTTAAGGAAGGTCGATCAACTCATATTCCATGTGGAACAACTCATAGCTTAGAGAATAAAACCAATGAAAAGCTGGAAATTATAGAAGTGCAAAGTGGTGTTTATCTAGGGGAAGATGATATTGTAAGATTTAAGGACATTTATAACAGGGTAAAAGATTAATGCTGAACAATGTAACATGTTCGTGCAAGATTGTCTTTTTAAATTAAATATGATAAATAATAAAGTAGCATTAATTACAGGTATTACTGGTCAGGATGGCGCCTATTTAGCAGAGTTTTTATTGGAAAAAGGCTATGAAGTGCACGGCATTAAACGTCGGTCATCATCCTTCAACACCGATCGCATTGATCATCTTTATCAGGGCCCTCATGATACGGGACGTAAATTTATTTTGCACTATGGTGATTTAGCTGATTCAATGAGTTTGGTGCGCATTATTCAAGAAATTCGCCCCGATGAAATCTATAACCTTGGTGCGCAGTCACATGTTGCTGTGTCTTTTGAATCACCAGAATATACGGCTGATACGGTTGGTTTGGGCGCGCTAAGAATTCTAGATGCAATTCGAATCTCAGGACTTGAGAAGAAAACTAAATATTATCAAGCTTCCACATCAGAGCTATATGGAGAAGTGCAAGAGACTCCGCAAAAAGAGACTACACCTTTTTATCCGCGCTCTCCTTATGCGGCGGCTAAGCTCTACGCTTATTGGATTACTATTAACTACCGTGAAGCTTACGGCATGTATGCGTGTAATGGTATTTTGTTCAACCATGAATCTCCCGTACGCGGTGAAACTTTTGTTACCCGCAAGATTACACGCGCATTAGCGCGCATTTCATTAGGTTTACAAGATGTGGTCTATCTTGGCAATATGGATGCAAAGCGTGATTGGGGCCATGCTAAGGATTATATTGAAATGCAATGGTTAATGCTGCAACAAGATGAGCCAGATGACTTTTGTATAGCTACAGGCGTGCAATATTCAGTGCGTGATTTTGTAGATCTTGCCTGGGCTTATCTAGGTAAAACCATTCGTTGGAAGGGTAAAGGGATGAATGAAAAAGGCTATGATTCTGAGACAGGCGACTTGATTGTAGCGGTTGACTCACGTTACTTCCGTCCAACCGAAGTTGAAACATTGTTAGGCGATCCATCTAAAGCCAGAGAAAAACTAGGCTGGGAGCCAAAGATTACTTTTAAGGAGATGGTTCATGAGATGATGGAAAATGATATAAATATTGCCAAGCGTGACTCGTTAGTCAAGAAGCACGGCTTTAAAACACTGAATTTTAATGAGTAATTGATTTAAAAATGAACCGTAACGACACGATTTATATTGCAGGACATAGGGGTTTAGTTGGGTCTGCTATTGTTAGAAAGCTAGAGGAAAGCGGTTTTACCAACCTTTTAATGCGCACACATCAAGAATTAGACCTTACAAGTCAAGCGAAAGTTCAAGAATTCTTTAAAGAAGAGCGACCCGATTATGTCATTTTGGCCGCAGCGAAAGTGGGCGGAATTCATGCTAACCAAACTTACCCGGCTGACTTTATCTATCAGAATATAATGATAGAGGCCAACGTTATAAATGCCGCTTATGAAAGCAACGTTAAAAGATTACTATTTTTGGGTAGTACCTGTATTTATCCTAAAGAGGCCGAGCAACCAATGCGCGAGAACTCTTTACTTACTGGTGTATTAGAATCCACTAACGAGCCTTATGCACTTGCCAAAATTGCAGGCATTAAGTTATGTGAATCATATAATCGTCAGTATGGAGTAGACTTTAGATCAGTCATGCCTACCAATCTATATGGCATTAATGATAATTTTCACCCAGAAAACTCACACGTGATTCCTGCACTTATGCAGCGATTTCATAAAGCTAAAGTTAGTAAAGATCCTGTAGTGACAGTTTGGGGATCTGGCAACGCCATGCGTGAGTTTTTATATGTTGATGATATGGCGTCCGCATCACTCTTTGTGCTAGGTTTAAAGGTGGAGACTTATCAGACCAACACTGAACCAATGCTTTCTCATATTAATTTGGGCACAGGGGAAGAAATAACGATTAGAGAGTTATCTGAAACTTTAAAGAAGGTAGTTGGCTATAAAGGTAAAGTAATTTTTGATACAAGTAAGCCTGATGGCCCTATGAGAAAATTAACAGATACGTCTCGTTTGCTAAGCATGGGCTGGAGTCATAAAGTTGGTTTTTTGGAAGGCTTAAAAAGGACGTACGAGTGGTATAAAAAAAACAATTTCAACTGATCTTGGTTGTTTTGGTTTGTTTCTTGAGGCTGAGCTTAAGAAAAAGCATAAAGTTATTGTTTTCGATGTTTTATAGGTTTAGAGCTAAAGAATTTAAAAAAAATATAACAACTCATTGTTTAAAATCGCAGATAAAGAGTGGCAAGATGCTTTCATTTGAGTTATATGGATAGTGTTGATAACATTAGTAAGGCGAAAAGATTGCTGGACTTTGAGTTAGCTGTTGTGTGCAGAAACAAGTGTCTTTGGTATATGGAGAGTATGAAAAGGTGATAATTTTTCAGAATAGAGTAAAGAGGTTGATAAAAAAAATATCTTTATTGTCTAGCATACATTGTGAATTCGACTCTGTTTTGGTTAGAAAGAAGTGCCATGTTGTTAATAACATGAGCGACTTATTGAGTTCTTTACAAAAGCAGAGAGGCAGGTTTATTTATTGTGAAATTCCTGTTTCAATGGTGAGAACTGGACATGTGAAAGGATATATCTTAGGAAGCGGTAAAACAGCTGGAGAGGTTTATATACAGAGTAAACTTTCTAGGCAAAGTTTGATTAAATATTATCAAGAGCGCAACCCTAAAAGTTTAGAAGAATATTTAGAGATGATCTTAAGTGCGGACAAGGAGGTCCCAATCTATGCAGCCCCACTCCCTTGGGAAGGGTTTTCTTACAGCGATCTTCCTAAAAAAAAGACATCTCTAATTAACGATAATATTAACAACGGGGTTTCCGGAAAAGGGGTTACAGATTGGGCATGGGTCGGTCCAGTTAGCGATGAGAAAATAGACTCTGAAAAAAGAAGATTTGACGGTATATATCGAAGCGTATCCCAAGAAGGGTTTAATCCAAGATATCAGATAGACGGCTTTGTAGAAGGTGTGTTTCTTTATGAACGCAATACATTAGCATTTCACCCGACAAGAGGGGGGCACAGGTTGCAGGTTATCGCGTCAATGGGTTTCGACAGGGTGATTGTTAGAGTGGATAGAAAGAGAAAACATGTTATCACAGAGAGAACAGTGCTTGACAACAATTCAATCAATGAACTGTATACTGAAGATGAGGCGCTGTCTTTGTTTAAAAATATTGTGAGGGGTGTTTGTTGATAAAGAATTGGCTAAAAGTTATTAATAGGTTGGTCGGTACTGAAAACGCATATCGAATGCTAGCGTTTGGAGTGCTAACTGCTGCATGTGATTTGATCACAGTAGCAATTATGTATCCCTATTTATCATTTTTATTGGAAGAAACCAATTTTGACATACCTTGGCTTTCTCATCTAACTATAGAGGAATTGTCTCTTGTGATGGTTTTTGCATTGGTGACCGCAGGTGTAGGTAGGGTTTATGGAAAGCTAAGAATAGCCAAAACAGTTCAAAATGTAAGGATTGGTTTAAGTACTCAATTAGTAGTTAAATATTTTGAAAAAGATGTAAGACTTCTAAGTGGTAAAAATGGGTCAAAAATTTCATCCATTATTGTTAGCGAAGTGGATCAGATAACTTCAGATATTGTGGAGCAATATGGCAATATTGTTAGTAATGGCGTGACCACATTGGCAATCATAGTCTACATATTCTGGTTGAATAATGAGTTAGCAGGAGTGGCAATTGCTTTTGTTTCTATCTTGTACTGGTCTATTCTTGCGTTGATTAAAAAGAATGTAGACAATATTGGAGAGCGAAGAATTACTGCCAATAAAAAGAGACTATCCGTTATAAATTATTTAATTAGTGGGGTGAGGACAATTAAAGCTCATTCGTTAGATGGGTTTATGACTTCGGAGCTGCATAGTGCAGTTAAGCTGCATGCTAAAATGACTGTAATGGCACAATATTATTCTTTTTCCCCGAGGGTGGTGATCGAGGTAGGTTTTGTTGCTGGCATGGTATTGTTGCTATCCAGTCAGGCATCAGCAGGTGTGATAGATGTGCCAGTCTTGGCAGGGTTTGCTTTTTCTGCGCTAAAACTAATCCCTTCGGCACAAACTTTTTATGTCTCACTAATGCGGTCTCGCATTGGTATGGTGGCTGCAGAAAGTGTATTAGAGTTGTTGGATAGTGAAGTACCAGCTTATAAAGATAAAGAGGTCCGTAATTCAAAATACAAGGAGATTGAAATTAGAAACATCAGATCTAGAGTTTCTAACGGATCTTGGTTGCTAAATCGAGCAAATTTGAAGATAAAGAGAGGAAAAAAAATAGGGATAATAGGCCCGTCTGGATCTGGCAAGTCTTCCTTAATTGATATATTGTTGGGTTTTCAAAAGCCTCTAGAGGGTGGTATCTATGTTGACGGGGTTAAAATAGATAGACTATACAACGCACTAACAGTAAGTCTTGTTGAGCAGAAGCCGTTTATAGTAAGCGGAAATTTAAAAGACAATATAATCATTAGCGAACCCCAGAAGGGCTCAATTGACAGTGTTTTAAATCTTGCTCAGATAGATGAACGTGAATTTCTAGATGAAAATGGAGTTAGTAAAACAATTGAAGCGGCTGGATTGAATATATCAGGAGGGCAAGCGCAAAGAATAGGATTGGCCAGGGCTTTGTTTAGAGCGCCTGACCTTCTTGTGGTAGATGAGGGAACAAGTGCCCTGGATGTTAATACCCAGGCTAAGATTTTAGATAATTTGAGCAAAATTAATTCAACAATGGTGTTGGTCACTCATAGAGCAGAAGTCTTAAGTATATGTGATGAGGTATATGCAATGAAAAGTGGAAAACTGGAGCAAGTGTGACAAAGAATGATTCGGTATTTATAACGGTTGTAATAACCACATACAATCGAAAAGAAATGCTTTCTAAGTTGCTGCTGTCTTGCAACAATGCTCCAGATTGTATAAATTTTGTAGTACATGACGACGCATCTACAGACGGCACAGATGGTGTTTTAAAAAAATATGCCGATAACAAGCGGTTTGTTATTTACCGTTCGAGCGTCAATTTGGGACAAGGCGCTTCGCTAACAAATGCAATTCGCCTTGCAAATGGACGCTATACAATGACAGTGAACGATGATGATATTATATATTTTGACGAACTAGAACGTGTTATAGAGTTGATTAAATCCCACGGTCAGTATGCGTGCCGAGATGCTTACATATTAGACCTGAAGACTCCTAATGGCGACAGGCTCCACCCTTTTAACAAGTCAATTTTAAACTTTATGTCGTTAAGATTTGATTTGAAAATACGTGGCGACAAAGAGGAATTGGTCAGGACGGATATTTTACAAAACACTCTTGAAAAAACAGTAAAAAATAGATACGTACCGCCGTCATTATATTGGTTTAGAGTAGCATTAAAGTATGATGCGGTCGTACTGGGCAATGTGATCGGGGAAAAGAGATACGAATCTGACGGGCTAACGCATTCAATTAACAAGCTAATCAGGGATAATCCTCGCTATTATTTAAAATTACAAGCAACCTGTATTCGCGGATACCTTGCGCACAGATACCGGTCACTCTCTTGTGCGTTTAAGTCGGTAGTTAAAATTTTTAAGGTGTTTTAGTGTTCTGGTCATGGCTTTTAATTACACTGCAAAATCCTTTTTTGCAGCCTTTTACGTTTAACTATATGCCCGTGTTGGGGGTGTTTTTAGCCATTGCCTTGCTTGCGCTGAAGTTGATAAAAGGTGAAGCAGTTCCGGTAAAAAGAGAGGTTGTCCTTGTATCTGCTTTATATCTTGTTGTCGTTCTCACCTCTCTAGGAACAAAAAATCCGTTATTGATTGTATCTACACTTCTTCTTCCGTTGGTTCTTGTATATTTTTCCCATGATTATGAGAAATTTAAGAGGGTTATTGAAATTACATTATGGGTACATGTTTTATTTTTTTTTACACAAGTAATTGGTTTTATCCTTTTTCAAACGTACATAGACCCGATGGCCTATATTTCAAGTGAACATTCATCAGTTTTCTCACAAAAAGGATTGAAGTTGTTTGATACCATTATTCCTAGGTTTAGCGGTCTTTATAGTGAGCCAGGTAATTATGCAACTTGGGTTTTTCTCCAATTTATTATGATTGCCAGATACAGAGAGAATAAGCTTTTAACTTCTCTGGTTTTTATATCAGTGCTCCTGTCTTTTAGTGCTTTTGGTTACATTTATTTGCTTTTATACTTTCTGTATTTATTGGTAGTTAAGAAAAGGGTTTCAATTATATTTTGGTCATCACCTTTGATAGCGTACCTTTTATATCTAATTAATGTTAGGGTTGGGCTTGGATATGGGATTTACGATAGGCTTGAGCAGGTAAGTTCGATGTTTAATATTGACTTTTTATTGTTTGGACTTTCCAATACCCATTATGAAGTACTTATGGTGGAAGATTTAGGGTTGTGGTACGCTTTGTTTGCATATGGGGGAATTTTTCTTTTTGCGGTCTTCGCGTTGTTTTTTTTATATAGAATGCCACTTCTGTCATTTGTTGTTTTCACTTCAAAGGTGAAAGTTTTTTACCCCTTTCTCTATCTGTATATTATTTTCTTAATTTATTCTAAATATGCTAAATCTAAAAAGATTTCGAAATGTAAGAGCCTTTAGATGGCTATTGTCCTTTCGTCTTATTTCTTACTTGTACTATAATTTCTTTACTAAATCTGTTTATTACGCCGTTCCTAAAGGAATTTCCAATTCTGATTTTTTGAAATTTCTAAAGAAATCCGAACTCAAAGTGGTGCTATTAAGATGGTATGATGGCGTAGATAAGGCAGGGGATCTTGATGTATTGCTCTACTCTACTGATAGAAAGCGCGTAGAAGGGTTTTGCGACAAGGTTTATAATCCAAATGGAAGGGTTGTTGTTGATTTTGCAAGTGTCGATGAGTATATAGATGTCCCAGTTTTTCACGAAACCTTTGCCAAACATCTTTATTCTAATGCGGCGCTAGGACGGAATGGGTATTATATATTGGCAACGGATGATTATGTCAATGCCCTAATATTCCATATGGTTTTGCATAAGGGTTATAAAACTGGCCTGGATTATAAAGCTGACAATAATAAGCCTTTGAATTTATACTTATCAGGCAATAAATATATCATCGAGCTGAATCGTGTTGGATTCTGTTTACCAACACTCGGTTTGTGTTTGGAGTATTTCTATAATTACTTGGATTCTAATGGTTTACTGCCTCCGATTGATTTAGTCGAGCGCTTGTCAAGACAGAATGCGTTTTTAGAAGAACATCTTTCTGGTCGAGTGCTAGATGGCGATTTTACCTTTCTCGGGGCGTTCATATGTCGAGGCGTTCCTGCCGACGAGATTTCTGCTTTTATCCTTCAACATAACGGAGCGGATTTGAGAATTAAAGACAAGAGGAAATTTTCTCCTAACTTGGTTAAGGTGTTTGCAAATCATTCTCGCGGGGGTGTGTGGCCGGAGAAAGATGGTGGTAGGCCTTCAGGGGTTGTTTTTGTAGAACCATTGCCTACAGCTTCTTTTAGCGAATCTTCGTTTCAGTCGTTAGTCCGTGAATTAAAGTATCTTATGCGCATTAAATACAATAAAAGGAAAAAACCACCTTTTGAAAAATCTATTGTCCATACTAGCGACACTTCAAGAATGGCGCATGTTTATTTGGAGATGATGCACTCTGATGATTGATAGAATGGCAATATTTATTGTTAGCCATAATGGCTCTCGCGATGTTTTGGATTTGACATTGCCAATTTTGAAGAAATATTTAGATGATAGATTTGATATTTATATTGGCTGCAACTGCGCCCCAAATTTACCCGACTCTAGTCTCGAGAGGTTTATAGAGGCGGAAAATAGTAACTGGAAGCTTGAGACTGCTGAACAGTTGGAAAAATTAAAAGAGTACGGATATTCCAAAGTTTTTTTATGTCTCGATGACTTCCTGTTTACTAGATTTGATAAAGATTTTTTGTTTGATCTATATCAACTTTCTCAAGAAAAAGAAATTGATTATTTGACTTTAAGAAGACCAGCTTTATCTATCTTTTCACTTTTTAGATCTAAATTAAAAAAAACAAAGGTACATGCTATTGAAAGCTCCTATGCCTATTACAGTTCACTTCAATGCTCTATTTGGAATATAGAGCATCTTATACACATGGTTAGCTTATCCAAAGATATATGGCATTTTGAGAAGTTAAAATCAAACAAAAAGCATTTTTGGATTGATCAAAAAAAAATTAGATACTTTCATATTGTTGAGAAAGGGCTTTGGGACTCAAAGAGAATTGCAGCAATACAGAAGTGGTACCCGGACTTTGATTTTTCTAAAAGAGGTGTATTTCGAAATTCTGTAGTGTTGTTTAAATTACGTAGATTATTTCGATTCTTTACAGGAGTATATGACAAATAATACTATCTTAATATCGTTTTGCATTTCGAGAGACCTTGACGTTTGGTGCCACTCACACCAAGCAATGCTGAAATTTATTCAGGTCGATTGCTATGTTGTTGTAGTTCCCGATGAAGAGGTTTATGAATTTAGGAGCAATACAGACCATCGGTTCCAAGTTCTGCCAGAATCCATTTTTAGGGCTGACTGGCAAAAACCCCTGGAAGATAAATTTTCACTCGAAACTAAAAACAGATTTGGCTGGTATAAACAGCAGTTTCTTAAGCTTGCTGCATTGGATTACTTTAGAAAAGAGTTCGATGGCTTGATTATTTTTGATTCTGATACTATGCCTCTATCCGATATGAGTTTTTTTATTAAAGGCAAGCCGGTTTACTTTGTTTCGAAAGAAAATCACCCGCAGTATTTTGATACATTGCAAAAAATCTTTGGCTTCGGAAAACTTACTGATTTTTCATTTATTTCTCAATGTTTTCCTGTGAGGTCGTATCATTTAGATCATTTTTTTGACTTTTTCCTACCGCAACAATGGTGGTCAGTTTTATTGGACAAGGTTGATTTTAACTCTAGATCCTCCTTTAGTGAATATGAGACACTTGGGAATTACATCCACAAATATTTTCTCGGAGATTATATTACTTCTAATGCTTTATGGTATAGGTTTGGGTATGATTTAGGTAAGCCTTCCTATGTTTTCAGGAAATACTCAGATCGCGTATGTTTTAATTTTGTTGCTTTTGAGAAGTGGGCCAAAAATCGCTCTTTATTGCACAGAATTCGAACTCGATTAATATTTTTTTTATCTGTGGCTCGCAAGCATTTGAATTAGATGTTGTTTGTTTTATGAAGCCAATAATATTGCATATCATTCCTACCTTGGGTAAAGCTGGGGCAGAGACTGCATTGGTTAGATTGGTTTCCGGTAGTATTGCCCGATTTCCTGGGTTTGGGCATGTCGTCGTCGTCTTGACCGTCCCTGGTTTTTGGAGTTCAGAGCTGCAGTCAAAAAATGTTTCAGTCTTTTATCTCGGTTTGAATGGTTGTAGCTCTATTTTTTCAGCGTTATTCAAGAGTATAAAAATCGTCAAGAATATCAAGCCAAGCATTATTCATGGATGGATGTACCATTCTTGCTTGTTGTCATTTATTTTGCATTTCTTCTTTCGAAGTTCTAGAATTGTTTGGGGTATAAGGAATTCAGTTCCAGTCGGCTCTCCTTCCTTAACGTGGCTCATTAGGTCTGTTATGGCCGTCCTGAGTAGACTTGATTTGGTAAATATTTTATATGTCTCTAAAGAGAGTATGTCTTCACATATGACTGCTGGATTCTCAGAAAAGAAAGGCTCGATTATTCCTAATTTTGTCAATTTTAACCCTGGTGGTGTTAGCCTTTTTCATGCGAATTCCCATCTTAATCTTAACTCTCCGATTAGGTCTATAGTCATTCTATCTGTGGCCCGATATCATAAGGTTAAAGGACATAAAATTTTTCTTAAATCTTTATCAAGGCTACGTTCTGCAGATGTTAATTTTGTTGCATTGATGGCTGGACATGGTGTGGACGATGATAATTTGGATCTTCTGAGTTTGAGAGAAGAACTAGGCTTGAAGGATTGTGTTAGTTTTTTAGGGCACAAGTCCAAAATGGGTGATCTTTTCTATGCAAGTGATATATACTGTCTGCACTCTTTATCTGAAGGATTCCCTAATTCATTATTGGAAGCCTCATCTTATGGGTTAACATGTGTAGCTACTAAAGTCGGTGGTGTAGATGAGGTTGTTTCAAATAGCTCTCTTTTAGCTACTCCAGGTTCAGACGTCGACTTGTTTCACGCGCTAAAATATGCATGTTATTTGTCTGATTCTGAGCGTCAAAATATTGGAAATGCTAATAGGAAGTTGGTGTTTGATAGATTTGGAGAAAATCGTATACTTGGCTTGTATAATGATTTTTATGAAAAATTGTAATGATAGTAGCTCGTTAATGTATGAATGACAATTATATCCATTGGAAATCTTGGAAGGTCGACGACTTTGCTCAGTGCTCCACGCACCTTTCTAATTATTATAAAAAAGAACTTGCAAAGTCAGGAGTTAATGTTTGTTCGCATATTCGCGTTCTAGAGATTGGCTTTGGCAATGGAAGCTTTCTTGGCTTTGCTGAAAGGCAAGGCTGGACTATAACGGGGGTAGAAGTTTCTAAGGATTTGCTTGACAGGGCTACTTACAACGGTTTTGATGTTTTGAATTATAAAGAAATATCTTCTTTAGGCGAGAATACCTTTGATTTGATTGTTGCTTTTGATGTGTTTGAACATTTGGATCGTTCGGAGTTAGAGTGGCTTTTTCCGAAACTTAAATCCTTACTTAAAGATGATTCCGTATTAATAGCTCGTTTTCCAAATGGAGACTCCCCTTTTGGCCTAAGATCTTTTAATGGAGACTTTACCCACAAAACATTTCTTTCCTCTGGAAAAATTTACTACTTGTCAGACTTTTCTGGGTTGTTTCTGCATTCATTAAGAGGAGAAGTTGAGCCATTGTTTGGGACAGGGCTTCGCTATTTCTTATTTAGGGTTGTATCTATCCCTGTTAAAGCGCTAATTAACATATTCTATCGATTGATTTATTCCCCGCGTAAGAAGGTTGAATTTGCAAAAGCAAACTTGGTTGCGGTTTTTATCAATAAGAGAATTTGATTTTTAATATTTTCCGCAGTTTTCTACTTAGTCTTTTTTATGCATCGAAATATTCAGAATAAAAAAATTTTGGTTGTTTCAGGTCATGCAGAATCACTGCTTCGTTTTCGCGGCCATATTATTTCTAAGTTGCTTGAGTGTAATTACAAAGTATTTGCAACTGCCCCGCTATCTTCTCAAGATCTTGACTACCTAAGGCCTTTGATAAACAAAGGGCTAATTGTGAAAAATACTCCTTTAAATCGAACAGGTTTGAATATATTGGGTGATGCGCTTTATTTTTTTAGAATATTTTTCTTTGTTATTCGTATTAAGCCAGATTACCTTTTTACTTACAACATTAAACCGGTGATATATTCTGGAATAGTTGCTTGGCTACTTCGTGTCCCGCATAAATTTGCTCTAATTACTGGCTTGGGGTTCGCATTTACAGACGATGACAACAATAAGCGTTTAATACAAAGACTGGTGGCCTTTCTTTATCACCATTCACTCAAAAGAATGGAAAAAATCTTTTTTCAAAATTCTGATGACAAGAATTTATTTTGCTCACTTAACATTACCTCAGACGAGAGAAGTTTGGTAGTCCATGGCTCTGGCGTGGATACCGATTTCTATAATGTCAGGCCTCTTCCAAAGAGTATTAATTTTTTATTGATAGCTCGTCTTGTAAATAACAAGGGTGTAAGAGAGTATATTGAGGCAGCAAGGATAGTTCGAGGCTTTAATCCAGAGGTTCAATTTAGTTTGGTCGGGTGGTCTGATAAAAATATTGATTCAATAAAACCAGGCGAACTGAGCAATTGGATAAATGATGATGGTATTAACTTCTACGGGCATCTTGACGATGTAAGAAGCGCATTAGAAAAGTGCAGTGTTTATGTTCTTCCGTCCTATAGAGAGGGTACGCCCAGAAGCACTCTGGAGGCCATGTCCATGGGGCGTCCAATTATCACTACAGATACTCCCGGATGTCGAGAAACTGTTATAGATGGAGAGAACGGTTTTTTAGTGCCTGTAAAATCCGTAAACGATTTAGCTCAAGCAATGATGAAGTTTGTAGATTGTCCTGCATTAATCCCCAAAATGGGTGAATGTTCTCGCCAAATTGCCGTGAATAAATATGATGTTCTCAAGGTGAATAAATATATGCTTTTTGAGATGAAGCTGTGCGAAAAATAATTATAAAATTGAGTTGTCGGAACTAAAAATGAAGCGACTATTTGACATTTTTTTTAGTATTTTCTTACTAGTATTTTTATCTCCATTATTGGTATTAATTGCAATTCTAGTGTGGATTTTCATTGGTCGACCAGTGTTGTTTTCACAGGCTAGACCAGGCTTAAATGAAGAGCTTTTCACATTGGTTAAATTTAGGACGATGACCAATGAAACAGATTCTAATGGAGTGTTGTTAGAAGATGCTGTAAGACTAAATAAATTTGGTAAATTTTTGCGGTCAACTAGCCTAGATGAGCTTCCAGAATTGTGGAATATTCTAAAGGGTGAGATGAGTTTTGTAGGGCCTAGGCCACTATTGATGGAGTATTTGCCTTTGTACAGCTCCCAACAGAAAGAAAGGCACAATGTTAGGCCTGGGATTACTGGTTGGGCGCAAATTAACGGAAGAAATACCATCTCATGGGAAGAAAAATTTGACCTGGATGTATGGTATGTTAGAAATTGGTCTTTTTTGCTTGATATTAAAATTTTATTTATGACAATAACAAGCGTCATTAAACGTGAAGGGATTTCGTCTGAAGGTGAGGCAACTATGAGTAAATTTATTGGGCCGAAACAATGAAGTCCCTAGCAATATTGGGCGCAAGCGGTCATGGCAGAGTTGTGGCTGAAGCGGCAGAACTATCCGGCTGGAATGTACAATGTTTTTTTGATGATGCGTATCCCAAAAAACAAAGAAATAGCAATTGGTCTATTGTGGGAAACACTTCAGACTTGTTAAAGAGGCTGGATGAATTTGACGCTGTTCATGTGGCTATTGGTGACAACAAAACACGCCTTTTTAAGATTGATATTCTTAAAGAAAATGGCGCCACTTTGGCGACGGTTATACATCCATCTGCAGTAATTTCAAAAAGTTCTCGATTAAAGGAAGGAGTCTCGATTTTTGCGAATTCAACTGTAAATTCTGACGCTGTTATAGGTGTTGGAGCTGTCTTAAATACGAATTCTTCGGTAGACCATGACTGTAATTTAGGGAGTGGAGTTCACATTAGTCCAGGAGTAAATTTAGGCGGACATGTGAAGGTTGGAGATAGGTCCTGGGTAGGTATTGGAAGCACAGTTATTCAATGTGTTGAAATTGGCAAAGATGTGGTTATTGGTGCTGGATCTGCAGTTGTGTCTAGCATTCCAGATTCGTGTGTTGCAGTGGGAATCCCATGCAAGGTTGTTAGACAGAATGCATAAAGCTAAATTTATATGATAACTGAAAGCTTTTCTCCATGGCCTTCTTTCACACAAGAGGAGGCTGACACTGTTCAAGATGTTTTGTTGTCTAACAAAGTTAATTATTGGACTGGAGATGAATGCAAGAAATTTGAAAAAGAATTTTCAGAATTTTCTGGCTCGAAATACGCAGTTGCATTAGGTAATGGAACATTGGCTCTGGATGTTGCGTTTAAAGCTTTAAATATTGCTGATGGAGATGAAGTAATTGTAACTTCTCGTACTTTTATAGCATCTGTATCCTCCATTGTGAATGTGGGAGCTACACCGGTATTTGTTGATGTGGATCAATCAACTCAAAATATTACACCCAATACTATTCGCTCCGCTATTACTGATAGAACAAAGGCAATTGTTTGCGTTCATTTGGCCGGATGGCCCTGTGAAATGGATGAAATAATGGCTATTGCTAATAAATATGATTTGTATGTAATTGAGGATTGTGCTCAAGCGCATGGAGCTAAATACAAAGGAAAATCTGTTGGGTCAATTGGACACATTGGTTGTTGGAGTTTTTGTCAAGACAAGATAATGACCACAGGCGGTGAAGGCGGCATGGTAACGACTAACGATGAATCTTTGTGGCGAAATATGTGGGCATACAAAGATCATGGCAAGAGTTATGAGGCCGTTTATGAGCGAGAGCATCCTGAAGGATTTAGATGGCTGCACGAATCGTTTGGCACCAACTGGCGTATGACTGAAATGCAAGCTGCAATTGGTCGAATTCAATTAAAAAGAATGCCTGAATGGCATAAAAAACGTTTGAGTAATGCTAATAGTATTTGGAATGCTGCTAAGCAATGCAAAGGATTAAGAGTGCCAAGTATTCTCAACCATATAGAGCATGCTGCTTACAAGTGCTATGTATTTGTTGAACTGGATAAGTTAAAAGATGACTGGCCTCGTAATCGAATTATTAATGAAATAAATACACTAGGTGTGCCATGTTATTCAGGATCATGCTCTGAAGTTTATTTAGAGAAGGCATTTGATGGAACTGGATTAAGACCTAAAGAAAGATTGTCTAACGCAAAAGAATTAGGAGAAACTTCTTTGATGTTTTTAGTGCATCCAACTTTGACCAAGGTTGAAATTCAACAAACATGTGATGCGATTATTTCCGTAATGGAGCTAGCTGTTAAATAATAAATGTTTAGCCAACTAATCAATCTTTCAAGAATTAATAAACAGCGAGTCATGTTGCTTGTTGATTCTATATTGCTTGTCCTGATTTTGTTAACATCATTCTCAATTCGATTGGGGCATTGGTATTTTCCGCAGAGTGATTTAATTTGGGTGATATTCGGTGCGCCAGTCGTTGCTAGTATTATCTTTGTGCGCTTTGGCTTGTATCGTGCGGTTATTCGTTATGTTGGTTTTAAGGCCTTATGGTCTATTGTGCAAGCGGTGTCAC
>Ga0255775_1001832_pt1 | contig 19093 bp, 16 predicted proteins | sample 011ome_26_FD_179973 | JGI IMG/M metagenome (GOLD analysis project Ga0255775, IMG submission 179973) | Coastal salt marsh microbial communities from the Groves Creek Marsh, Skidaway Island, Georgia - 011511BT metaG (version 2) | ecosystem: Environmental > Aquatic > Marine > Intertidal zone > Salt...
ACCGTCACACCGCGATGCCTCAAGCCTAGGGACTTGAGCAATTCAAAACCAACCTTAACCTCTTCAACCGGATCTGCGGAAAGCGACACCCGTAACGTGTCACCAATTCCAGCCCAAAGCAAATTGCCCAGACCAATGGCTGATTTTACCGTCCCCGACCGCAAGCCCCCGGCCTCTGTGATACCAATATGAAGGGGACAGTCTATGGCATCAGCCAAGCCATGATAGGCGGCCACAGCAAGAAAAACATCGGATGCCTTAACGGAAATCTTAAACTCGTGAAAATCATGTTCTTGCAACAGACTGGCATGATAAAGCGCAGATTCCACCAATGCATCTGGGCAAGGCTCACCATATTTTTCGAGCAAATTCCTCTCTAATGAGCCGCCATTTACCCCAATGCGCATAGAACAGCCATGATCACGAGCCGCACGCACCACTTCAGATACCCGATCTGCTGATCCGATATTCCCCGGGTTTATTCTGAGACACGCGGCCCCTGCCTCTGCTGCTTCAATCGCACGGCGATAATGAAAATGAATATCCGCGATGATCGGAACTGGGCTTTCTTTGGTGATGGCTTTAAGCGCGGCGGTGCTATCCTCATCCGGACAGGATACTCTTACCAGATCTGCCCCAGCATCTGCTGCCCTTTGGATTTGCTTAAGCGTTGCTGCCACATCCGCGGTAGATGTGTTGGTCATCGTCTGGACAGAAATCGGGGCGTCACCACCAACAAGAACATTACCCACCTTAATTTGGCGCGACTTACGGCGTTGGATATCGCGATACGGGCGATAATTTGTCATGTGCTTGTCTTTCCGATGTTATTCACGCCTTAGCCTTATCATCAGGCTATTACCCACCTGATAAACAAACGGCATTTTGGCAACTAATCCTTTAGAAGAGAGTGATCAATTGCTTTCATTTGAAGAATGTCACCGTTACCACCTAGGGTTTTCCATGAAGCATCATCCCCCTGATAGCCAATCAGAAGAGCGCCAGCGTTACCCGTTGTTAAGGTATAAATACCGTCATCAGGAATGGCGATCATCTCGTCAACCATTAACAATTTGGCAACTAACGTTTCTTCAGCTTCTGTCTTGAGTTCAACCCAAGTGCTGCTGGTGGCTTTAATCATTATCTGAGAAAGCGTGGTGTCACTGACAGAGGTGTCACTGACAGAGGCGTCAACAGAAGTCGACCCATTGCTTTCCGTGCCGCTATCATCCGAGGCATCTGATGCCGCTGTTTCATTTTCCGTAGGGTCTTGGGAGTCTGCTTCTGTGGAAAGCTCTGATGTTATCGTTGCCTCTGCGGTGTCCTCATCGGTTTCCGATGACAAAATCGGGTTAGTTTCTGTTTCTTGTGCATTTTCCTCTACGGATAAAAACCCAGAAGGCGAAATAGTCTCACTTCGCAACAAATACCAGCCCATATAAGCTACTATCACAAGCACCACACCTATCATGACATAACGCGCACGATAATCTGCTTTTTGAACACCGCCACCAACAACGTGGAGTTCTGGCTTTAGATCAGCTTCTGTCAACCCATCAATGATGCGATGACAAAGATCATCAGCGTTTAGCTTTAGCAGTTTGGCATAAGATCTGACAAAGCCAAGCAAGTACGTTGAACCAGGCAAACGGTCACGATCACCAGATTCGATATATTCAAGATGGCGAACGGAAATTCGTAATTGTGAAGAAACATCCTCAAGACTGAGACCTGCTTTCTCACGAGACATCCTTAGCTCATCGCCAACAGTCGCTAACTGGCTTGTAGCAGGAACATTTTCACTCATCAAAAACTATCTCCCCTAATGGGTCATCATTAACTATTTATCAGCCAAAGGTCAAACTTATCCTCATGATCAAGCACTGAACAAATATGATAATGGGGATCAATCCACATCAAGACCAAAAGCCGTGTGCAGGCTTCGCACCGCTAGTTCTTTATAGGCTGAAGCAATAAGAACACTGATTTTAATCTCAGACGTTGAGATTACCTCAATATTAATGCCCTTTTCAGCTAACGTGGCGAACATGGTTTTAGCTACCCCAGGCTGGCTTCGCATCGCTACCCCAACAACTGACACCTTACACACATCTGACGAGGTAATGATATCCTGATACCTTAAATCATCACCAATATCGGCAATGACCTTTCGGCTTCGTTCCAATTCACTTTCAGGAACTGAAAAGGTGATATCCGTTTTTCCCGGCGCACTAGCGGCCGTCTGAACAATCATATCTACATTGATATTGGCATCTGCCAACGCACCAAACAATGTTGCCGCAACACCCGGGGCATCTTCAATAGCCACCAATGTCACCTTGGCTTCATCAACGCTAAAAGCAATGCCATTGACTTTATTTTTTTCCATATCTGGCTTCTCCTCAATAACCATTGTCCCGGGAAGGTCTTCAAAACTCGACAGCACCTGAAGTTTAACCCCATGGCGCATCGCCATTGCCACGGATCTGGTTTGCAAGACTTTTGCCCCACCTGATGCTAATTCCAGCATTTCTTCAAAGGTAATGATATCTAATTTACGCGCCTTTGGGACAACTCTGGGATCGCAGGTATAAACCCCATCTACATCTGTAAAAATATCACAGCGATCTGCCTCTAACGCGGCGGCAAGGGCAACCGCAGAGGTATCTGACCCCCCACGGCCAAGTGTAGAAATGCGCTGATTTGGCCCAACACCCTGAAAACCAGCAATCACCGCAACTTGACCTTGTTCAAGTCGCGCTTTGAGCTTATCAGTCTCAATGGATTCAATCCGAGCTGAGCCGTGGGTGTCATCCGAATGAATTGGCACCTGCCAGCCAAGCCATGACCGCGCATCAATTCCAATATTCTGCAAGGCAATTGCCAGCAGGCCTACCGTAATTTGCTCACCTGCTGCGACTACGGTATCATATTCTCGCGCGTCATGAAGACTGCCGCATTCTTTTGTCCATGCAACAAGCTGATTTGTCGTTCCTGCCATAGCGGATACTACCACCGCAACCTGATGACCTTGTTCCACTGTGGCTTTTACCTTTTCAGCCACCATTTTAATGCGCTCAACCGTGCCTACGGAAGTGCCGCCAAATTTCTGTACAATTCGTGCCATCTTGATATAACCTCAACGAAACGCAGCCGTGATGCCAGCGTGCGGATGATATCTGCCCATTTAGGCGATATTTCTGCTTTTCAATAGACGGAATTGCAATTTACGGCAAGTAAGGGTTTCAAAAGCTATGGCAAAAGCGAAAAAAAATTACGCTGACCAGACCACAGATAGTGATGAGATTCGGCATTTTGACACCATTGGAAACGATTGGTGGGATGAACAAGGCACTTTCCGTGCCTTACACTGGCTAACACCAACCCGGGTTCGCTATATTCGTCAACATATTGCCCGTTTTCGGGGAAAGGCCACGCTGTCGTCTTCATCCGCCTCTCTTTCCTTGCCACTTGCTGGGATCAAAGCTGTTGATATCGGCTGTGGTGGAGGGTTGCTGGCAGAACCTTTAACTCGGCTAGGCGCAGAAGTTACCGGCATTGATATGAGCAAAGTGGCTATTGCCGCGGCGAAGGATCATGCTGATAACATGGGGCTTGATATTCAATATCGTCATATCAGCGCCGAACAGCTCGCCGCCGAAGGTACAGGTTATGATCTGGTGATCGCATCCGAGGTGATTGAACATGTATCTGACCGGTCAGCGTTTTTAAGCGCTATGGCGGCACTAGGCAGGGGCGGTAAAGCGCCGGGGATTGCTATAATCACCACCATCAGCAGCAATATGATCGCAACGGCTTTGGCAAAATATGCCGCTGAATATTTATTGCGGCTAGCGCCTCCGGGCACTCATGATGCGGCGAAGTTTGTTTCTCCTCAAACCTTGCGCGCCGAAGCAAAAGCGGCTGGCATTCATCTTGATGATATCACTGGCATCAGGCCAAGCATAAGAAAGGGCTTTGACCTAGGGGGGCCGCCCATTATCAATTACGCGGCGGCTGGTTTAATTCTTTAGGACAAATAGCTTTTTCCCTTATCATCAAAGTCTAATGATCTTTGGGCAGCTCTGGGAGCGGGAACACCGTGATGCCCTCATCCATCAGGTCTTCGACATCTTCTTTGCTGGCATTTCCGTAAATGCCCCGATCTTCTTCATCCCCATAATGAATGCGTCTGGCGGTTTCCGCAAAGGCATTACCCACATTATCAAAACTAGATTCAACTTGTTTTTTCAAGGCACGCATCTGGGCGATCAGCTCAGCTGTTTTTTCAACCACTTCTTGTTGATTAAGCGGCGGGGCAGCGATCTCATTTTTCCGATGCTGAGATGATGGCGGGGCGATATCTGTTTTCTTGTTGCCCTTCACCCCCAGATTTGGGGCCATTAAGGCTTTGGTGATAGACGTATTATCGCATACCGCGCAAGTGATCAGCCCAGCTGCTAACTGGCGATCATATTCGGCAGAGGAGCCAAACCAAGCCTCAAACTCATGCCCTTTTTCACATCTCAAGGTAAAATTGATCATAAAGGATATATATTTAGCCTTAATACCAGTTTCAAGAGGATTTGCTTAGGTCAGATACTAATCGTCATGACAAAGGTCTCTTTAAGGCCTTGGGCAATACCGTTTAAATCGCACCGTGGCAGTGCTTGAATTTCTTACCTGATCCACATGGGCAAGGCGCATTACGAGGGGTTTTTTGAGATAACGAATTGGCAACGGCGGCACGTTTTGCTTGGCTATCCTCTGCCCCTGATGGGGGATCTGCCATCTTAGCCCCGTTTTGATTTCCCTCTGCGCCTTCATCCGCCTGACGGAAAGTGATATGGGCCATCACCGAAGTAATGGTGCGTCTAAGGTTATCAAGCATATGCTGAAACAGGATAAAGGCCTCACGCTTATATTCATCAAGCGGATTTTTCTGGGCATAAGCACGCAAAGAAATGCTTTGCTTCATTTGATCAAGGGCAAGAAGATGTTCTTTCCAAGTTTGATCAAGCACCTGAAGCAACAGTGATTTTTCCGCGCGGCGCATAATTTCTGGTCCTACAGATGCGGTTTTTTCAGCCTGACGATGATCTGCCATTTTTGTTAACCGTTCCAAAATAGCATCGTGATCCATGCCATCTTCGGCCATCCACTCATCAGCAGGCACATCAAGCCCAAGATACCGCGCAGCGCTTTCTTTAAGGGTATCCGCATTCCAGCTATCATGATAACTGCCTGCTGGAATGGCTTCACCCATCACGTCTGCGATCACATCTTGCCGCATATCCTGAATGGTTTCGGCGACATCATCAGCGTCCATAATCTCGCGCCTCTGTTCAAAGATCACTTTGCGCTGATCATTCATCACATCGTCAAATTTAAGCAGTTGTTTCCTGATCTCAAAGTTTCTGGCCTCAACCTTGGATTGTGCCTTTTCAATCGCCTTGTTGATCCATGGATGGATAATGGCCTCACCTTTTTCTAGCCCCAGACGCCCGAGAATAGAATCCAACCGGTCAGAGCCAAAAATACGCATCAAATCATCTTGAAGGGAAAGAAAGAACTTTGATGCGCCAGGGTCACCCTGCCGCCCTGACCGTCCCCGTAACTGGTTGTCGATACGCCGAGATTCGTGACGTTCAGTTCCGATGACATAAAGACCGCCAGCCGACAGCGCCTTGGCTTTGGCGTCTTCGACCTCTTTGATAATCTTTTTCTGTTCAGCGTCTTTGCCTTCAGCTTCGGCAAGCCTTGCGTCAAGATTGCCGCCTAATTGAATATCTGTTCCTCGTCCGGCCATATTGGTAGCAATCGTCACACTGCCTGGAATGCCTGCATCCGCAATAATTTTGGCTTCTTGTTCATGAAATTTGGCGTTCAGCACCTGATGCGGAATATTCAGCTTTTTTAATTCTGCTGACAGCAATTCTGATTTCTCAATGGTCACCGTCCCCACTAACACCGGCTGACCACGCTCACGGCAATCAACAATCTGTGCAATCACCGATTGATCACGTTCTTCGCTGCTGCGATAAACCTCATCATGGTGGTCTTTTCTGGTCACAGCTTTATTCGTTGGAATGGCAACAACAGAAAGATTGTAGATTTCCGAAAACTCACCTGCCTCGGTCATCGCTGTTCCTGTCATGCCTGAAAGCTTGGCATAAAGCCTAAATAAATTCTGATACGTTATTGAGGCCAGCGTTTGGTTTTCAGGCATCACCTCAACGTTCTCTTTGGCCTCAAGAGCCTGATGGAGGCCATCACTAAACCGGCGACCATCCATAGCTCGACCCGTGAACTCATCAATGATTAGGATTTTTTGTTGGCGCACCATGTAATGGGTATCGCGTTGAAACAGATGATGCGCCCTTAGACCCATATTAATATGATGCAAAAGCGCAATATTCTCAGCATCAAAAAGAGACCCCGAAGTGATTAATCCTGCTTCCGTCAGGATATGTTCAACATGTTCAGATCCGCTATCGGTCAGGGTAATATTGCGCTGTTTTTCATCAAGGTCAAAATCATCAGGCTTAAGCAAAGGAACTAATTTATTGACCGCAACATATAGGTCTGATGAGGTTTCAGACTGGCCAGAAATGACCAACGGCGTTCGCGCTTCATCAATGAGGATTGAGTCCACCTCATCAACAATCGCGAAATAGGGATCACGCTGAACCATATCTTCAAGACGGAACTTCATATTATCGCGCAGATAATCAAAACCGATCTCATTATTTGTGGCATAGGTGACATCCGAGGCATAGGCAACTCGGCGTTCATCATCATTTAGCCCAGCCTTAATACAGCCAACGGTAAGGCCTAGAAATTCATAGATTTGACCCATCCAAGCGCTATCGCGTTCCGCCAGATAGTCATTTACGGTAACCACATGAACCCCTTTGCCTGGCAAAGCGTTCAAATAGGCCGCTAGCGTAGCCACCAGTGTTTTACCTTCACCGGTTTTCATTTCGGTGATCTTGCCGTTATGCAGAACCATGCCGCCCATCAGCTGAACATCAAAATGCCTTTGCCCAATGGTGCGAACAGCGGCTTCTCTCACGGTAGCAAAGGCCTCAGGCAGAATAGAATCTAGCGTTTCCCCATTTTGGAAACGTTCGCGAAATTCCTTTGTTTGATCTCGTAAGGCGTTATCATCAAGAGCCTGCATCTTTTGTTCAAGACTGTTAATGGTATCAACCAGAGGCTGCATCCCTTTAACAAGGCGATCATTGGAAGTGCCGAACAGGGCTTTTGCAACAGAAGAAAACATGAGATTAATTCATATATAGGGATTTAAAATCTAGCATCAATACCCTTATCCCAATAGGGGTAGTGCCAGCGCTTGTCAATCACCGATGCCAAAGATAGCCTTAACGCAGAGGATGGACAGTTGCGACAAAGGTCAGAGCGTGTTAGCGGTATGTTTAGGTCTTGCGGCTAAGCCTTGACCAAAGACAGGCTATTAATGACGCCAAAACGATAACTCTAAAGGAGCATTCCATGACATCTCTTTCCTCCCTCATTAGATGGATTTATTCAGGCTTTGCATGTCTTATCCTGACCGCAGGCATGATGACCACGACAGCGTCTGTGGGATGGGGACAAAGTGATGAGGCCAGAGAGGAAATGTCAAAGGTCATTGCCACCATCGATGGTGATGATATCACGCTTAATCTTGTCATGGCACTGATCAGCCAGTTGCCGCAACAATATCAGGGGCAACCGTTTGAACGGCTTTATGATCCTATCCTTGATGATATTATTGATACGCGGCTAGCAGCCGCAGAAGCCAAGCGCAGTGGCATCGCTGATGACCCTTTGATTGAAGAACTAGCCCAGCGTGCCTATGACCGGGTCATGGCAGAAGCATGGCTTAGCATCGAAATTCAGAACCGCATCACAGATGAGATGATCGAAGCGCGTTACAAGGAAATTGCTGCCGACGAAGACAGCCGCACCGAAATCCGAGCCAGACATATTCTGGTCAATACTGAAGCCGAAGCTGAAGATATCATTCGCCGTCTGAAAGAAGGGGAAAGTTTTGAGGAATTAGCCAAAACCCTTTCCATTGGCCCTTCAGGGCCGAATGGTGGCGATTTAGGTTATTTTCAGCGTGGCGATATGGTGCCAAGCTTTGCTGATGCCAGTTTTGCACTTGAGGTTGGGGCAATTTCAGAAAATCCAGTTCAGACCAATTTTGGCTGGCACATTATCAAAGCCGAAGATCGCCGCGTGATCCCAATCCCACCACTTGCAGAAATAGGTGTTCAAATTGGTCAGGCGATGGCGTCAGAATTAGCATCAAAAATTGCTGATGAACTTTATGAAAAGGCGAAAATCCGGCGACTTGATCTTGATGAAGTGTTATCTAACCAGTAAGGCCCCTCTGTAAGGACGATTGCGATGCAGAAATCACCGTTGGCTCCCTCTTCTCCAGCTGTTCTTATGGCTGTTCCCGGCCTCCGCCTTGCCACAGGCCATAGCGGTATCAAATACAAAAACCGCGATGATCTGATGCTGATGTGTTTTGATAAACCTGTTGCTGTTGGGGCAGTGATGACACGCTCTCGCACTGCTTCTGCTCCGGTAGATTGGTGCCGCGCAGTGGTCCATCAGGGCGGTATGGCTTCGGCTATCCTTTGCAATGCTGGCAACGCTAATGCCTTTACCGGCGCGGCAGGATATGACGCTGCACGCCGCTGTGCTGAGGCTGTAGCAACCGTAATGGGCACAGACCCACAAAGCATTATGCTTGCCTCAACTGGTGTGATTGGTGAGGTCTTACCTGATGATAGGATCACCCCCCATATCGCCGCGATGTTTGCCGCGGCCAGCCCTGATGTTAGCAACTGGCATGCTGCCGCCGAGGCGATTAGGACCACCGACACCTTTGCAAAAGCGGTCAGCCGCAAAACCCATATCGGGGACACCGAGATCACGATCACAGGCATAGCCAAAGGATCAGGGATGATCGCACCAGATATGGCAACCATGCTTGGATTTTTGGCAACTGATGCAAATTTGCCTCCTGCTGTTCTGCAAGAGGTGCTTGCCCAGGTTAATGAGGAAAGCTTTAACGCCATCACTGTTGATGGTGATACCTCAACCAGCGACACGGTAATCCTTGCCGCCACCGGGGTCGCGGATCATGTCGCTATTACCTCAGCTGATGATGCCCATCTCTCTGGTTTTATTCATGCCTTGGGTGAGGTAATGACAGAACTGGCAATTTTGATTGTAAAGGATGGCGAAGGCGCCAGCAAACTTATCACCGTTCATGTTCATGGGGCGGAAAACAATACCGCTGCTCGCCGGATTGCTTTTGCAATTGGCAATTCTCCACTGGTCAAAACTGCTATTGCTGGTGAGGACGCCAATTGGGGCCGTATTGTGATGGCCGTTGGCAAATCAGGGGAGATGGTGGATCGTGACCAGTTAGATATTTCTATTGGCGGAATTCCCATCACCAGCAACGGAATGTGCCGACCTGATTATGATGAAACCAAAGTCACCGCCCATATGAAAGGCGATAACATTGCTATCAACGTGAATATCAATATCGGTTCAGGTATGGCGACAATCTGGACCTGCGATTTGACCCAACAATATATCATCATCAATGCGGATTATAGAAGCTAATGGGTGACGCTAGCCCCAAACCGCGCTTATTTGTGAGTGCCGCAGCCTTAATTGATGCTGATGGACGTGTGCTTTTAGCCCAACGCCCCGAAGGCAAAGCCATGGCCGGATTGTGGGAGTTTCCGGGCGGAAAAATAGAAACTGGCGAGACCCCAGAAGAAGCCCTAATAAGGGAATTACAAGAAGAATTAGGGATTAGCACCGTTACCTCATGCCTTGCGCCATTAGCCTTTGCTAGCCATGATTATCCAGACAATCATCTGATCCTATTGCTCTATGCTTGCCGCCGTTGGCAGGGTGAGCCTGTGCATCAGGAAGGCGGCCAAGTGACTTGGGTAAGGGCAGCACGCTTGCGTGACTATCCTATGCCTCCTGCTGATTTGCCCCTAATTTCCATGTTGCAAGACTGGCTCTAGGTGTTTTTGTTTTCGTTATCCTGACCCGTCTTTAAAAAATCAGCCAGGTTGTGTTGAGCAGAACCGGGCTTTAAGGGCTTTTGTTGTGCTGGCGATGGTGTCCACGCTGTTAGGGTGATAATCTCAATTTCTGCACTAACCCGTCCGTCATCCATCCCATAACGCTGTTGGTACAATGATGCCGCCTGCATCATGGTTTCTTTTCGCGTGAAATGTTTAATCCTGCCATTCATCGCATTGGCTTCACCCATCTGCCGCAGCTCGCGCATCATCTGAAGCGGATTATCCCAAGTGATGGTAATGGTATCGCTATCAGCCACAGGCAAGGCAAAGCCCGCACGCCCCAATAATCCCCCAAGATCACGGATATCCCCCATTGGCAGAACTCGCGGCGATAATCCACCAGCGGTGCGGCTTTCAGCTTCAGCAAGACAGGAACGAAGACCAGAAAGGCTGGCTCCTCCAGCCATGGCAATTAACAAAAGCCCGTCAGGTTTCAGCCACCGGCGCATCCGCGAAAGCAATCCCGGCAAATCATTTACCCAATGAAGTGAAAACCCCGACACCACCGCATCGAATGCAGCCTCAGCAAAATGGCAATTTTCATAATCCATAACCAAGGGGTTTGCGGTTTTATCCATCTGCTGTGCCATGGCAAGGGATGGATCCATGCTGATTAGCTTATCCACCTTACCCGAAGCTAGACAAGCTTTCCCAACCTCACCATGATGCGCCCCCATATCAAGCATCAAAGGAAAGCTTTGCCGCATGACTTCAAGTCGGTCAACCAGCCGTTCTACCACCGCTTGTTTGATATAGTTAAACTGCCCAAAGCCAGCCGCTGCCCGATCACGATTTTGGCGATGCGCGGTCTGATCCATCAATTTTGGTGGTGCTTTGAGTGGGTTGGTCTCAGTCATGGGGATGACGATATAGGATCAGATCAGAATTGAAAATACCTCAACGTTAGGATTTTGTTAATCTTAGCGTGGCATAATGACCGATATGACCTCATGGCAACATATTATCAGAAACATCGGTAATGTAATGATACCGCCACAATGCCCCAGTTGTCATCAGGTGGTAAGCAGTGACGGTATCTGTGGGGAATGCTGGTCTCGCCTTAAGACCATCACCACACCTGCCTGTGTGCAATGTGGGCGCGGTTTTGATTTTGACGCTGGGGTATCGCGCTGTGGGCAATGCCTTACTCAACCTCCTGATTTTGATCGCGGCATAGCGGCTATCCGTTATAACGCCATGTCAAAGCGTTTAATTCTAGGGCTGAAATACGCCGGGCGTCATGATATGACCCCTATTCTGGGACGGATGATGGCAAATCAAGGCGCATCATTGCTACATCAGGCAGATTGGATTGTGCCTTTGCCTCTGCATTGGACACGCCATTTTACCCGTGGCTATAATCAGTCTGCCGAACTGGCAAGGGCGGCGATAAAAGCGGCTGGGGTTTCCCCAAAAACATACCGTCCAGATCTGATCAGGCGATCCAAACGAACAGAAAATCAAGGCCATAAAACCAGGCAGCAACGGCGGCACAATATGCGTGGTGCCTTTCGCTTACACGCTGACAACGCCTGCGTGAAAGGGGCAACCATATTGATTATTGATGATGTTCTGACCACGGGCGCCAGTCTTTCTTCCGCCGCACGTTGCCTAAAAGCAGGGGGCGCAAAAGAAGTTGCTGTTCTGGTTGTGGCGAGAGTAGGGTAGGAAAGGAGATTTTTGCTATGACCGCATCTGAAACCCTTTCTCTTCGTGTTGCTAATTGCCAATACACTGCCCTTGCTGATGAACGCGCCACGCTTGATATCGTTTTACCCATGATTGCTGAGGCGGCTGAGGAAGGCGCTGAGATGATTTGTCTGCCAGAATGCGCTACTCGGATCGAACCTAATCGCCAAAGCCTCGTTGCCAATAGTCAGACCCAAGACCAAAGCCAAAGCCTAAAGACTCTGCAACACACAGCAAAATCTTATGGTTGTTGGCTGATGATTGGGTCACTGATGTTACGCGCTCAGGATCACGATGACCGCATGGTCAATCGCTGTTTTTTGATTCAGCCTGACGGCCAGATACGCGCCCATTATGACAAGATCCACATGTTTGACGTTGAAGTGAATGATGGGCAGAAATATCGCGAATCCCAAACATTTGATCGCGGGCATGAAGCGGTGTTAGTAGATATGGGTGGCTGGCGGCTTGGTTTAACCATTTGTTATGATCTTCGGTTTCCACATCTTTATCGCCAGTTAGCCAAGGCAGGGGCAGATGTCATTACCATTCCAGCTGCCTTTACCCAAGTGACAGGCGAGGCACATTGGCATCCACTGATGCGTGCGCGTGCTATCGAAAATGGAGTGTTTATTGTTAGCCCGGCGCAATGCGGAACCCATGCGGGTGGTCGCCAGACTTATGGCCATGCACTCATGGTTGATCCTTGGGGCAAAGTGCTTAATGACGCTGGCGATGGCCAAGCTGTGACTTGTGCCACACTGGATTTTAAGGTCATAAAAAAAGCCCAAGCCGCCATTCCATCATTAGATAATTCTGCCGCAGAAGAAATCAGCTTAAAGATTTTCTGATCCAAATTTTAGATATTTTTTACGCCGGTCAGCGATAAGCGCCTTAGGTTTCATACCCTCAACCGCTTCTAATTCTTTGGCAATAGTGTCCCCAAGATTAGCAATAGCGGTTTCTGGATCACGATGCGCCGCCCCTAATGGTTCCGGCACGATCGCATCGATAACGCCAAGCTGTTTCATATCTTGAGCAGTCAATTTCAAAGCCTGTGAGGCCTCTTTCGCGTGGTCGGAACTGCGCCAGAGAATAGAGGCGCATCCCTCAGGCGATATGACCGAATAGACCGCGTGTTCAAACATAATGACGCGATTACCCGTAGCAAGCGCAATAGCACCACCAGAGCCGCCCTCACCAACAATGGCGGAAATCAATGGCGTCTGGAGATTAAGGCACGCCTGAATAGACCTGGCAATAGCTTCCGCCTGACCACGTTCCTCTGCGCCGCGCCCTGGATAGGCGCCAGCGGTATCAACCAAAGAGATCACAGGCAGGCCAAAGCGACCAGCTAATTCCATCAACCGCCTTGCCTTGCGATAACCTTCTGGGCGCACCATACCGAAATTGCGTTTGATCCGATCTTCGGTGGTTTGACCTTTTTCCGTGGCAATAACCGCCACTGGACGGCCCCGAAATCGGGCCATGCCTGTCAACAAGGCATGATCTTCACGATAATTACGATCCCCTGCCATAGGAATAAAATCCGTAAACAGCTCTGCAATAATGGTCGTTGCTTTAGGCCGATCAGGATGTCGCGCAACCTGAACCTTTTCCCATGGCCCAAGACGAGAATAAGCTTGGGTTAGCTCTTTGGTGATTTTTTGTTGTAGGCGACCAACCTCATCAGCGATGTTAATATCACCTTCGGTTGATAAATGCCGTAATTCTTCAATCTTGCCTTCAAGAACAGCGATAGGTTTTTCAAAATCCAGAAATTGGCGCATGGTTATTTTCCCTAAATCCAATATCAACTATACTCAGATCACGACTCATCGGCAAGAGGATGCGCATCTTTTACCAATCCCATCAGACGGTTATCTTGGGTTTTGGTATAGATTTCTGTGGTTGCGATATCCGCGTGTCCTAACAGCATCTGAAGTGAACGCAGATCAGCCCCTCGGTTTAACATATGTGTTGCAAAAGAATGCCGTAAGATATGGGGGCTGACTTTATCCGCATCCACCCCTGCCTTGATGGCTAAATCTTTCAAAAGCTGATGGACTTTCTGGCGGCTAATCGGCGCATCACCCTTACCTGGAAACAACCAAGGCGAGGTCACGGCGGCTGGTAAGGCCTCACGCATCTTAAGCCATGTTTCCGCAGCACTCAGCGCGACATCCGTAAAAGCGACCATGCGTTCCTTATTTCCTTTACCAGTGATGATAATGGTCTGGCGTCTCTGTTCAAAAGGGGCCACTTCTAAGCGGGTCATTTCACTGACGCGTAGTCCTGTGGCATAAAGGATTTCAATTATGGCTAATAGCATGACACCATCTGCACTATCATCTTTCTCAGAGATCGAAATAAGCTTAAGCATTTCATCTTCGCTTAGACTTTTCGGCAGACGCGAAGGCAAAGACGGACGATCCAGATATTGCGCGGGGTTGTCTTGACGCCAAGCTTCTGCAATGGCAAACGCCATCATGCCTTTGATAGCGCTAATTCGTCTTGCTTGTGATGTTGCCGCCAGATGCCCTGCCCATATCGGCATGCTAGCGCGCAATTCTTCAGCCGTTACATTGTAAAAACTGCAACCACGATTTTCCAAAGCTCGGGCAACTGCAAGCAAATCCGCTTCATAAGACAAGGCCGTATTTGCCGCGATCTGTTTTTCAGCTTTTAGGGCGGCAAGATATTGACCAACCATCTTTTGATGTTGGGGTGAAACTGGTGCGGCTTTATCAGCTTGCTGTGGCATCCTTTTCCTCAATCATTCGGGCAACACGATACCCGCCCCAACTGCGCATGATTTCTATGGCAAATTGGCGGCTTTCTGTGATCAGGCCAGCATCATAAAGCGCACCTGCAAGTATTGCGGCATCATCACGGTCAAGCTGGTGAAGCGGCATATCCCCTAAAATGGCGGCAATCATCATCACAGTTTCAGCAGGTTTATTGCTGACCGGATGCTGTGCCAGCATCACCATATCAGGATAATCAAGGCGTGAACCCGTGCCAGCCAGTTGTGGACGGCGAGCGAAAGTGTCGATTTCTGCCAAAGGCGACACCGACACCCCGACCCGCGCTAACAGTAACGCCGCGTCCTGTGCGTCCATATTTCTCAACATCTCTTGTGAAACAGAGCCAGTCATAACTGCTGTCTCTAATTCTTGCCATGCGATCTGACGCTGTGAGGCAATATACCCATCGGGCATTTTCACCCCAGCAATTGCCAACAATAATGCCGCCCGATCATATTCAGGCGCAAGCTCGGTGGAAGGAGGTGCCATATCCCCCAATGACGCTGACAAATGTGGTGACCATACGGCCAAGGCTTCACCGCTAATTCGATCCAAATCATGTTGCAGAGCTAATAAGGTGATATTGAGTTTTTCTTCTGCGTCATTCAATTTGAGTAAACTTTGCCATAACATGATGCGCTGGCTGGCATCACTAATGGGATTGCGTGCGCCAAACCCTTCGTCTGAAAATTGGGTAATAGCAAGAGCAACAGGAATGTTAGCTTCGGGAATAAATGGCCATGCCAACATCTGATCCGTTAGGGTTTGGTGGCGATGATGAAAACTCATTCCGTATTGAAGATAGGCAGTATCAGGATCAACAAAACCAATGCTAGACAAACTTTGCCCTAGTGAAATAGGCATCTGCCGATGTAAATCCGGGGTGATAAGAATGTTTTCTAAATCCATCAGGGCGATATTCAACCCTGTAGGCATAGCATCTCCTGGGGTTTTTGGGGTGGAACCATTAAGGCGCGCCCGAATAAGACTGTAAAACATTGCATCATCAACACCACGATCTTGCAACAGGTCTAGCTGAAAACCAGCCAGCGAATCTTCACCGGATCTCAAGGCACAAAACACTTGTATCTTAGACCAGTATTCTGCCCTCACCGCATCCTCATCAATGGTGCGATATTCTTCGGCGCGACGACAAGCGTCTTCGTCATTGCGCGTGATCAAATCATGATCAATGAGAAACCTTCCCTGCTCAATCCACATCTGATCTTGTGGCAGTTGTCTGACAAAACTTGCCATCACATCCGATTTTCCACGTGCGCCTAACCAATCCATTCGCATTGCCAGATAAGCGTTCGCCTGCTGAGTTCCGCCTTGAGGGGGCATAGCGCGGCTGGTGATAATATGATGGAGCAAGTGATCTAATGTCACTGATGCTGTGCGTTCAGGAAGATACGTCATGATTGTCATCACATCTTCCACTGAACTGTCTTGCCACATCGTGCGCCCCAAAACCCCGATCGCGTTTGTTTCAACACCAATGGTGGCTAGCCTGACAGCATTGGGATCTTTGGCGCTCAAGGTTACGGTCGGCGCAGAACGATTAATGGTATTTGTGGGGTTAAGAGAAACATTATCATCTTCCTCTTGATCAGAAGCAGAGGCATTTGGATAAACAATCAATGCATCATCCGCCACTTCACTAATCACAGAAGACTCACCACCAAGATTGCCGGTAATGTCTAAAGCCTCAGCAGAACTTTCTGTCGAAACGGCATTTTGCGTGGTTTCGGTTGTCTGGCTCTTAGGCCATACGATGCCAGTATCCGGTTCGGCAAGGCTTTGACTGAACGGAAAAACAAACACTGTTGCCGTGATCAAAACCATTTGCCTGATCATAGGCGTTACTGCTGTGATCATTTTCATATTTCACTATCCCACATCAAATCTGTTCAAATCAGTTGATCATTGCTGACTTTGCTTACGCATACTATTATAAGGCTATTATGTCGGTAATGAGGCAAAAAACAAATTCACATGGGCAGGGGTTATGTCACCCCCATCAATTATGCCCGAAATCCGTGTTATCATAACCGAGAAAGCATTATGGCAATTACGCAACAACAGCTCAATCATATCACCGAGAGCCTGCAACTAAGTCTGGTTCTAGTCGGACATATGGGATCAGGTAAAAGTAATGTTGGACGCCTTGTTGCCCAACAGTTGGGCCTTGGCTATGCTGATAGTGACAAAAAAATTGAAAAGGTTGCTGGCATCAGCATTGTTGATATTTTTGAACTTTATGGCGAAGACAAGTTTCGGGAATTAGAACTGCGTGAGATTAATACCTTGCTAGAACACCGACCCATTCAAGTGATATCTGTTGGAGGTGGAGCCTTTGTTCAGCCCAATTGTCATGAGGCAATACGGCAAAAAGGCTTTTCCATATGGCTTCAGGCGTCACCAGAAACCCTGGTTAGCCGAATTAGCAATTTTGCCAGCAGGCCATTGTTGAAAGACCGTGATCCGCTAGAGGTGCTAACCCAATTGTCTGCCCAGCGTGATCCCTTTTATGAACAAGCTGATCTAGTGGTTAATACTGACGGCCTTGAAATACCAGATTCCGTCAATAAGGTTCTGACCGCTCTAGATGCGCATTTTTATGACATTCCCCATGGACAGTCGCTATGACCCCAGCCTTTGACCATACTGATCCTTCTGCACCCAAAACCGGTGATCCTGTGATTGTGCCTGTGGAATTAGGACAACGCCGCTATAATATTACCATCGGCCCTGGCTTGATGCTTAAAGCAGATCAATTTTTAGCGCCAATCCTAACAGGGCGGCAAGTGGTGATCATCGCAGATGAAGCGGTGGCAACCCCGTGGCTGGAGCAACTAGAAATCGCACTTAACCGAATAACAGATTGCCATCATGTGATGACAGCGGGGGGTGAGTCCGCCAAATCCTTTTCTCGTTATACTGAGCTGATGGAAAATATCCTTAATCATGGGATCACACGCCAAACGGTGATCATTGCCCTAGGGGGCGGGGTCATTGGTGATCTGGCAGGATTTATGGCGGCAAGCTTGTTGCGCGGCCTTGATTATATTCAGATACCAACAACGCTACTATCCCAAGTGGACAGCTCAGTTGGCGGTAAAACTGGCATTAATGCTAGCGCTGGAAAAAATCTGGTTGGGGCCTTTCATCAGCCTCGTGCCGTTCTCATTGATACCGATTGTCTATCCACCCTGCCTGATCGTGAAATGCGCGCAGGCTATGCCGAAGTGGTGAAATATGGTCTGCTTGGTCATGCTGATTTTTTTGATTGGCTAGAGGAACACGGCGCGGCTGTGCTAAAGCGTGAACCTTATCAACTGGTTGAGGCTATTCGCAGATGCTGTCAGGCAAAAGCCGATATCGTTGCCGCAGATGAAACCGAAAATGGTATGCGGGCATTGCTTAATCTGGGGCATACCTTTGCGCATGCTTTTGAGGCAGAAGCCGGATATGACGGCCGCCTTCTTCATGGTGAGGCTGTGGCCGCCGGCCTTGGTCATGCTTTTGCCTTATCAAGGCGGCTAGGGTTTATTGATGGCCAATCCTGTCATCGTGTTGCTAAACATCTTGAAGCGATGGGTCTTGCCAATTGGCGGCATGGTTTGCCTGCGGATATGGCAAATGCTAATATTGATCAGCTGATCCGTCATATGGCCAAAGATAAAAAAGCCCAATCCGGAGAGTTGGTTTTCGTTTTGGTTCGCGCCATTGGCGATGCCTTTGTAGAAAAAGGCATAAAGCCGCAAGAAATTGCTGCCGTGTTGGCAGCGGCAAATATGGATGATGCTTTATCATGACCACGTTAACCCTTTTCCTGATTATAGGGATTATTATTCTTCTTCTTATTGGCTCGGCATTTTTTTCAAGTTCCGAAACCGCACTAACGGCAGCTTCAGAAGCTCGCATGCGTGCCCTTGCCGCCAAAGGAAATGAACGCGCCTCTGCGTTTGAACGGTTACGCGAACATCGCGATATCCTGATTAGCAGTCTGTTGATTGGCAACAATCTCGTCAATGTGCTTGCGACCTCACTTGCAACAAGCATGATGATAACTCTGCTTGGGGAATCTGGTGTCGTGTTAGCAACCATCATCATGACGTTTATTTTGGTGCTTTTTGCGGAAGTTATACCCAAAACCTATGCCTTCAACCACGCTGATGATTTTGCGCTTAAGGTGTCGCGCCCCGTTTCCATCATTGTATTTTTGCTCAAGCCGTTCAGTTTATTCTTACGCTGGATTGTTCAGGTAATGATTGGCAAAGAAAGCCAAGATGCCGCTGCCAACCGAGAAGAAGAGCTGCGCGGGATGATTGAAATTCACGCCAACACCTCTGACGATGAGGCCAAAGAACAAAGCGCCATGTTAGCTAGCGTTCTTGATCTGGGTGAGGTTAGCGTTGATGAAGTAATGACGCACCGGGCCTCTGTCGCCATGATTGATGA
>Ga0255775_1001854_pt1 | contig 18898 bp, 16 predicted proteins | sample 011ome_26_FD_179973 | JGI IMG/M metagenome (GOLD analysis project Ga0255775, IMG submission 179973) | Coastal salt marsh microbial communities from the Groves Creek Marsh, Skidaway Island, Georgia - 011511BT metaG (version 2) | ecosystem: Environmental > Aquatic > Marine > Intertidal zone > Salt...
AGGGGCTACAATCAAGATTTAAATAATTAACAATGGCTTTATTATTAAGTGGAGGGGTATTCTTTGGATCTGAGGATCCAAAGAAGCTATCCTGGGACACATTGAGGGCTGCTGCTATATGCATTAATCCTGAATCATTACTCAAGAAATATTGCGCACAACTAATTACATCAATACATTCAGCCAAGGATGTTTTACCAGTGATATCAAAACATTTATTTTTTGTGAGTTTATTTATTTTTTGATTTACTGTTATGTCATTCTCAGATCCGATTAGCAAAACATGATAATTTTTTTTAATTAATTCATTTGCGATATAAGCATATTTTTCAGAAGGTAAGATTTTTGCAGGTCCATATTCTGCACCGCCTGAAATAATAATAAGTTTTTTGGTTGGAATTCTATTTTTTTTTAAAAAATTTTCACCATTTTTTTTATGACTTGCAATTTTTGGATTAATTACCTTGGGGGATGGATATGATTTTTTTATTGATAGTTTGGAAAATTTACTAATTGTAGGCTCAGTATTATTTTTAAAACTATTATTCAGAAATAATGATCTTAATTCACCAACATATCCAGTTCGTAACGGTATGTTTGCAAAAGCAATGTTAAATAATGACTTAAAGGTATTGATTAAGAATATGCACTCATCATAACTTTCACGCCTTAGCCTCAAACCCAGCGCAACCCTTTTAAAAAAATCGAATTTCCCATGTTTGAATTCAAGAGGTATTAATTTATCAATTTCAGGAAATCTTGATCCGATGTCCATAGACCAGTTTGGGGCGGCTAAATGGATTTCACAATGAGGATTTCTTCTTTTTAAATTTACAAATAGGGAATGGGCCATCACCATATCACCCACCCAGGATGGACCAAAAATTAGAATCTTTTCATTTTTCACTATGGTTTATTTTTTTTATTATATTTGTACTACTCTGGCCTGGAATAAGATCAATTAACATTACTTCTCCAGCCCATTTTTTTATTTCTTTGTGTCCAACAACCTCTTCAACTTTATAGTCATTTCCTTTGATTAAAAAATGAGGTTGGATTGTTTTGATTAATTTTATCGGTGTATTTTCATTAAAAAATACTATCGCATCAACTGAGCTTAGACCAGATAAAACTTGAGCTCGATTTTCTTGATCAACAATCGGTCTTGATGAGCCTTTAATTTTTTTAATTGAGCTGTCTGTATTAAGACCGAGTATTAAAAAATCAACATTCTTTTTTGCTTCGTTGAGATATGAAACGTGACCAGAATGGAGAATATCGAAACAGCCATTAGTAAATCCAATGGTTTTTCCTTGCTTCTTGAGTTGAGCAGCTTTGGATCCCATTTCCTCAAGTTTAAATATTTTATTGCTCACAATGCTAGAGTCGTTTGTGACAAAAAAGTCTTTTAGATCTTCAAGAGATACAGGCTCTGTGCCAATTTTACTGATAACAGTGCCTGCCGCTATATTGGCTAAAGTTAATGAGCTTTCAATATTAAAGCCTGCATGCAATGCGACAGCAATTGAAGAAATAACTGAATCTCCAGCACCAGAAACATCAAATATTTGTTTGGGTGATACAGCAGGAAATCTTTTTTGACACTCATTTGAGTAGAGATTAATGCCATTTTCTCCATTTGTTTCAATTATATTTTTAATATTATTTTGTATTCTTAATTTATTTAGTGTTTTTTCGTGAGGGACGCCATCCCCCATATTTGTAAAAGATAACGCTTCTTTTTTGTTAGGTGTAACGGCAAATGCATTTTTGTATTTAGAAATATCATTTCCTTTAGGATCAACAAGAACAGGAATTTTTTCTTTATTAGCTTTAAAGATAATTTTTTGACACAATTCTTGAGTTAAAAACCCTTTGCCATAATCAGAAAGGATGATGACGGATATATTTTTATTAACTTTGTTAATAATTTTTGATTCTTCCAATTTTGTTAAGGTGATTAATGTTGAATCAAAGTCTTGCCTTAACAATTGTTGATTTCCAACAACACTCCTAATTTTTGTGGTTGTCAGATCATTTTTTTTAAAAATAATATTTGAGGTAATTTTTTTTTGTTTTAGAAGTTCTAGCAATATTTCACCACTTTGGTCTTTAGCAACTGATGAAACAAGAGAGGCTTTCGCTCCAAAATTGATAATATTGTTAACAACATTCGCTGCACCACCTAATTTATTTTCTGTATCTTTCACACTAAATATTGGAACTGGAGCCTCTGGTGATATTCTATCAATGGAACCAAAGTAATACTGATCTAGCATTACATCGCCAATTACTAAAATATTTTTTTTATTATGTTTTATTTGAGTGAGTAAATTATCGAAGATTAATTTATTCATAGGTATTGATCTTTTTGTGATAAATAATTTTGGTAATAATCTGAAACTCCAGAATCAAGATCATTAAAAGTTAAATCGTAACCGCTTTTAAAGAGCTTATCAATTTTTGCTTCAGTAAAATATTGATATTTTCCATCCAGATCAGATGGCATATCAATGAATTGAATTTGTTCAATTGAGGCTTGATGATTTTTTACTAAAGATTTCGCTAACTCAAAAAAAGTTTGAGCTTTGCCTGTCCCTATATTAAATAATCCATTAATTTTTTTTGTATTAAGTAAATGGATCATGGCTGAGACTGCATCTTTGACATAAATAAAGTCTCTTAACTGACCTCCATCTTCGTATTGGGGCTTATTGCTTTTGAAAAGCTTAATCAATCCCTCGTTATTGATTTGATTGAATGCATGATAAACAACACTAGCCATACGACCTTTATGATATTCATTTGGACCATATACATTAAAAAATTTACAGCCAGCCCAGTAGGGTGGACATTCATTTTTTTCTGCCATATCTAAAGCCCAGCGATCAAAAAAATATTTGGAATATCCGTAGGCATTTAATGGTTTTAACCCGCTATGTATCTCATCATCATAACCTTGCGACCCGTCTCCATAAGTTGCCGCCGAACTGGCATAAATAAAGGGTATTTTTTTTTCAGTGCAATATGACCATAATTTTTGCGAAAAACGTATATTATCTTTGATAAGTTTTGAAAAAACTTTTTCAGTCGTGGCGCTGATTGCGCCCATATGAATAATGGCATCAATTTTTTTTGCATCAATCTGACTTAATGATGTTAACAATTGATCTTTTTTGACAAAATCTAAATACTTTCTCTTGCTTAAATTCTTCTCTTGATTTTCATAAGCAAGATCATCGCATAGAATGAGGTCATTTTCACCGAGGTTATTATTTAGATGCCATGCTGTAACACTTCCTATCATCCCTGCTGCACCAGTGATGATAATCATGATAGTTTTTTCACCTTTTCAAAAGCTGTTTTGGTTTCTTTAGATGCCTTGGTAATTTTAGATATTGTATAGTTTTTATCAATCCATCCTTGAAGATGAGATTGTGCAATCTCAAACATTGCTCCAATCCACTCTTCAGAATCATTTAATGCTGGAATATAACGATATTTTTTTGGATCCCCCCCGTGTTCTGAGAATATTTCTCTGCCTTCCATATTGATTTCTTCAAGAGTTTCTAGGCAATCGCTAGAGAATCCTGGGCATAAAACATCTACGCTGATATTTTTTTCACTACCTAATCCTTTAATGACCTCTGAAAAATATGGTTTAAGCCATTCTGCTTTACCAAAGCGAGATTGGAATGTGACTTGATATTGATGTTCCTTCAATTTAAGTACTTTAGTGAGCAATCGTGCTGTTTTATAACATTCGCAATGATAGGGATCCCCTTGTAATAGAGATTTTTTTGGAACCCCATGAAAGCTCATTATCAGCTTATTAGGTTTTGACTTTTTTTGCTGCCAAAACTTAGCAATGGAATTTCTGAGTGCATCAATATAAGCTGGATGATCATGATAGTTACGAATCACTCTTATTTCTGGAACATTTCGTGTTTTTATTAATTTTTTAAATAAACCATCCATGGCAGCCCCGGAGGATGATGAGGCGTATTGTGGGTAAAGCGGAAAAAAAAGGATCTTATTACAATTTTTTTCTTTGAGCCTATCAATTGCATTTGCAATGGAAGGTTGTCCATAACTCATCCCAATTTCAATTTCTATTGGCTGCTTAATATTTTTTTGAACGAGCTTACTGAAAGCTTCTTTTTGTTTTTTTAAATTTACATAAAGAGGAGACCCTTGTTTAGTCCATATGGATCTATACTTCGCTGCACTCGCGCTAGGACGAAATACTAAGATAATAAAATGCAAAATCCAGCACCAAATAAACCGGGGAATTTCTACAACTCTTCGGTCCATCAGAAATTGTTGTAGATATTTTCGTAACGCTCCTGAGGTTGGTTTTTCGGGCGTCCCAAGGTTCGCTAAAATGATTCCAACTTTGGGCTCATTTCCATGTGTATATTTAGGTTCCTTATTATAGTAGGCCATTTATATTTTTTTTCGGTGATTATTCAAACTAAGGAGTTTAGCAGTTATGTCAACAATTGGAATAACTCTTTCGTAAGCCATTCTTGTTGGACCTATGACTCCCAAAGACCCAATAACCTCACCATCTACCTCATATGGTGATGTAATAATGCTACACTCGTCGAGGCCGTGATAACCGGATTCCTCTCCAATAAAAATTTGTACCCCAGAAGAATTTTGACTTTTTTCAAGTAAGTCCATAAGTGTATTTTTTTTATCAAAGATCTGAATGATTTTTTTCAAACTACCTAAATCTTTTGCAAGTTCTTCATTATCAATTAAATTTTCTTTTCCACTAATAAAAATATTTTCATAATTATTTGGATTAGAGTTATCCATTGCTGATTGCATCAAGTCGTACATTCTTTTCTTTGTTTCATTGATTTCCTTAGCAATCTTCTCAAATGACTCTTCAATCGTTAGGCCTGAGTAATTTGTTGTAAAGTAGTTTGAAATTTCTACCAGCTCATGAGGCGGGTAATCTTTATCTGCTTTAAGAATTTTATTCATCACCTGGCCATCGCTAGTCACTAAAATCGCCAAAATTTGATTTGAAGATAAATTAATAAATTCGATATGTTTAAAAGTATTTTTTTTTAATTTGGGTATGAGAATTAATCCTGCATGATGAGTAAGGCTAGACAAGGTGTCTGCAACTGAATTTGAGTCATATTGCATATTATTCATTTTTTCAGAAATAAGATTTATCTCTTGCGCTGTTGGTTTTTTATGGGTCAGTAAAGTGTCTACAAAGTACCTGTAACCTTTTTTTGTGGGAATTCTTCCTGAAGATGTGTGAGGGCTTGAGATAAATCCTTGATCCTCAAGATTTTTCATAATATTTCTAATACTTGCCGGACTTAAATCCACTTCAGCATGGCCGGATAGGGTTTTTGAACCGACGGGGGTGCCATCAGCAATATGTTGGCTTATTAAAACTTTTAGTAGCTGTTGTGATCTGGTATCCATCTATTTATGAATATTGAATAATTAGTAGTTATTATTTAAATAGATTAAAATTATTCATTCAATTATATCAAGTAAATACATTTGGTTACTTTATGAATTTTAAAAAAATTGCCATTGTTGGAAAATACAATAATCTAAAAGAGGACCCAAGCTTTTTAGACAAGCTTAACTCCTTGATAAAGTTTATAGATAATCAAGATCTTCAGGTATTTATTGAAGAAAAAACTCAACAACAATTTAAAATTAATCAATATCAATCGATTACTTTAGCTGAGTGCAGCAATGTAAATTTAATTATTGTGCTAGGAGGGGATGGCACGATGCTGGGTGTCGCTAGAGCCGTTTCTCATCTGGATGTCCCCATTGTAGGTATTAATTTAGGTCGCTTTGGTTTTTTAGCCGATGTAAGTTTTGGTGACATGGAAAATGAGCTATCTGAAATCTTACAAGGATCATTTGAACCTGATAAACGCATGCTTTTACAAGTACAAGTTCTGAGAGATGGTAATCTGATATATGAGTCTATTGCCTTTAATGATATTGTCATTAAGAGTGGTTCGCGACTTATTGAATTAGAATTGAGTGTGGATCAGAAATTACTCCATAAACAAAGATCAGATGGAATAATTATTTCTACGCCTACTGGAACCACGGCTTATGCATTATCTGCAGGGGGCCCTATTCTTCACCCGACGATTGATGCCGTTTCGATTGTGCCTATCAGTCCTCATACCCTCAGTAATAGACCAATTGCATTGGATGCAACAAAACCTATATCTGCAAAAATCATTGATATGGATGAAGGATTTTTGAGTGTGGATGGCCAAATAAAATTTCCATTAGACTTGAGAGATAAAATCTCTATCAACAAGTCCAAGAACACAATCACTATATTGCATCCGAAAGATTATTGTTATTTTGAGATGCTCAGAAATAAGTTAAATTGGGGTTAAAGCGTGTTAGCAAATCTTCATATTCGTGATTATGTCATTGTTGATGAGCTTAATTTAAGCTTTGATAAAGGGTTTATTGGCCTGACTGGAGAAACCGGTGCTGGTAAGTCAATTCTCATAGATGCTTTGTCATTATCCTTGGGTGCAAGGAGTGAGAGTGGATTAATCAGAAAGGGGTGTGAGAAAGCAGAAATTATTACTGAGTTTGATATAAAAAATAATCAAGCCGTGATCCAGTGGTTAAAAGATAATGATTTATATGATGATGAATCTTTACTGCTCAGGCGAACTATATTTGCTGATGGTAGATCGAAAGCATATATTAATTCAATTCCTAGCCCAATATCTAAGCTAAAAGATGTAAGTGAGTTATTAATCGATATTTACAGCCAAAACTCGTTCCATTCTTTGACTCAAGCCAACACTCAATTAAATATTCTTGATGAGTATGCAGACACATCGGATCTTGAAAAAAAATCACAAAAACTTTTCCATGAATGGAAAAGTCTTGAAAAAAGAAAAAAAGAGTTTGATGAGAATAAAGTTAAAATTCATGAGGAATATGAAGATCTTCAAATTAAAATTAAGGAATATAAAGACCTAAATTTTAGCTTTGAAAATTGGGAGTTTGTTCAGGCAGAGCATAAGAAATTATCAAACGCGAAAGAATTAATTAACCTTATTCAACAATGCCTTAGCTACATTAATAATGAAGATCTCTCTGCCTCTGTTATTTTAAAAGATTTAAATAAATCATTATCTGAGGCTGCTCAGCTTGATAATCAGCTTAATGAGGACTTCAATCTTTCTAATGAGATATTAATTCAAGCGAGCGAGTTGGAAAGAAATTTAAATAATTATTTAAGTAAATTCAATGATGATGAAGATAGGGTTAGAGAAATTGAAGATTATATTCAAGGAGTCTTCAACTTTTCCCGAAAACATCATATACAACCTGAGTTGTTCGAAAATGAATCATTAAATTGGTTTAAGAGATTCGATGAAATTGCAACACTATTTGAAGAAAATCAATTTGCAGCATTGGAAAAAAAAGCATTTGATGATTATTTAACTAATGCAAAAAATTTATCTGAAAAGAGAGCCATAGCGGCTAAAAAATTAGGTAGTGAAATTTCACTCTTATTAAATCAACTTTCTTTCTCTAATGCTGATTTTAAAATTGACGTAGAAAAAACAGAACCGCTAGCTTCTGGCATCGATCAAGTTAAATTTTTAATCAAAACATACAAGGGGGCAGATTTTTCGCCTATAGCAAAAACTGCCTCAGGTGGAGAGTTATCAAGAATAAGCCTAGCAATTAGAGTAGCTTCAGCAAAAAATACAAATGTTCCTGTGATGATTTTTGATGAGGTCGATGTTGGTATCGGTGGAGGGGTTGCGGAAGTTGTTGGGAACCTCTTAAATCAATTAGGCAGTCAACATCAAGTCTTTTCAATTACCCACTTAGCTCAAGTCGTATCAAAGGCTAACTTCCATTACAAAGTTCATAAAGAAGAATCTGGAGACACGGCGATTTCTAAAATATATATTCTGAATGCTGAGGAAAGAATTAAAGAAACAGCTAGAATGATTGGTGGATTAGAGATAACTGAGACAACCTTGATGCATGCAAGAGAGTTGTTAAACTAAATTACTTTTTATGCGGGCAAGGTTTTTTCTTGCAGTCTCCATACAAATACAACGAGTGATCAATAATTGTAAATCCATTGTCTTCAGCAATTGTTTTTTGTCTTTTTTCAATTTCACTATCAACAAATTCAACGACGTGACCACACTGAAGGCAAACAATATGATCATGGTGTGATTCTTCATTTAGCTCATAGACCGCTTTACCACTTTCAAAATGATGTTTCAACAGCAAGCCCGCTTGTTCAAACTGCGTCAATACTCGATAAATGGTAGCCAGCCCTATATCCTCGCCATTATTAATCATTATCTTGTAAATTTCTTCAGCAGAAAGATGTTTTTCGCGGTTATTTTCAAATATATTCAAAACTCGTAAACGAGGAATAGTTGCTTTTAGGCCTGTTTTTTTAAAATCAACATGATCTTCCATAATTTTTCCAGACAATGAATTTATTTAATAATCATCATGGTATATTATTCAGGCTTAATGTTCAAAAATTTTATAGATCAATAAATGCGCTATCGTCATCTTATATTTTTTCTTACTTTCATTTTTTTAACAGCTTGTTCAGTTAAAAGTCCGATAGATTATTTCGAGGCTAAGATATATAAACTTGACGTTCAACAAGGAAATATTATTACGGCAGAAATGCTCATGGGTTTAAAGCCGGGTATGACCAGAGCCCAAGTAAAGTACGTTCTTGGGACCCCTTTAATTCAAGATTCTTTCCACGAAAATCGTTGGGATTATATTTACAAAATGATTAAAGATGATCGCTTAATTGAAGAGCGGCATGTTGTGGTCCGTTTCGCTGATGATGAATTAGTTGATGTCAAAGGAGATATCATTCAATCTAATGATATATTGATTGGCGCGGAAACAGAAAGACAATCTAAAGTCATTACTCTTTCAGAGGCTGATTATGCAGAACAAAAAAAGGATAAAAATTCTTTACTAAGCCGACTTAAATTTTGGGAAGATGAAACGGATCAAAAGACAGAGGAGGCAACTATAAAAATTTCTAAGGAAGAATTAGAAGAGGAGAAGAAAGATAGCAAATCACTGTTAAGCCGTCTTAAATTCTGGGAAAGTGATACTGAGACAGCGATGACAAAAGATATGCCAGTTGAGAAAGAGTCTAAAGCCATTCCAATCGAAGAGAAGTCTGTTGATGTAATGCAAGCAGAGGAAAAATTACTTAGCCAGGAGAAGCCTGAGAAGATTATTTCAGAGCAAGATTCAGCTGATGCTGTCAATAGTAAAGAAGAAAAATTTGCGATTGATGAAACTCAGTCGATGAGCTCATCGGTCAAGGACGATATAATTAAATCCTTACCTGATGAATCTGATCCCAAATATTTTGAGTTATTATTAGAAAAAATTGGTTTTTAAATATGAGTAAAATAAAAGTTATTATTCTTGGCGCCTCTGGCAAGATGGGGCAAATGTTAATTCAAGAAATCATTAGCGATGATGAATTAGTTTTAGTTGGCGCTCATGATATCAAGGGAAGCCATGCCGTAGGAAATGATGCGGGCTATTTTATTGGCAAAGAAACTAAAGTCTTAATTCAAGACAATATTGACCATCTCCTTTCTGATAGCGATGTAATCATTGATTTTACTCGACCGGAAGGAACGATGGAATTCTTAAAAAAAGCATCTGATCAAAAAGTCGCTTATGTCATTGGAACAACAGGATTTAACTCATCGGAGTTAGATTCAATTCAACAGCTTAGCCAACATATTCCAATTTGCATGGCTCCGAACATGAGTGTGGGGATTAATGTCCTTATATCTTTAGTTGAAAAAGCCGCTACACTTCTTCCTGAATATGACTTTGAGGTCATTGAAGCTCACCATAAACATAAAGTAGACGCCCCATCAGGAACTGCCTTGAGGTTAGGTCAGGCAGCAGCTGATGGGTTAAATGTATCACTGGAAAAAAATGCTATCTTCACTAGATATGGGCGTGAAGAAAAAAGAAGGGATAATGAAATCGGCTTTTCCACGATCAGGGCCGGAGATATTGTTGGAGAACACACAGTTCTCATAGCTGGCAACGGCGAAAGAATCGAACTAACTCATAAAGCTACCAGCCGTTTGAATTTTGCATCAGGCGCTTTAAAGGCTGCTAAGTTTATTGCAAACCAAAAACCAAAATTATTTGATATGCAGGAAGTGCTAAATTTAAAATAACTTGGATTTAATTAAACCAATTTATTGAACGAGATCTAAATTTCTAATATAATTCAGAAGTTTGAAAGTTATTCTTTTAAACACCCCTAGATTAATCAACGCAGGAGTGTTCTTTGTCGGAAAAAATACCGGCTCTTCTAATTCTTAAAGATGGAACAAGGTTCCATGGAATATCAATTGGAGCTAAAACTTCATCAGTTGGTGAGGTTGTTTTTAATACTTCAATTACTGGCTATCAAGAAATCCTTACAGACCCATCTTATGCTGAACAGATTGTCACTTTAACTTATCCGCATATTGGAAATACAGGCACGAACACTGAGGACGATGAAAGTGACTTTGCTTATTGTAAGGGTTTGATTATTCATAGCTTGTCACCATTGAGCTCGAACTTTAGAAAACAAAAAGACCTTGTCGCATTTCTAAAGGAACATAACATTCCAGCCATCGCTGACCTAGACACTCGAAGATTGACGAGACACATAAGAAAAAATGGAGCTCAGCCGGGTTTGATATTAATAGGCGGTGATCAAAATGATGTCAGCATGTTAGATTCTTTTCCAGGGTTATCTGGTATGGACCTTGCAAAAGCGGTTTCAACAAAAAAACAATATACCTTTAATGAAGGAGAGTGGTCTTTAGGTGAAGGCCATACAAAAATTTCTGAAACACAATTTAAAGTTGTGGCATATGACTTTGGAATAAAGAAGAACATTTTAAGAATGCTAGCCTCCCGTGGTGCTGATTTAATTGTTGTTCCAGCTGAAACTGACTATCAAGAAGTTTTAGAATTAAATCCTGATGGAATTTTTCTATCCAACGGTCCCGGTGATCCAGAACCATGCGAATATGCTATTAATAATATTAAAGAGTTTTTAAAAAAACAAATTCCAGTTTTCGGAATTTGTTTAGGACACCAATTGCTCTCATTAGCTCTTGGTGCGCAAACCAAAAAAATGAAATTTGGCCATCATGGAGCGAACCATCCTGTTCAAGATTTGAATTCAAAAAAAGTTTTTATTACCAGTCAAAATCACGGATTTACAATTGATGAAAGCTCATTAAATGACAATATCCTAGTGACCCATAAATCACTTTTTGATCAAACAATTCAAGGGATTGAGTCAAAAAATAAATTAGCTTTTAGTTTTCAGGGTCACCCAGAAGCAAGTCCAGGACCGACAGAAATGGCTTATTTATTTGATCAATTTTTTTCTAATATGCAAGCTCATAAAGGAGGGTTGATTGGCTAAAAGAACCGATATTCAATCTATTCTAATTATTGGTGCTGGCCCGATCGTGATTGGCCAAGCCTGTGAGTTTGATTATTCAGGAGCACAAGCATGTAAAGCATTAAAAGAAGAGGGGTATAGAGTGATTTTGGTAAACTCTAATCCAGCTACGATTATGACTGACCCAAATCTTGCTGATGCTACTTATATTGAACCCATTCAATGGGATATTGTAGAAAAGATTATTGCTAAGGAAAATCCGGATGCAATATTACCGACTATGGGAGGTCAAACTGCTCTGAATTGTGCCCTTGATTTAGATCGTCATGGAATATTAGAAAAATATAATGTTGAATTGATTGGAGCTTCAAAACAAGCGATCGACAAAGCGGAGGATCGTCAATTATTTAAAGAAGCCATGACTAAAATTGGCTTATCTTCAGCCCGTTCTGCAATAGCGCACAGCATGGAAGAGGCTCATCAGGTGCAAGCCTCTATTGGATATCCTGCCATCATCAGACCTTCATTCACGATGGGTGGTAGCGGCGGAGGAATTGCTTATAACAAAGATGAATTTATTGAAATCTGTGAACGTGGCCTAGACGCATCACCAACTAATGAACTGTTGATTGAGGAGTCTTTACTGGGTTGGAAAGAATATGAAATGGAGGTTGTTAGAGATAAAAATGATAATTGCATTATTATCTGTTCCATTGAAAATCTAGATCCTATGGGTGTTCATACCGGAGATTCTATTACGGTTGCACCAGCCCAAACACTGACAGATAAAGAGTATCAAATCATGAGATCTGCCTCAATTGCGGTGCTCAGAGAAATTGGAGTGGACACCGGAGGCTCAAACGTTCAATTTGCTATAAATCCCGCAGATGGCCGGATGGTGGTCATTGAGATGAATCCGAGAGTATCACGTTCATCAGCGCTTGCATCCAAGGCAACTGGCTTCCCCATTGCCAAAATTGCGGCAAAATTAGCCGTTGGTTATACGTTAGATGAATTAAAAAATGATATAACCGGAGGTCAAACTCCCGCATCATTTGAGCCAACCATTGATTATGTTGTGACTAAAATACCACGTTTTGCTTTTGAAAAATTTCCAAAAGCAGATAGCCATTTGACGACACAAATGAAATCTGTCGGTGAAGTTATGGCTATTGGAAGAACTTTTCAGGAATCATTTCAGAAAGCATTAAGAGGACTGGAGATAGGGGTCGATGGCCTTGACTCAACTACTGAAGATAAAGATTTGGTCATTAAAGAACTTAGACAGCCTGGGCCAGAAAGAATTTGGTATTTGGCTGATGGTTTCCGCCTAGGAATGACCATTGAGGAAGTCCATGAGCAATCAAAAATTGACCCATGGTTTTTAATACAAATACAAGAAATTATTGAATTGGAACAAGGTTTACGAAATAAAGACTTAGACTCTTTGGATCCTCTATTTTTTAAAGAATTAAAAAAGAAAGGTTTTTCTGATGGCCGATTGTCACATTTATTAAATACTTCCCAATCAATTATTCGATCTTTTCGTGAAAAGCACCATATTCGACCTATTTATAAAAGAGTGGATACTTGCGCTGCTGAATTTGAGACATCAACAGCGTATATGTACTCGAGCTATGATGAAGAGTGCGAGTCTTTACCAAGTAAAAATAAAAAAATTGTAATTCTCGGCGGGGGCCCAAATCGAATCGGACAGGGTATTGAATTTGATTATTGTTGTGTTCATGCATCCTATGCGCTTAAAGAGGAAGGGTATGAAACAATTATGGTAAATTGCAACCCAGAAACTGTTTCTACAGATTATGATACTTCTGATCGTTTGTATTTTGAGCCGGTGACTCTTGAAGATGTTTTGGAAATTATTCATATAGAAAATCCAGATGGAGTCATAGTTCAATATGGAGGACAAACACCTCTAAAACTTGCCAAAGGTCTCGAAGCGGCTGGAGTAAAGATTATCGGAACGACACCAGAGGATATTGATGTTGCTGAAGATAGGGAAAGATTCCAGAAGATATTAGTAGATTTAGGACTTAATCAGCCTCCAAATCGAACAGCAAGAAACCCAGAAGAAGCTATTCAGCTCGCTGCTGAAATAGGATATCCATTAGTGGTAAGACCAAGTTATGTTCTCGGGGGTCGCGCAATGGAAATTGTGCATGAAGAGTCAGATTTGCAAAGATATATGACTGAGGCAGTCAAAGTATCCCATGAGTCACCAGTCTTGCTTGATCGCTTTTTGAATGATGCTCAAGAGATTGATGTGGATGCGATATCTGATGGTGAGGATGTTGTTGTTGGTGGGATTATGCAGCATATTGAACAAGCCGGGGTGCATTCAGGCGACTCTGCATGCTCACTTCCCCCATTTGATTTGAGTGACATGATCCAAAAAGATTTAATTCAGCAGACGAAAATGCTGGCCAAGGCACTCAAAGTAAATGGTTTAATGAATATTCAATTTGCCATTCAAGGAGAAACAATCTACATCCTTGAAGTGAATCCTAGGGCTTCAAGAACAGTTCCTTTTGTGTCAAAGGCTATCGGAAAACCTCTTGCCAAAATTGCAGCCAAGGTCATGGTTGGACAATCACTCAAAAGTCAAAACTTTATTAAAGAAATCACTCCACAATTTTATTCAGTTAAAGAAGCCGTTTTCCCTTTTATCAAATTCCCTGGTGTCGATACGATCTTGGGACCAGAAATGAAATCAACGGGTGAGGTAATGGGAACTGGAGTTACCTTTGCAGAAGCATTTATAAAATCCCAATTGGGTGCCAGCACGACACTGCCTTTTAAAGGCAAAGCATTCTTAAGTGTTCGCAAAGAAGATCATGAAAATATAATTGATATTGCCCAAGCTTTGGCTAAGTTAGGATTTGATTTGGTGGCTACTGATGGAACGGCAAGATCCATTCAAAGCCATGGTCTAATGGTGCAAAGAGTCAATAAAGTGGCTCAAGGTAGACCCCATGTTGTTGACATGATTAAGAATAAAGAAATTGATTTTATTGTTAATATCACTGAAGATAAAAAAGCAATAGCAGATTCTTATACAATTAGACGTAATGCGCTAATGAATAAAGTAACTTACTACACCACATTAGCGGGAGCAAAGGCTGCATGTATTGGAATGTCTTATGTGGATGAGCTCGAAGTGAATAGCTTACAAAGCTTGCATAAGTAATATTCAATCTTTAAAATCCAAATATACTTCAGTATTTATCAGAAGTATTTTTTAAAATCTATTTAAGGGTAATAAATGGCAGGTCAAATCCCAATGACGCGGAATGGTGTTGAGCGTCTAAAAGAAGAATTACATCAGTTAAAGAGTCAAGATCGTCCTAATATTATTCAGGCAATTGCCGAAGCTCGTGCGCAAGGTGATTTATCAGAGAATGCAGAATATGAGTCTGCTAAAGAGCGACAGGGTTTTATCGAAGGACGCATTGCAGAAATTGAGGCCAAATTATCCAATGTACAGATTATTGACCCAGCTACACTGAACGCAGACGGTAAATGCGTTTTTGGTGCCACCATTGAATTAGAAGATTTGGATGAAGAAAAATCATTCACCTATCAAATAGTTGGTGAAGATGAAGCGGACATTAAAGCAAACAAAATCTCTATTAGCTCCCCATTGGCCCGAGCTTTAATTGGTAAAGAAGATGGTGATGTGGTTGAAGTTGAAACACCTGGTGGTCAAAAAACATATGAAATCAGCAATGTGAGTTACATCTAATTTCATGGGATATCTCCTTAAACTCTTTTTACCAATATGGGCTGGATCCTTGTGGTGGATGATTATGGTCGCCAAGGTGCTGTTCGACAAAATTCCTACAGCTTTTTTAGCTGGAATAGTAGCGGGTCAACTTTTTCATTATTTAAGTTACTTTAGTTTGGGGATGTCTGTTTTGATTTTTTTTCATTTATTTAAATATCATGGATGGTCTTCAGCAAAATCTAGCCAATTTTGGCTCATTTTATTTATTGCTGTGATTGTTCTGATTAATTTTTTTGGAATTCAACCTACACTAGAAGCGCTTAAAATCAATGCTCAACCGAAAGAAGTGATGGAGAGCATTTTTGCTGATCGTTTTGCTATGTGGCATGGTATCTCCAGCATCTCCTTTTTAGTACAAACCTTATTAGTGACTATATTAATGCTCAGGTGGCGTTAAAGAGAAAATTTACTTTCTTCGTCTTTTTGCTTAAAGATAACTGCCTGTTTTCCGATTAATTGAACGAATTCTGACTCTGTCGCTTGGCAAATTTGCTTGGCAATTTCTAACCGATCTTGTTTTGTATCCGACTGAATTTGTATTTTGATTAACTCATGAAAATTTATAGTGTTGGTTATTTCAGAAATGACCTGATTTGTGATACCTTTTGAACCTACAGAGACTGTTGTTTTGAGGTGATGAGCTTCAGCTTTTAATGCTTTGATTTGTTTATTATTTAACATGATTTCTTAAAAAAAATAACATTGTATCAGACATGAAAAAAACAAGAACCAAAAAAAACTGGATTAAAGAGCATTTATCCGATGAGTTTGTAAAGCGAGCTCAAAAAGATGGATTTCGGTCCCGTGCAGCGTATAAATTTATTGAAATGAATGATAAGTATCACTTAATACGCTCTAATGATCGCATTGTGGATCTGGGCTCAGCGCCTGGAAGTTGGTCGCAAGCAGCAAGCTCCCTTATAACTGATCGTGGAAAAATTTTTGCGATCGATTTATTACCGATGGATGATGTCAAAAATACCACTTTCATTCAAGGTGATTTTCGTGAGCTTTCCATCTTACAAAAACTTGAAGAATTGTTAGAAAATACAGCTATAGACCTTGTAATTTCTGATATGGCACCCAATATTAGTGGTATAAAAAGTCGTGATCAGGCCATGATTAATGATTTAAATGACCTTTCATTGGAATTTGCCTTAGATTGGTTGAAACCAAAGGGACATTTTATGGTCAAGACATTTATGGGAAGTGGTTTTGAGGATTATGTGAAAAGACTGAGGAGTCTTTTTAATACGGTCAAGATTGAAAAACCAGACTCCTCCCGAGACAGAAGTGCAGAATTCTTTTTAATTGGTCTCGAAAAAAGATAGAATAATAATAAATATCGCAAACTTAAAGGAAATGATTTGAATAACAATACGTTAAAAACAATTTTAGTTTGGTTAGCCATTGGTGCGCTAATGATGATGATCTTTAATCAATTTTCACCAGCAAATCGCTTTGAAACTAAGCTTGTCTATTCTCAGTTTATGGAGCAGGTAAAGTCCGGAAATATTTCTAAGGTTGAAATTGATGGTAGGAATATTAATGGTATTACAGCGGATGGCAAGAGATTCTCAACCTACTCACCAACAGATCCATGGATGGTGTCCGATTTGTTAAAAAATAACGTAATTGTTGAAGCTAAACCGGAAGAAAAACAATCTATGCTGATGAGTATTTTTATCTCCTGGTTCCCGATGATCTTGCTGATTGGCGTATGGATTTTCTTCATGAAGCAAATGCAAGGTGGAGGCAAAGGTGGCGGTCCATTTTCATTTGGTAAAAGTAAGGCTCGACAGTTAGACCAAACTACCAATAAGACAACCTTTGCTGATGTCGCTGGATGCGATGAAGCCAAAGAAGAAGTTACCGAGTTGGTGGATTTCCTTAGAGATCCCAATAAATTTCATAAGCTAGGTGGCAGGATACCTCGAGGTGTTCTCATGGTAGGCCCTCCGGGTACAGGTAAGACATTGCTAGCGCGAGCAATTGCGGGTGAAGCAAAAGTTCCTTTTTACACCATTTCTGGTTCTGACTTTGTAGAGATGTTTGTCGGTGTGGGCGCCGCTCGAGTCAGAGATATGTTTGAGCAAGCCAAAAAAAATTCTCCTTGCATTGTCTTTATTGACGAAATTGATGCAGTAGGAAGACACCGTGGCGCTGGCATGGGTGGCGGTAATGATGAGCGTGAGCAAACCTTGAACCAACTTCTAGTTGAGATGGATGGTTTCGAGGCTAATTCAGGAGTGATTGTCATTGCGGCAACTAACCGTGCAGATGTTCTTGATAAAGCGTTATTACGTCCTGGTCGATTTGACCGTCAAGTTGCTGTGTCATTACCAGACATCAAAGGTCGAGAGCAAATCCTCAATGTGCACATGAGAAAAATACCAAGTGACGCTGATGTGAAAGCGGACATCATAGCGCGAGGTACTCCTGGATTCTCTGGTGCTGATTTGGCTAATTTAGTTAACGAAGCTGCTTTATTTGCAGCACGTCGAGCTCATCGCACAGTGACTATGCAAGATTTTGAAGATGCTAAAGATAAGATCTACATGGGTCCTGAACGTAAGTCACTAGTGATGCAAGAAGACGAAAGAATTAATACCGCTTATCATGAGTCTGGACATGCAATTGTGGCTAAGTCTTTACCAAAGGCAGACCCTGTGCACAAAGTCACCATTATGCCAAGAGGCTGGGCTCTTGGTTTGACATGGCAACTGCCGGAATTTGATCGATTTAGCAACTTTAAAGATAAAATGCTTGAGGAAATCTCTATCTTGTTTGGCGGTCGAATTGCGGAAGAGGTATTCATGAAGCAAATGTCGACAGGCGCATCAAATGACTTTGAGAGAGCAACTAAGCTTGCTCGTGATATGGTCACCAAATACGGCATGTCTGATAAATTAGGAACCATGGTCTATAGCGATGATCAAAATGAATCAACCTTTGGTATGCCATCTAAAACCATTTCTGAAGCAACTCAGCAAAAAGTAGATGCTGAAGTGAGAAGAATTTTGGATGAACAGTATGCTGTAGCAAGAAAAATTATTGAAAAAAATAAAAAAAAGGTGGAAGCAATGGCCAAAGCATTGCTTGAGTATGAGACCATTGATTCTGAGCAAATCAATGACATTATGGCTGGCAAAAAAGCAAGAGCACCTAAACCAAATGATTCAAGTAAATCACCATCTGGAGATAAAGGGACAGGTTCTGGTCCAGCGGTAACTTCTCCACAACCATCAGCAAAATCCAAGTAAAATATAGGGTAGTTAATATAATTACCCTGTATGACTTTTTCATCCTTCATTCAAAATTCAACTCATCCAATTGTTATGGGTGTGTTAAATGTTACTCCAGATTCATTTTCTGACGGAGGCTTTTTTATTGATCCAGACAATGCCATCAAACAAGCACAAAAAATGATTGATGAAGGCGCTGACATTATAGACGTTGGTGGTGAGTCATCACGACCCGGGGCTCTTCCAGTGACTTTGGAAGAAGAGCTTCGAAGAATTGGCCCAATTATTTCAGCGCTAAAAAAAGAAACCTCAGTGTTTATTTCGGTCGACACTTATAAACCAGAGGCGATGAAGTTTGCACTA